>Ga0066637_10001575_pt1 | contig 14853 bp, 15 predicted proteins | sample CryGeyCG2014_020_FD_62737 | JGI IMG/M metagenome (GOLD analysis project Ga0066637, IMG submission 62737) | Groundwater microbial communities from aquifer - Crystal Geyser CG08_land_8/20/14_0.20 | ecosystem: Environmental > Aquatic > Deep subsurface > Groundwater | place: USA: Utah: Grand County...
AGAGATTGCCGCGGATGCCGCCTCGGCCGGGACTGACGGCGTGATGGTCGGCGGCTCAACGCGCGCGGGCGGCGAGCTCCTCGACCGAACAGTTTTGGAGATAAAAAAGGCAACAAAACTCCCTGTCATCCTGTTCCCGGCGAGTGAGGCAGGGGTCAGCCGGCACGCGGACGCGATATTCTTCATGAGCATGCTCAACTCCCGCGACCCGTACTACATCACAGGCGCCCAGCGCTTGGGTGCGCCCGTCATCAAGAAATTTGGGTTGGAGCCCCTACCGATGGCATACATACTGATTGAGCCAGGCGGCGCGGCCGGGAAGGTTGGGAAGGCCGAGCTCATCCCCCGCGAAAAACCCGAGCTCGCGGCCGCTTACGCTTTGGCCGCGCAGCTGTTGGGGATGCGCTTCGTTTACCTAGAGGCGGGTTCCGGGGCAGATAGGCCGGTGCCCGTGGAAATGGTGAAGGCTGCGCGGGATGTTATTGACGTGACGCTCATCGTCGGCGGCGGGATAAGGACGCCCGAGGCTGCGGCCGAGCGCGTGAAGGCCGGTGCGGACATCGTAGTGACTGGCACCCTTGTGGAGCGCGCCGCCGACAGGGTCAAGAAAATCGCAGAGATCGTGAAGGCGATCAAATCAGTTCACAGAGAAAGAGGAGAAAAAGTCTGTAGCAATAAAAAGAAAACTCTAGAAGACATAGTTGGCATCATAAGCGTTGGAGGAGACGCTGTGGAGTTGAAAAAGAAAGCTCAGAGAGGAGAACTTTAAAATTGTAGATTCGACCTTGAAAGCACCAAGCTATCTAAAATTTGTGTTTTTCGAAGCTATATCAGCTGGCGGTGCTTAGCGCACGAGATGCAAGCATAGGCCTTGTAGCCCCCGGTGAAGACGCGCCTGCGGTCAATGCCGGGAATTTTCGGGTCGACCCTGAAACCCCTAGTCACGGCAGTCGCCTTTATCCTGGGCACCTGGCGGCCGCAGTAAACGCACGATACCGGCTGGCTCCGCCCACCCGCCTTGTAATGGCCCCATTTCTTACCCATCTTTTCAACCATACGTCATTCTGGATTGTAAGCTATAATCGTTTGGGTAATCGGCAGTTAGCTCCATTTTTTTCGGCGCAAATGTAATCTACTTTTTCTTCTTTCCCCAAAATTTATGAGCTTCTTCTTCCATTTTTTCAAGTCTGATGTAGTAGTCTGGGAATTCGTTGAGATGTGCCAGGGCTATTTTACCCGTGACCAAAAGGTTGTCGTTCGTTACATTTGTTGCAGGATCTTGTAAACCATGTTCCAGCTCTACTTCCATACCTCTCCTGAATTGGTCTACATCGAACTTGTCCCACCTGATTCCCAACTTCTCGCCGATCTCCCCGGCTTCTTTTTCAGTGACGTGTTTTTTAGCTTCCATTTTCATCAACTATTTGTTATTGATTATTTTCCCCCCGCCATTAGAAGCTGCGCCGGCGAATCGGCCGTAACTCATCTTCTGTTTTCAGGCAGCATTTAGCTAAGCGGGCCACCACCCGCCTCCAGTAGGCGTTCTTCGGCGGTTATTTGCCCTTGCATCCTGCGGAATGACCGTTTCATCCCTGCCAGCTCGACCTCAACTTTTCGCATCATCGCACAAGTTGGCGGGTGCCGTTTCTGTGTCAGGATCTGGCCTCGCGACCAGGCCCTCGCGGACCCGCAGTCCTACTCGATGGATGAAGTTTCCTCAGGCTTTCGCCCGGGAGCTGCCCACCGACTCGCCGGCAATCATCTATCTGTTCTTTTTCCTTAATAATGTTAGCAAAATTATGTTAGCCATTCTCTCAATCGTTACTAATATTTCCGATAAATTACGCTTCTGTGGCCAACTTCTAGGACAAATACCACCATTTTACTCCTTTCGATGCTCATTATCACCCTATAGTCACCGACCCTCAACCTGTAAAGGCCCAATCCTCTCAATTTTTGAACATGTGTAAAGGGGTCTTCGGATATAAACTCCACTTTGTCAACGATTCTTTTAGCAACGCTCTTGTCCAATTTTTCTAGTTGTTTGAGGGAGCTTTCCGTCCATTTGACTTCATATTTCATTTGATTCCCAGTTTCTTCTTGACTTCGCTGGTAGAATAAGTCCTGCCTTTTTTGACGTCCCCCAAGGCGCTCTCGATGTTCTTTATTGTATCAGGGCTCAGTTCTTCGTCCTCACCAGAATATTTTATCAACCTCTCTATGACTCTGGAGTACGGCTCCCTCGGGTGTATTTTGATCTCTTCTAATTTGGCCTTGATCTTTTCTTCGATCTGTATTGTGGTTGCCATAGCTATCTATAGCATTCTATAGATTGCTACTATTTAAACTATTTGGCTCACCACGCTTCGTCAAGAAGGACCGCCCGGTGAAGTGGAAGTGCCGGAACTGCGGATACGTGCACGAGGGAGCAACCGCGCCAGAAGTGTGCCCGGCTTGCAAGCACCCACAGAGCTTCTACGAGCTCCTCTGCGAGAACTACTAAGCCCGCGAGAGCAGAAAAAAGTCTTATAGAGCCAAGGCAAAGTTCACAAGGATAGCATGATAGAGGTAAGATTCCACGGCCGCGGTGGTCAGGGTGCGGTCACGGCTGCGCGGTTGCTTGCCGAAGCGGCTTTCTTGGAAGGTAAATACTGTCAGGCTTTCCCATTCCTCGGTGCCGAGCGGCGGGGTGCCCCCGTTCTCGCTTTCACGCGCATCGATAGCAAACCCATCCGCATACGCACACAGGTTTACGAGCCGAATCACGTCGTCGTGCTAGACCCGACCCTGCTTGAGGCGGTGAACGTGGCCTCTGGCTTGAAGCGCGGTGGGAGGATCGTGATCAACTCTAAAGTGCCTCACAAATTCCACGGAGCAAAGGCGGCATTCGTTGATGCAACTTCGATAGCGATTGAAACACTGGGGGCACCCATAACCAACACGGCAATGCTAGGAGCCCTTGCAAAGGCGACCAAGCTTGTATCTTTGGACTCGATAATCAAGGCGATAAAAAGCACGTTCAAAGGCAAGCTTGCGGAAAAAAATGTGGCTGCGATAAAGATGGCGTATGAAAAGGTGGCGTGATGAAGCTAACGGTGGGTGCCGTGATAACGGAGCCAGGCAACGCGGCACAAAACAAAACTGGAAGTTGGCGGACTTTCAGGCCCGCCGTAGATGCTAAAAAGTGCACGGGTTGTGGCCTTTGCTCGATGTATTGCCCGGAGCCGGCGATTTCCAAGGGCAAGCCCGCGAAAATAAATTACGACTATTGCAAGGGCTGTGGTATCTGCGCCAACGAGTGCCCGTTCAAGGCGATAACGATGGTTTCGGAGGGTAAAGGTTGAAGCAAAATCTCATGGGCGATGAGGCGGCGGCAATCGCGGCGAAGCTCGCGCGCGTCAAGGTTATTTCTGCTTATCCGATAACTCCCCAGACAATCATCGTGGAGAGGCTTTCAGAATTCGTGGCAAACGGCGAGCTCGATGCGGAATTCATAAAGGTGGAGTCTGAGCACAGCGCGTTAAGCGCCTGCGTTGGTGCGACCGCGACTGGGGCTAGGACTTTCACGGCGACCTCTTCTCAGGGGCTGATGTTGATGAGCGAAATACTTTTTGTTGCCTCTGGCATGCGTCTGCCGATTGTAATGGTAAACGCGAATCGTGCCCTCTCCGCGCCGCTCAGCATATGGTGCGATTGGGGGGACTCGATGGCCGTGCGCGATTGCGGTTGGGTGCAGCTCTATTGCGAGAACAACCAAGAGATCCTAGACACGACTATTCAAGCGTTCCGCATCGCCGAATCACTTTCACTTCCGGTGATGGTTTGCTTCGATGGATTCATTCTTTCGCACACGACCGAACCCGTTGACGTACCCAAGCAGAGAGAAGTGGATGAATTTTTGCCGCCATACAAGCCACGGTATGCGCTTGATCCGAAGAAGCCGGTCACCATGGGCCCGATGGGGGTTCCCGAGTACTATGAGGAGTTCAAGTGCATGCAGCAGGAGGCGATGCGCGCCGCAAAGGAGAAAATCGTCAAGGTCGGCAACGAGTTTGGTAAGAAGTTTGGCCGACGTTACAAGTTGATCGAGCGCTACAACAGCGACGATGCAGATGTCATTCTCCTGACGATGGGGTCGCTGAGCAGCAGCGTGAAGGAGCTCATCGACCGCTACCGCGCGCGTGGGGAAAAAGTTGGTTTGGTCAAGGTGAGATCTTTCAGACCGTTCCCGGTGAGAGAGCTGATTGATGCGCTCGGGCATGCGAAGGCCGTCGCGGTACTCGAAAAGGACATCTCGCTTGGTTCGGCTGGAGCGCTCTTCATAGACACCGCGGCCACTTTCATAAACGTGGAAAAATCCCCGCTCATGCTCGATTTCATTTGTGGTTTGGGCGGGAGAGATGTGGAAGCGCTTCAGATAAAAGAAGCAATTCGCGGCGCAGCAAGAGCCGCCGAATCCGGTGAAGTCAGGAAGGCCGTGAGGTGGCTCGGCCTGCGGGAGAAGTTGGTGGGGTTGAGGGTATGAAAGAAGCACCATTCCCAGATAGTTTAGTAGCGCCGGGACACGGTGCGTGTGCTGGTTGCGGATGTATACTGGCGATGAGGCATGCGCTAGAAGCCCTCGGTAAAAAAGTGGTTGTCAGCATGGCGACCGGCTGCATGGAAGTGGTGACCACACCTTACCCAGAGACCGCGTGGCGGGTCCCTTGGATTCACGTTGCGTTCGAGAATGCGGCCGCGGTCGCTTCGGGCGTGAGCGCCGCCCTGAAGAGTTTAGGCAGGAAAGGGGTGAAGTCGGTCGCGATAGCCGGCGACGGGGGCACGGCGGACATCGGCCTGCAGGCCCTCTCCGGCATGGTGGAGCGCGGCGACGATGTGCTGTACATCTGCTACGACAACGAGGGCTACATGAATTGCTTGAGCACTTCTTCGCTGATAATAACCAAAGATGGCCTCAAGAAAATAACAGAAGTAAAGGAAGGCGACGAGGTATATGCGTTTGATAAAAAAACTCATCGACCAGTTCTGAAAAGGTGTGTCGGAGTTTTCAATAATGGGAATGCGGATATATTTGAAATAGAAACGTTACATCACACAATAAGAGCCACACCAAACCACCCGTTCCTTGTGTTGAAGAGAAATGGTAGAGGAAAAGAAAATCAACTCGTTTGGAAAACTCTTTGCATGCTTAGGCCTGGAGATCAGGTAGTGACACTAAAGAACTTGGATGGGGGCAAATCATTCAAGTTTGATTTTAAGCAGGTTCAGAGGGGAGACTACAAAGTTACGCATTTAAATGAAGTTAGTTTACCAAAGAGTTCGGGTCCCGCTTTAATGAAATATCTTGGCATATGGGTTGGAGATGGATGGGTAAGATCAGAAAGGGGAGAAGTCGGTTTTGCAATTCCAAATGGATCAGATGAAAGAGAAAATTTAGTAAAACTTCATTCCGCTCTCTTTGGTATCAAAGTTAGAACTGATGACATGTACGTTTATGTAAATTCGGTGAACATTGCAAGATTCATTGATTCATTAGGATTTGGTTCGGGTGCAAAAAACAAGACGATACCTGCATGGGTCTTTACACTTCCTAAGAAGGAGAAGGAGGCGTTTGTCGATGGGCTAATGCTCTCGGATGGATACAAAAAGGGCAATAGTTCCCGATATGTATCTGCAAGCTACGAGTTGCTTCGACGTTTTCGATTACTACTGCAGACCATGGGATATAGGGTAGGAAAAATCCACCAACAAAAGAAAAGAAAAGGTGAAAAGTGTGTATACCGGAAGTTGCTAAAAGATGCGACGTATGGGTACATATGTTTCAGTAAAAGGAAAAGATGGAATTTGGAGAAATATCAGAGCCAATATAAATATCAGAACTTTTTAGCTGGAAACAATCATTTCGAAATGGAAAAAATAAGAAAAATTAAACTGATCGGGAGAGAACCAACTTTAGATCTAAGAGTTGAGGATGAGCACAACTTCATTGCTGATGGGATGGTGGTTCATAACACGGGCGCTCAAAGGAGCGGCCTTACCCCATTCGGCGCTTGGACCACCACGACACCGATAGGGAAAGTTAAGCGAGGCGAAGACCGCCCGAAGAAAAACCTGCCCGCGATAATCGCTGCCCACGGCGCCCCGTACGTCGCGACAGCTTCAGTAGCTTACCCCGGGGACTACATGAACAAGCTCAAAAAAGCGGCGGCGATTGAGGGGCCAACGTATGTTCATGTCCTCGCTCCATGCACCCCCGGCTGGCGAATCGAGAACAGCAAGACGATTGAAGTTTCGCGCTTGGCCGTGTTGACTGGATTTTGGGTGCTGTATGAAATAGAAAACGGCAAGCTGAATGTAACATTCAAGCCGCCGAAGCGCAGGCCGGTGGTTGATTATCTAAAGATGCAGGGGCGGTTCAAGCATTTGACAGACGCCGAGATTGCGGAAATTCAGCGAATGGTGGACGAGCAGTGTAAGCGCCTCGGTATCGAGTGAAAGGGATCAGCTTGCCAAAAAGGGGCCTAATTCCCGTTTCAGCTAGACCATCGATCATTGTCGTAAGCGGCGCAGGCGACTGGGGTTGTGAGTTTGCGGGCTAGCGCGGAGATCGCAGTTACAGGTGTTGTACAAGGCGTTGGATTCAGGCCATTCATCTACCGATTGGCAACGCGCAACAGATTGGTTGGTTTCGTTCGCAACATGGGCGACGCAGGAGTACAGATCATCGTGGAGGGCGAGAAGAAAGTGATTGAAAAGTTTGTCGCCTCAATACGTGCTGAGCGACCGCCGCTCGCGCGAATCGATGAAATAAAAGTCAAATGGGGAAAACCGACCCGGGAGTTCACGATATTTAGAGTTGTGAAAAGTGAGAAAGCTGGATTGGGTCTGGCGTCCGTTGTCCCCCCCGATATCGCACTTTGTGACGATTGCTTGCGCGAGATGTCGGATCCAGCGGATCGGCGTCATCTATACCCATTCATAACCTGCGTCAACTGCGGGCCAAGGTACACGATCATAGAGGAACTTCCGTACGACCGCCCCCGAACCTCGATGAAGGCGTTCCCGCTGTGCATAGATTGTCTACGCGAGTACAGAGACCCGGCAGATCGACGCTATCACGCCGAACCAACCTGCTGCCCGGTTTGCGGCCCAAGGGTTGAACTCTACGATGAGAGAGGCGAACGTATCGACGTACCCAACCCGCTCAAGGAGACGGCAAGGTTGCTCGACGATGGCAATGTCGTCGCAGTTAAGGGCATAGGTGGCATTCACATCGCGGCGAAGACGACCGACGACGATGTGCTCGTGCGCCTCCGCAAGGCGTTCAATCGCCCCCAGCAGCCCTTCGCCCTGATGTCGCGGGATATCAAAACGATCCGTACGTTCGCGAAGGTCAGCAAGGCTGAGGCGGAGCTTCTCACATCATTCAGGAGGCCAGTAGTCGTGCTCGAGCGTGCAGCAAACTACATGCTTTCAGAACTCGTGGCGCCCGGCTTGGACAACGTGGGGGTGATGTTGCCGTACTCAGGCATCCACCACCTAATACTCGGCCACGGCAGAGATCCCGCGTACGTCATGACGAGCGCGAATGTTCCAGGGCTGCCGATGCTCATCGACAACATCGAGGCGATGGAGAACCTCAAGGGGGCGGTCGACTACCTCCTGCTTCACGATCGCATGATAGTGAACCGCTGCGACGACTCGGTGATGAAAGTGGTGGATGGTGCGCCAGCTTTTCTGAGGAGGTCACGTGGCTACGCGCCCGAGCCCATAAAACTTGCGTTTAAAAGTAAAAAGAAAATCCTCGCGCTCGGGGCGGAACTCAACAACACAGTTTCGCTCCTCACGAACGATCGCTGTTTCATCGGCCAGCACATCGGCGATACCACTAAAGTTGAAACGCTTGAGTACATGCAGGAGGCGACCGAGCGGCTGATGGGCCTGCTCAACCTGAAGAGCGTCGACATCGTCGCACACGACCTGCATCCCCTCTACGCGACCACAAGGATAGCCCCGAGGATGGCGAAACATTTGAAGGCGAAGACAATTGCGGTTCAGCACCATCATGCGCATCTGGCTGCCCTCATGGCGGAGCATGGTTTGGACGAGCTGGTCGGCATCGCGGCTGACGGCGTGGGCTACGGCAGCGATGGCACGATATGGGGTGGCGAGGTAATGGTTGCTGATCTAAAATCTTTCAAACGCGTTGGAGGGCTTGAAAAGCAACGGATGCCAGGAGGAGACCTAGCGACGCAGTTTCCGGCGAGGATGGTGGCCGGCATGCTGTACCCCGTGATGGAGCCAAAGGAGATCGAGCGGGTGCTCTTTGAGTTTTGTTTGAATGGATTCAGGCACGGAAGGAAAGAGATTGGCGTGGTGCTTCATCAACTTGAGAGAAATTTAAACGTTTTCTGGACGAGCAGTTGCGGGAGAGTTCTAGACGCTGCGGCATGCCTGCTCGGCGTATGCGGCGTTCGAACGTACGAGGGCGAGCCCGCGATGAAGCTCGAGGCCGCCGCGAAGGGCGGTGATTCTAAAAAAGTCAAGATGAATACAGCAATAAAAAGGAAAGGGGATCTAAACATTATCGATACCTCACAATTGTTGCTCGGTGCACTAGAAGCGCTGCGCGCGCGAGTTCCTCGCAAACACATCGCTGCGTCAGTTCAGCACGCTATCATCGAAGGTCTGTCGGAGATAGCGATCGATGCGGCTTTTGACAGGAAGATGAAGGTGATTGGGAGTTCTGGTGGAGTGTTCTGCAATGACGCTATGACTTCAGCTGCGCGCAAGGCTGCGACAAAAGCGGGATTAAAATTAGTTCGCCACGAGCTGTTGCAAACCGGAGACGGTGGCATATCTGTTGGGCAAGCGGTAGTCGCGGCACACTCGCGTTAGTTTTCAGGACATCAGTTGCTTGGCCTCAAAGACCAACTTCCTCAACTTCTCCTCACTCAGCTTGGTCTTTTCTCTGAGGTAGTTCATGTCGTGCGTCACGAGATCTTTTGCGAGCATGAGGTCGGCGAGGAACAGGTTGTCAAGTGTTATTTTGTCCACGGAGCGCAGTATCGTCACGGGGTAAAGTTTCTTCTCCGCTATCAGCTCCTCAAGCCCCCTGCCTTTGGGGAACCGCCAGCACAGCAGTTTCATCCCTCTGCAGCTCGCGTACTTCGTCGCGTCCGGGGAAGCGTGCGTGTTCGAGACCAGCCAGACCTCGTCGAACCTCTCCCCCTTGCCGAGGTCGCTGCCCTCGTTCAGGTCCAAGAAGCGCGCATACGTGTAGAGCACATCTTTCAGTTCAACTGAGAGGCCGGACATGTTGTGATATTTGCACTCTATCAGGCACCTCCTCGCAGCGCCGCTCGTCCTTTCAGCGACGGCATCGACCTCGTGCTGCACGCACCTTCCTTGAAGTATCGACCTCAACTTGGTCTTGTATCCATAATTTGACAGAATTTCTGAGATAAAAGTTTCGAATGCGAAGCCAGCCGGGCCCATTCGCATTATGGCGCCCTTGAGGTCGTAGCGCATCGCCGTGTGAAGTTCCTCTTTTTGGAGTAGGGCCTTCACGCGTTTCAAAATTTCTCTTGTTGTGATTCCGTCGTAGGCTGCGCCCTCGATCTCTTTTAGGGCCCTCTTTGCAACCGCTTTGCTGGCCCCGGCCTTCCGCATGGTCCGCATTATTTTCCGCGGCTGAAACTCCTCCACGCTGCCGTCCGCTTTAACAACCTTTATCGTCAAGCGCTCACGGAGTAACGAAGTTGTGGGATAACTTAAAAGTTAGGATAGTTTCGATAATATTGGCGATAGTTTGGGCTTCGACGTGCGGGCGGGAGATCTCACGCTTCAGATAAAGCTGGAGGAGCTTGACAAGGTTCACATTCACGAAGAGATAATCCCAGAGCTACTAGACTCCTTGGCTGCCGAGATAAAATCGAGCGGCGTGATGAGGCACCCGATAATCGCCGATGTAAATACCTTGGTGGTTCTCGATGGCATGCACCGCGTTGCCGCGCTCAGAAAAATTCGGTGCCGTTACATCCCGGTGTGCCTTGTCGACTACAAAAGCCCCAAGGTAAAGGTCGGCTGCTGGTACCGCACCATCCGTGGCGAAGCGAGTATGGATATTTTGTTGGGCTCGCTCCGGCGACTTTGGGTAGAGGTGGATAAAGCCCCCATAGGAGAGGCGAAACGAGCGCTTGAAGATCGCAAAGCTGTGGCCGCAATTCTTTACAAAAACGATTGCTACACGATCTCTGTTGAGGTAAGCGGGATAAGAGAAGCGCACGCTTGGGTCGGGCGCATCGAGAAAACTTTCGCAAACAGCGGGTTAAATGTGAGCTACGGTACGGAAAGGGATGCGGAAGAAAATGTGAAATCTGGTGAAGCCACTGCTGTTCTAATGACACCAAGGGCTACAAAGGAGGAAGTGCTAGAAGCCGCCCTTTCCGGAAAATTGTTCGCTCACAAGACGACTAGGCATACAGTACCAACGAGGCCGATGTGTGTCGATGTGCCGCTAGCGTGGCTGGCGGGAGAGCTATCGCTCGACAAGGTGAACACCATGCTCGTTGAACATCTTTCGAAACGTAAATCGAAGCGTTTGCCTATAGGATCAACTTTTGAGGGCCGCAGGTACGAGGAAGAGCTTCTGATTTTTGAGTGAAGGGTTAAACCCCGACGAGGGTCCAGATGAGGGTGAGCAACAACCCCACACCGAGGAAGCAGCCTGTCATCTTACCCATCGATGCCGATAGCGGAGTTCTGGCCTCTCTGACGCCGCGCTTTCGAAGGTGCTGTGCGACCTTACCCTCCCATAGGCCCGCGAAACCATCGGTGATCGCGTCACCAGCCGCACCCCCCACGATGGCACCCAAGACACCGGCAAAGCTGGCCCCGATGAGCGCAGCGACGCCGAGGAAGCCCGTGTCTATTGCGCCAAAAATGATGTCCGCAGAGCACGATTTGATAGACCTCCCGAAGAGCCTGAGGGGCACGAGTGAGAGAAGGCCGAGCAAAATCAGGGTTGGGCCGATTAGGCGCTTGTAGTTTATCGCCACCGAGAGGCTGCCGACCGCGACGAGCGAAACCGCGATCACGCTGATCAAGCCGGCGACGAAGCCCTCCTTGTTCATCTTCCCACCCATCAACTTCCGACGAAAATGGGCCTCATCGAGAGAAGTTTAGGCAAAGCGAGCGGTCTAAAAGGCATACCTTCTGTATTCTTTTTTATTTCATCGACCAGCCTTTGCGGTGTGAGAAGCTTGAACTTTTCGATACCCCTCACCCTCACGGGCAGACTCTTCGTCTTCACTTCCTTCTCGCCGATCACTACGATGTACTGCACCCAGTCGCGCTCGGCGTCCCGTACTTTCTTCGCAACCGTTTCGTTCCTATCGTCGACATCAACTCTAACGCAATTCTTCTCGATACCCCCCGCGATCTCCATACAGAACTCGAGGTGCTCGCTGCTCACAGGTATCAGCCTGACCTGCGTGGGCGAGAGCCATAGTGGCAGGCTCGGAGCCTTTCCAGCCTTTTGCATTTTCGCCGCCTCCTCAAGCATCGCGTACATCCACCGCTCGATTGAACCCATTGAAGAATGCAAAATTATGCAGCCGCGCTTCTTCCCATCTTCATCGACATAAAAAATGCCGTATCGCTCGGAATCTTCGAGGTCGAGCTGCACGGTGGAGAGCTGCCCGTTCCCGCCCACCGAGTCGATCATCTGAAACTCGTGCTTCATCACCCAGTAGTGCTTCCGCTCCGACAGCAACTCGATGAGCGCCGGTTTCTTTATTTTTTCGAGCAAGCGCGCGATGAAGTGCTTGTGTTGCAGATAGAATTCCTTGACCACGCGGAAGGCAACGATGTAGTCAATTTCCATCGCGTCGACTAGCTTCGTGTATTTCATGAACAGACGCTCGTACTCCTCGAGCCCCTGTTTAAGGTCTCGGCAGAAGCAGTGGATGTCCGGCATGGTGAACGCCCGCAGGCGCTTCAGGCCGACGCACTCACCGCTCTGCTCGAGTCGGTAGGAAGGGGAGAGCTCAAATATCCGCACGGGCATCTGCCTATAGCTCATCGTTGTGTTTTTCATCATCCGGAAGAGCCCGAAATCCCCCGCGAACCTCAAGAGCAACGTTTTGTTAGGCAACCTGATCTTGTAGTCCTTCTGGTAGAAGCGCGCCGCCTGCTCGCTGATATCCGGTTCGTCCTCTTTGTACACGACAGGCGTTTCTATCCTGCTCGCCCCGAGTTCGTCTGCAACTTGGATCGCGAGTTCTTCAAGCAGATTTTTGATCAGTGCGCCGTTGGGATAGAAGCGGAAGTGGCCGGTGTCGCTCGCGGGTTCGTAGTCAACGAGTTCGAGCTTTTTCATGAGTTTGACGTGCGCGGGCTCCTCGCCTGGTTTTTGCCCGAGTTCCTCACTGAGCACGAACTGCTTGAGGAGGGATTGTTTCGCCAAAGCTTCGCATGCATTAACGTTATTTAGGTCGAGCTTGTGCTCGATGCCATCTGAAGTCAAAATCAAATATTCACTTGGCAACTTTACCTCTGCCGCGACTTTCTCTTCTGCAGCTTCGGCTGTCACGCTGCGTGAGAGCTCGCTGAGGGGATGGCCCTTGCAGCTGACGGTGAACGCTTTGTACCAGCCGAAAGGCAGGCGGAGGACTTCAAACCCCTGCCCCTGAAGTTTCTCCTTCGTTAAATCCATTATTTTAACAGCAGCGCGCGGTGAAGCAAGCGTGGGGCTCAAATGGGCGTATGGATAGAGCACAACACGTTTGGTTTTGACCTGCTTACAGACATCAGCGATTTCCCTCGCCGCGTTTGCCGATATCATATCCAGATTTAGTTCATCTGCTTCCTCGACCGCGAGAAAAACGACTAGCGCCTCTTCCACCCGCCCCGACTTCATCTCTTCGGCGATTTCTTCCGCGGCGGGCGTCGGCTGCTTAACCTCGAACTCTAAGTAGTTCGCGTGAATCAGCAGGAGGCGCATCTGAACACCGCGTGGACTTGGTCGAGAAGATTTATTTAGTTACCTACGTTAAAGCGGTTAATGATACAATGCATTTAATTATCGCTATCACGGGTTGCAGCGGCGTGGTTTACGGCGTCAGGCTGCTAGAGACATGCAGGAAGCTCGGCATCGAAACAGACCTGGTAGTCTCACAGGCGGCTGAGAAAATACTAAAACTTGAGCTGGGCAAAAACGTTGAAGACATTCGCAAGCTGGCAACACGAAGCTACCCCCCAGATGAACTTTCAGCGCCCCTCGCGAGCGGCTCGGTCAAGACGGATGGCATGGTGATAGCGCCGTGCAGCATGAAGACTTTAGGAGCGATTGCTAGCGGCATTGCCGATAACCTCATCACGAGGGCGGCGGATGTCACGCTGAAAGAGGGCCGCCCACTCGTGCTCGTGCCGCGCGAAACGCCGCTCAATCTAATCCATCTTGAAAACATGGTGAAGTTAAAGCGCGCGGGAGCAACCATCCTACCAGCGATGCCGGCGTTCTACAACAAGCCCGAAGGGATTCCCGCGCTCATCGACTTCATCGTCGGGAGAATTCTTGACGTTCTTGGAGTGGAGCATAAGCTCTATCGGAGGTGGCAGGGCAGTTATGGGTAAAATTGTCAAGAATGAGCCAGAGAAGCCAATAGCCAAGTTTCAGTGTCTTTCCTGCAAACATTCGGCGTATCGTATGTCGGCGATGGAAGCAGGGGAAATAGAGCACAACGCATGCTCGAAGTGCGGGGGCGACATGGAGGTCGTATCGCGCGGGAAAATACCCTCAAGCTTAGCAAAAATCGAGGCCGCAGTCAGCAAGAATTTCAGCGTGATAGATTTTGATATTACCAGCGATCGGATGCAGTTCGAGGTCGAAACGGCGGACACGAAAAATTCATTTGCAAACACCTACCACGAACTCTCGCGTTACGGTTACATGGCAGCGCTGCGCAAGCGAGACAGCGATCTCATGCTGCTCGTGATGAAGTTTCCGCGCATCAAAAAAGACAACGTTTTGATCAACTTTGGCTTGATTTTAGCCACAATCGCCACGACGTTCGCGGCCGGATACATCTGGCTCTCACCTGGGAACGTGTTGGATGCAGCTCTTTTCGCCGGGGCCCTGTTGGTGATTCTCAGCTCCCACGAGATCGGACACAAGATTGCGGCTTGGCGGAACGGTGTGGCTGCGACATTGCCATACTACATCCCTGCTCCGACCATAATCGGCACGTTCGGCGCTTTCATAAAAATAAAGTCCCCAATCCCCACGAAAGAGGCTTTGGTCGAGATGGGTGCGGCAGGTCCACTCACGGGTTTTCTCTTCGCATTGCCCATCGCAGTGGTAGGGATACTCTTCTCCAAACCATCCGGCGGTGAACTCCAACTAGCGATGCCAATATCATTTGCGATTATCAGTTTTGCCAAGTTCGGCAGCATTTCATCTGCACTAAATCTCCATCCGCTGGCATTCGCCGGGCTGATCGGTATGTTTATCACGTTTTTGAACTTGATACCTGCCGGACAACTGGATGGTGGCCACATCGCGCGCGGGGTGCTAAACACGGATCAGCATTTTAGGCTGACGAAGTGGTTGGGCCTAGGTTTGGTGTTTTTAGGCATCTTCTGGTTGCCGCTGTTGATATGGGGTATCTTTATCCTTTTCCTTTTCAGGAGCTATCACATGGGTGCCCTCAATGATATTTCCCCGCTCTCGTCACGCCAAAAGTTCTTGGCAACGGCGGCTTTCACTGTGTTCATCCTCTGCCTGCCGATACCATTTTAGTTTTAATAGGTGTGCGAGAAAAATGTGCGATGGTGGTTAGGTGCGGGGCA
>Ga0066637_10001576_pt1 | contig 14853 bp, 10 predicted proteins | sample CryGeyCG2014_020_FD_62737 | JGI IMG/M metagenome (GOLD analysis project Ga0066637, IMG submission 62737) | Groundwater microbial communities from aquifer - Crystal Geyser CG08_land_8/20/14_0.20 | ecosystem: Environmental > Aquatic > Deep subsurface > Groundwater | place: USA: Utah: Grand County...
CACTGATTCCTTCAGATACTCGTCAAATTTCTCGGCCATAGGCTTCTGTTCCGCGCTCTTAACATAGCCCTGCATCTCGCCCAGCGCCTTGCGGCAGCCCCGCTCCACGCCGGAGAACTCCTCCGAATAGAGAGAAAGCCGGCTCTTCATCTCTTCAAGTGATTCCAGCGCACCCGAAACATTTACACGCAGCGCGTCCACTTCTTCCCTGGGCGCGAGCGCGTCCAGGCTTGCCCTGATTTGCGACTGCTGGCCGGGCTGCAGCGTTTTAATTTCACCTATAGCCGCCTCGGCCCTTTCCAGCCGGGCAGCCAGTTCCCCCTCGCGCGCGAAAGCGCGGCCAAGCCCCTCCAGGGAAGCGGCCAGGTCCGTAATGCGCAGATCTATATTTTTCACCTCGTCTTTAGAGACCGCTTTCCCCGCGCGGGACGCCGCACTTTCTTCATCAGCGGCCAGCTGCTTTCTCAGCTGCTCAAGGGTCTGCTCCGTGCGCGCCAGGCGGAAGGCGAACTCTTCGCCGCCAACGGTAGGCGGCAGAGGCGCCGCCTGGGGCGCGGGCCTGTTTTTTACGGCATCAAGTTCTGACTGCAGGGCAAGCACGGCAGCTTCCAGGCCGGCCAGCCTTTCGTCCCGCACAGGCGGCAGCGGAGGAGGCGGAGGCAGATTAGGACGCGGCGGAGGCGGCGGGGGCAAGGCGGCTTGCGGCGCGGCCTCGGCAGCAGGCTTGGGCCCGGGCGCCGGGTCTTTTTTTAATTTCGAGAAAATTGATCCACTGTTTTCTTCTAAAGACATTTTATCCCCCAGATATTCCTGGCCGCGGACGCTCCCGCTGTCTTCGCACCCGGCTTCGGCCTGGCGATGATTCCCTTAGCCGCCAGTTTTTCTGCCAGCTCCATGAAGCGCGCGAGAGCGGCCTCTTTTTCCTTCGGGCCCTGCTCCCCCTTGGGAGCCGCCTTTTCCAGCGCCAGTCCAAGCTTGCCGGGATACTGGTCTTTTATTTTTATCCTCAGCTTCTCGGGCAGGGCAGGCAGGAAGCCGCCCATGGTCTGCGGCGTCACGGCGGCCGCCAGCGCCTTGAAATCAGTTTCAGGCATAGCCCGCAAGTCCTCATCGAATATGAAGAAAGCGCGCAGCTCTGCTCCGCGGTCCGGGTCCGCAGTGACTATCTTTTCCAGAATTGCCTTTCTTTCTTTGTAGGGCAGGGCGGCAATAAAAGATGCGGCCTCGGCAGGGCTGCCGACCACGCCGTAAAGCCGGTTTTCAAGTTCGGCCTTCATGCCGCGGATCAGGTCCATATCCACATTGCGCGGGGTAGCCAGGCTGAGCAGAACTTTAGCGCGGGTCTCCGCGTTAAGCGCGGAAAAAAAAGCGCGCCCGGCTTCCGCAGGCAGGTGCGAAAGAACTATAGCGATATCCTCCGGCCCTTCGTTCTGCAGCAGCCCTGCCAGGGCCGGGCCCTGCTCCGGAGTAAAATTAAAGGTTACCCCGCCGGCTTCCTCTCTGTGCGGGGTCTCCGGAAGAAAATCGTCCATGGGCTCCCCGCCGTTACGGCGGGCCCGGGCCAATATAAGCGGCGCCATCAGCCACAGCGAGGCGCAGCAGACGGCCGCCACTGAAAGCGAGGCCAGGCCGACTATCATCACGTATTTCAAGTAATCCATAAGCGGTGCGATCCTCTGCTTATATTATCTTATAGGCGTGTATAAACGGTGTTGCGTAAAAATTAAAATATTATTGACCGGCTTTTTCCATACTCCGCTTATTAATATATAATTAAAACAATCTTCAGCAACGGAGCTATCATGAGTATTCATCATAACCAGCCCAAGGGCCTTTTTCTTTTATTCTTCGTGGAAATGTGGGAGCGCTTCTCTTATTACGGCATGAGGGCGCTCCTCGTGCTTTACATGGTAAAGTCCCTGCAGTTCACCACCGAGAAGGCAGGCCATGTCTATGGCTGGTATACCGGCCTCTTCTACCTGACCCCGCTGCTGGGCGGCTATATCGCCGACCGCTACCTGGGCCAGCGCAAAGCCATAGTGGCAGGCGGCGTCCTGATGGCCCTCGGCCATTTCGCCATGGCCTTCCCTTCCATGCCCTTCTTCTTCGGCGCGATGATCCTGCTGATCATGGGCAACGGCTTCTTCAAGCCCAATATCTCCACCGTGGTCGGCTCCCTCTACGAAGAGAACGACCCGCGCCGCGACGGCGGCTTCACTATTTTCTATATGGGCATCAATTTGGGCGCGATGTTCTCCCCCCTGATCTGCAGCACGCTGGGCGAGATGGTGGGCTGGCACTGGGGCTTCGGCGCCGCCGGCGTCGGCATGGTGCTGGGCCTGGTGATGTACCTCTGGGGCCAGAAGGCCCTGCTGGGAGACAAGATGCTGAAACCGGCGGCCCCGCAGACCAATTACTGGGTGCCCGTTACCCTGGTCACGCTGATGGTCTCCTTCCTGGTACTCACCGCCATGGAGTTCAACGGTTTCGAGATCTTCAGCAGGGTTCCGCGCTGGCTCTACTGGTCGACCGCTATAGCCGTACTGATAGGAATGGCCTACTCCTACGCCGCGAAGCCCGTGAAGTCCGAGCTGACCCACGTGGAGAAACAGCGCATCGCCGTGATCTTCATCATGGTCTTCTTCGCCATCTTCTTCTGGAGCGCTTTCGAGCAGGCCGGCAGCTCGCTGACCCTGTTCGCCGAAAGGGAGACCAACAGGAACCTGGCGCTGTTCGGCTGGAGCTTCCTGGTCCCGGCCGGCTGGTTCCAGTCCCTGAACCCCTTCTTCATCGTGGTCCTCGCCCCCTTCTTCTCCGGCATGTGGGTGAACCTCGCCGAGACCAAGCGGGAGCCTTCCAGCCCGGTGAAGTTCGCCATCGCGCTCGGCCTGCTGGCCATCGGCTTCGTGGTGATGATAGCCGCCGCCGCGGCCTACCAGCAGAGCGGCCCGGTAAGCATGCTCTGGCTGGTCGGCGCCTACCTGTTCCATACCCTGGGCGAGCTGTGCCTGTCCCCCGTGGGCCTGTCCCTGGTGACCAAGCGGGCCCCGCTGCAGTTCGGCTCGCTGATGATGGGGGTTTACTTCCTCTCCAGCGTGGCCGCCGGCCTCCTGGGCGGCCAGCTCGCCGGGAACTACGACACCATCAACCACGTGAACTTCTACATGATCCCGACGGCCACCGGCCTGGGCGCGGCCATCCTGCTGCTGCTCATCACCCCCAAGCTGCGCAAGTGGATGCACGGGATACATTAAGAAATCGAGGATCGGGAATCGGGAATCAGGGGAGCGGAGAAAACCGCAATAAGAACACCCGGGAAAGCCCGGGTGTTTTTTTATTCCCGGGAAAAATATCAGAAAGTGTAGACGAAGCCGGCGGTGAGGCCTATGCCGTAGAAGTGCGTGCCGCTCCCGGAGAAGGTCCGGTAGCCCTCGGCCAGGGAATGGAAGCGCCAGTTGGAATTGTCGAACTGCCATTCATAGCCCAGGCCCAGGTTCCAGGCGGGGCGCCAGCCGGGCAGGGGGTTTTTAAAATCGGCCTTTTTAGCGGAGCCGTAGAAATAATGTTCCGAGACGCCGCCGCGCAGCAGGAAATACCTGGTATGCGGCGTGCCCAGCGGGATGAGGGCCAGCTCCAGCCCAAGGGGGATCTCGACATGGGACAAATGCGCCCTGGTCCCGTCCAGCTTCTCCTGCCCCACGCGGTTGTATTTCACTCCGGCGTAATAGCGCACCCACGAGAAAACATGGCCGCCCACAAGAAGCTTTGGCCCCAAAGTGGTGGTCTCGGTCTTGCTCCTGCCGCCGCCGGTATCCAGGATTATAGTATCCGTCACCAGGGCCAGCGAGATATAGCGCGCTTTTGACTGGCCTTTCCCCCCGCCCTTTTCGGGCGAGATATATTTTACCTGCCCGGCCGGGATCTGCTGATCTGATTTAAGAAAACCCAGAAAATCCTTTTTCTCTTTCTCTCCCCAGGCGTCCTGGCTTTTAAGGTCGGGCAGGGGAGCCGCGCGCAGCGGGGGCGCGCTGAAAAAGAAGAAGCAAAGGGCTATTGTTGCGGTTTTCATGCTAAAAAAGCTGCGGGAACTATGTTATATAATACACTAAATGCCGAGCTTAAAAAAACTCACCTTTTACTGCCTCCTGTTCCTGCTACCGCTTTCCGCGGCGCAGGCTAAGACCATAGCCGAAGCCCGCGGCGAAGTGGTAAGGGAAACCATGACCTACCTCAACACGCCCTATCTTTGGGGCGGAATGCATCCGTCTACGGGCATGGACTGCTCTGCTTTTGTAAAGCTGGTCTACGGAAAAGCCGGCATCAGCCTGCCCCGGGTATCCAGGGAACAATTTTCACAGAGCCAATACCTTAAGCCTTCCGGAGTACTGCCGGGCGATTTGGTATTTTTCGCTATGAAACACCCCGGCACGGCCAAGGTGGACCATGTGGGGATCTACGTGGGCAAAGGTTTTTTTGTACACGCTTCTTTCACCAACGGCGTGCATATAGATTCCGTCTCTAATCCTTACTACTACGCCAGGCTGGTAAGTCTCAGGAAATACCGGGGTTTCTGAACAGGCTTTAAACAGGAAGAAACTGCAGACTCTTTTGCGGCTCACCGTGGCCCTCAAGCGGCAAAGTTTTACTAAACAGAACGTGATGACTGAACACAGACTATCCAAGAATAAACACATCTCCGGGTTTAAAACTCTGGCTGAAGAAATCTACGGCAAAACTGCAGCCCGCGCGGCCCTGATCGCGGACAAATCATTCCTGGGGCTCCTTTTATTAGGCGCCGGAGCCGGCGCGCTTATATTTCAGCCGCGCTACGATGTAGGTTTTTTTAACGACGACGCTTCTTTTGTCCTGCTAGCCCGGAGCATACTGGATTACCTGCGGATGCCGGCCGGCCCCGGCTTCTTATCCAACTTCACACATTTCATGCCAGGCTACCCTGTTTTCCTTGCGCCCTTCGCGGCCGTTTTTGAACCGCACTGGGCCTGGCTGCGCCTCACTACAGCGGCAGTTTCCGTTCTTAGTTTATACGGGGTATGGAAACTGTCTGAAGGCTGGCTGACGGCTGAAGAAAGGCGGTGGGCCACTCTGCTTTACGCGCTTCACCCCCTGTTCCTTTTAAGTTCGGGCATGGTAATGGCCGACCCTTTCCTCAGCTGCCTTTTTATTTTTGGTTTACTCGGGCTGCGCTGGGCGGTAGAAGGGGTAAATGGCGGATGGGCATACGCCCTGCTTATCTGCATGGCCGTCTGGGCAGCGGGAACTAAGCCGATAGGGATAATTCTCGCCCTGGCGCTCACGGTTTCTTTACTCACAGCGAGAGCGTGGAAAGCGCTGGGCCTGACAACGGCCTTTATCTGGCTTCCGGCCCTGCTAGCCGGACTTTCCGCTTTCTTAAAAAAAGAAAGCCCTACTGATTATATATATCAGATGACAAATGGCCTTGCCCATTTGGCGCAACAGCCTTTCCTGGAGCGGATCTATAATTCCCTGCACACCTTTGTCCTGGTCTATGGCCTCGCTTTGCCCTGGCCGCGCGGCCCTGTGTTTGACCTTTTAGGAGCCCTCATGATAGCGGGCATTCTTTATTTTTGCGCCACCGGCCTTTCTTCGCTGCTGTCCAAACCGCGGCCGGGGCGGTTCGTAGCCCTGGCGGCAGGGATCCTTATCCTGTGCCAGGCCCTGATCATGTCGCTCTGGTCAGTATATTCTCAGCGTTACGCTCTGCCGATACTGCCTTTTATGCTCCTCTTCCTGGTCGCCGGGCTCTATTCTTTTGCAGAATCCCGCGCCAAAGCCGCAAAAGGCCTCCTGGTCCTGCTGGCCCTGGGCTTCCTTATCCGGTCCGCCGGGCTCGCACTTGAAACTTATTCCCCTCAAAGGCCGGCAGAAACGAAACTTTGCCTGCAGACCCTGGAATGGATCCGCACAGAAACCCCACCGGAAAGCAGGTTTCTCGGGAGGGGCGCGGCTATACTTCTTTACACGGGAAGGGCCGGCCACGGAATGTTCGGCGCTCCCAATATGGACGCTTTTATTTCCGAACTGTCCCGCTTGCATATCACGCACGCCCTGGTTACGGATGAAACCGCTCTCTCCCCCCGGGGCGCCTATCGCACGAACCAGGCGTGGCAAAAAATTATGGAAAGGGCCTGGCTGCAGCAGCATCCCCGCTTCTTTAAGAAACTTCACGAGAATAAAGCCGAGAAGACGGAAATCTACAGTATAGGGATCCCGGAGCGCTGGGATAATGCCGTTGCTCTTTACGGCAGGGCGCTGCGTGAGTTAAGGGATTCTGACCGGACTGCGGCAACGGCGAGCCTGAGGCAGGCTCTTGCCGAAGTTCCTGATTTTCCTTCTGCGCTCACGGCGCTGGCCTCCGTCAGACTCTGGCAGGGAAAAGATTTTAAGGAAGCGGAAAAACATCTAAGGCATGCCCTCGCGCTGGAGCCAAATTATGCGCGGGCCTCACAAATGCTGCTTGAAATCCTGGAGCGCCAAGGGCGAAAATCAGAAGCTGCGAAAGTCCGTGCCTCCGGCCAGGCCGCGGTTTCGCTCCCCCCTTTCGAAGTAATTCCCTGATTTAAACTATTGTCCCGGAGACCGCCGGGAGCGGAAACTCTGCTGGGAGCCGTCATTACACGGCGGCTTATTTCCCGGGCTTTTTGAATATTACTATCCCCCCGTCATTGTAAATCACCGCAGAGCCTTTCTTTACTTCGGCGATAGTCCGCATGAACTCTATACATTTACCGGCAATATACCGGTCATGTCCAGCGGAATATCTGGAGGACTTCTCAAAATAGTCAAAAGAACGTACGCCGCCACCCCGGTATTCCATCATAAAATAGTCCGCATCAGGGAGGCCCGCCCAGGGAGTGGCCAACCCGGCAGGCTCTGCGTTGTAAATAGTATTACGCCTGTAATCCAGATAGAACGGGCAAGTTATCCAGGCCACTACGGCCGCCCCGGCCGGGATATAATTTTGCGCGGAACGAATTCGCTGCTCCGTACCGCCATACAGTACCTCCCGGTTATACCCGATATACTCCGGATCGCCGGCTAATTTTGAGAAAGCAAGTATAGACCCTATCTCTTTGCCCTGACGGATCCGGGCGGCCAGCGTATCCGAGAAACTTATAACTATCAATATACCCGACAAGACCGGCACGATGCTGAAAAACAGCTTAAACCTTATAGATTCGTCCCTGATTGCCCAAAGGTAAACCCGTGAAAGCAAAATCGGTGCGCCTGCTATAAGAAAAGGGATTGTATAACGAAGATTAGTGCTGTAGCCGCTGGCTACCGGGCCGAGAGCTATCAACAGAAGGTAAACGGCAGCAATTGCGCCCCCGCCGGAAGCTAATCCGGCCAGGGCGGCAGCTTCCGGAGCTAGTCGCGTCCCGCGCTTCCAGAAGATAACCCCTAGTACCGATAAAATTATCGCCAGGGCAATGAAAGTATAGTGCGCAAAACTAGCTCCGTAAAGCAACACAGGGTGGGCCGACAATAAGTCCGGAAATCTGCCGGAAATACCGGGGCCGCCCGTCATTCCGGAGGCCGTCCCGGTAAACATGTGAATATAATGAGGAAGATGCAAAAGTATCCACGGAGAAAGAAACAGCGAGGTCATGCCCGCAACAGCAAACCCGCAGCGCAGAGCGCGCCGGAAATCAGAGCCGAAGGCCGCCAGTGCCATGACAAAGAAAATAAGATGCAGCGGAGGGAATACCGCAAAAGTGGATTTTAACGAGATAAGCGCCGCGTATAGCAATCCCATCAACAATGGCGACGGCAGAGTGTCCATGCTGCCGGTCTTATCCCCGGGCGGAGATGCGGGCATCAGAATAGACGTCATCATTAAAGCGACGGCCGTATAGAGAGCCGAAACGTTTACATATTGCTGATTGATAGAAAAAACGAGGATTGGACATATAAGGGCTATCGGCAGAAAAACAGCTCGCAGCGGGGTTACGCTGACCGATAAGATAAGGCAAAGAAACAACCCGAAAACGGCATCCGCCCCGTTAATATAAGAAATGGGGAAATGGCGGAGAACCATCCCGTGCAGTACGGCCTGGCCGCCCAGGGTTTCGGAACCCAGCGCCGCCAGGGGACTTCCGAACAGTGTTCCGGTCTGAAGCATCCGCACAGGATGTGAAAAATATTTCTCAAAATCATCATGATAGTTAAAAACCCCGGGATGGAGCTGGGTCTCTACCGTCAACCCCATAATAACGGCGATAGCTATAAATAGAAAGAGCGCTTGTCCCCAATCGCTTTTATTTCGTGGAAGTTTAAGCCCCGGGCTATCCCCGGTTACTGCAAGCGCAAAGCCGGCAATCAGCAGGCCGTCTAAAACCCCTCCGTAAGCGATTCGCAGCAGGTTAAGCACGCCTCCTAAAAAAACAACAACCGCTAATCCGACAGCTATCGTCATCGCGGGGTTTTCTGCAGGTCGCTTTGATATACGATGGGCGGTCAGCCCCCAGCCGTAAAAAGCAATGCAAACTCCGGCCAGAATACCGGTAAGGCCAGCAAATTCCGCCGTGAAGTGAAGCATAAATAATTATTCTGGGCTTATCAGCCCGGACCGGGAATTACCAGGGACACTAGTTTTTATCAGAAAGTACGCCCTTTATTTTTCCCCGCAACAAATATCCAATTGCCAGAACCTGGGCCAGGGGTCCTGCCAGGTTCGCGGCCGCGCTTATGCCGATATCTGCGTAGGGCAGGAGGGCCGGCAAAACGGCGGTCAGCTTTGCAGGGACAAGAATTATCATAGGCAGGGCGTAGGCCATCGCTAAATAGGCCAGCGCCATCATCTCCGGGCGGCGGCTGGCCGAGAAGCGGCACCATTGCAGGAACATCAGGTCCCTCAGCAGGAAAAGCGGCAATATAAGATAAATACGGCCAAAGCCGTAGGACAGGAAAAGAACTCCCGAAATAACCAGCATTGTGGCTGCGCTCTTTATCCAGGCCGGGGTATCGTCCAGGCGGCGCGAGGGGCTCTCGCCGGCCAGCCAGCGGCGCCAGTATTCCCGGCGCTCGCAGGAAAGAAAAGAAGCGATATAGGCGGCCAGGCCGGGAAGTATAAGCGCTTCTGCCGGGAAAACCCCGCTCCGCGCCGAACCATCCTCAAAACCCGCTATATACCAGGCGAGAAAAAGCAGAAAAACCGGCAGCCTCCAGGCCCGGCGCTTCTCGAGCAGGTCCCGCCCTATGCGGTACCTGGCGCCAAGAAAAGCCCAGGCCGCGAAGGCCAAGAAACTCAAGACAAGGAAAAGGATGCTGGTAGCGGCGCCAAGCCGATGCCCGTAAAAATAAATATAATTCGCTAAAAGCAGCGAAAGGGAATCAGAGTACCTGAATGAAGCGTTAAGCGCGCTCAGGCCGGCAATACCTATCAAAGGACCGGAAAGGTGCCCCATCCCGCTGCCGCCGGTATCGTCGTAAGAAGAAGCCAGCAGTCCGATAGCCATTGAAAGAAGTGAAATAGAGAGACCCAGTGCATAACGGCTTAAAAAAACTTTATAAATAGCCGGGGAGAAAAGCACCACCGTTAAAGCGGCGGGCAACAGACAGGCGAAAAGGAACCAGGCGAAGATTGGCGCGCCGAGCAATTTTCCTGCGGCCAGATTAAAAGAAGAAAGCGGCGTAAGGCGCTGAAAATCCCAGGTACGCTCTCCCCTTTCCTGGGTGACTGACCTTGCGGTACAGACCGTGCCGTAAAAAACCAGCATATTAAACTGCATAAAGCTTACCACGGCCAGATAGCTTCCCCAGGACCCGGTAGTTTTTGAGACGGCGTAGCCCGTGGCGGCGCAAAGGGCCAGGGACGCGGCCAGGCCGGAAATAAGCCTGACTTTGCCGGTTCCCTGCGCTCCGTAACGGTAAATTTCGGGAAACATTTCGGTAAGCCTGTTCATATCTTTTTCCCCAGGGAGGCCAGGTAGGTCTCCTGTATGCCGCCGCCTTCCTCGCCAAAATAAAGAACCTTCACCCCGCCTTCGACCAGGCGCTTTAAGATGCCGGATAGTTCCTCGTCGCTGCCGGAAAAATCAAAAAACACGCTGCCGCCTTCTCCCGCTGCCGATCCCAGGCCGGCCGCGAGCAGGATAGCCAGCGCTCCGTCCTGCGCCCCCGCGGCCCGCACCCGGACCCTGCGCTTATTCCCTATCAAAGCCCGCACCTCGCCCAGGCTGCCGCCGGCAACCAGGCTGCCTTCGCGCAGGATAGCCACATGCGTGCAGTAATCTTCAAGTTCGGTAAGTATATGAGAAGAGACTATAAGCGTTTTGCCGGCCCCGGCCAGGCGGGTAAAAAGTTTCTGAAGATCGTGCCGGGATTCAGGGTCCAGGCCTGAATCCGGTTCGTCGAGCAGCAGGAGGGGCGGCTCGTGCAGCAGGGTGCGCCCTATAGCCAGGCGCTGCCGCATGCCCCGCGATAGCGCCTGCACTCTGGCGTCCGCCTTGTTGGACAAATCCACATCCACCAGGGTGCGGGAGATAACGGCCTGCCTGCGGGCGCGCGGAACGCCGTAAGCCCTGGCAAAATACTCGAGATAGCCGGATACCGTCAGCTCCTCGTAAAGGCCGAAAAAATCCGGGAGGAAACCCACCGAGGCATGCACAGCGCGGGGATCTTCGTTTATATCCACGCCGTTGACCAGGGCGGTCCCGCGCGTCGGCTCCAGTACCGCCGAAAGCATTTTAAGCAGCGTGCTTTTGCCCGCTCCGTTAGGACCTACCAGGGCGAGCACCGCGCCGCGCGGCACGGAAAAGTTAATATCGTTAACGGCCACAACATCTCCGTATTCCCGCCTGAGGGAGGCGGTTCTCACTATCTGGTCTTTCATTTTTTCCTTTAAGGCTTCCGGTTTAAATATACTAAATTAACCGTTTTTTTGTCCGCGCCCGGAGCCCGCCCGACATAAGGCTTTCATGAAGAAATTGACTATTTTGAAGCCGAGCCGAAGCGGCGCGAAACGAGCGCCCTTGAAAAAAATTGCAAGTTGAGCGGCGCAAAGGCGCAGGCAAAAAGCGGCAGGCGGTCTTTTTGCCTCCGTTCCCTTTCCCGCCTATTCTTTCGCTTTACCGCGTTCCGTTGCTATAATATAAATACACTCCATGCTTAACGAGATAAACCGCAGGCGCACTTTTGCCATAATTTCCCACCCGGACGCAGGCAAGACCACTCTTACCGAAAAGATGCTGCTTTACGGCGGGGCCCTTCACCTTGCCGGGACCGTTACCGCCCGCAAGAACCAGCGCGCTACCGCCTCGGACTGGATGGACCTGGAAAAGAAGCGCGGCATCTCTATCAGTTCCACCGTGCTCCAGTTCGACTATAACGGCTACCGCATCAACCTGCTCGACACCCCGGGCCACCGCGATTTCTCCGAGGACACTTACCGCGTTCTTACCGCCGTGGACGCCGCTATCATGGTGATAGACGCGGGCAAGGGCATAGAAGCCCAGACCCTTAAATTATTCGAAGTCTGCCGCCGCAGGCATATCCCCATCTTCACTTTCATGAACAAGATGGACCGGCCATCCCGCGAACCCCTGGAACTTATAGACGAGCTGGAGAAAGTCCTGGGCCTCAAACCTTTCCCCGTTAACTGGCCGATGGGAAACGGCAGGGATTTCCGCGGCGTTTATGACCGGCTCGCCAACAAAGCGCATATGTTCGAGCGCACCCCCGGAGGCGCTTACAGGGCCCCGGTGGAGGTCAGCGACATAAACGACAGGCATATCAAAGACAAGATGGAGCCGTTCAGCTACAGGAATTTTATTGAAGAAATAGGCATGCTGGACCTGGCAGGGACGGAATACTCAAGCGAAGAGGTCCTGGCCGGCGAGACCACCCCGGTGTTTTTCGGGAGCGCCGTGAATAATTTCGGCATACAGCTTATGCTGGACGGTTTTGTGGAGCACTCCGCCCCCCCGGGCCCGCGCGACGCGTCTATCGGGGCCATTCCCCCCGAGCTGGAGGCCTTCTCCGGGTTTATCTTCAAGATACAGGGAAATATGAACCCGCGCCACCGCGATAAAGTGGCCTTTGTGCGGGTCTGCTCGGGAAAATTCACCCGCGACATGACGGTCCACCATTCCGGGACCGGAAAAAAGGTCCGGCTTTCTAACTCCAACAAGCTTTTCGGGCAGGACCGCGAGACGGTGGACGAGGCCTGGCCCGGGGATATAGTGGGCCTTGTGGGCCACCAGGAATTCCAGATCGGCGACACCCTGACGGAGAATCCCGCCATAATATTCGACGAGATCCCCCGCTTCCCGCCGGAATGCTTTACCTTTATTTATAATCCCGTCCCCTCCAAGTTCAAGCCTTTCAGGACCGGCCTGGAGCAGCTGATACTGGAAGGCGTGGTGCAGCAGTTCACGGTGAAAGACGCCCCCGGCTCTACTCCGCTGCTTGCGGCGGTGGGACCTCTGCAGTTTGAAGTGACCAAGTACAGGCTTGAGGCGGAATACGGGGTGCAGTCCAATCTTGAGCCGGCGCCCTGGCAGTTTGTGCGCTGGCTGGACAAGGAAGGCGCGGGGCTCCTGGCCGGCGGAACCATACACCTTGCGGACAAAGTACGGCTGGGATCGGACCCGGCGGGAAACTCCGTTATCTTTTTCCCCACTCCCTGGGCGCTGAAATATTTCGGCGATACGAATAAGAAAATTAAATTATACGAGCTGCCGCAGCGCGGCGCCTGAATAAAAAAAGCGCTTTTTTACAGCCGGGGCCCAGGGCTGCGGCTGCGGTTTTTATCTGGAAGGATTCTTTTTATTTATTGAGGAGAGAAGCAGCGAGGTCCCGAAATCTTTTTCAAACCTGAAGCCCGCATCATTGCAGAATTTATTAAAGGCCTCCCGGTTTTCAGCCAGCGGCCGCCAGGCCGGCAGGTTCCAGGGCTCTCCGGCGGAACGCCTGCTTAATAACAGAACTTCTACCTGATGGACCTTCATTATCTTCATCAGTTCTTCCGGGGATACCGGGAGCTGCAGGGTTTTGGCTCCCGCGTACCAGGCAGCCTGCCCGGGCAGATTTGTAGCAAGCAACCCGCCTTCCGCCGCCGCAGCCGCCTCTTTAAGCTCGGGCCACTCCCCGGCCGAAAGTCCGCGCGGCGGTGGCCCCGAAAAAAGCTGCCAGGCAAAAAAAACGGATACTGCCGCAATATAGGCATAGCGCAAGCCCGGTTTCAGGCCCGCCGCCCAGTTTACGGCCAGCAGCGCGGCGGCCGGGGCGAACCAGATATAATACCTGCCTCCGACTTTAGGCCCTAGCGTTTCAAAACGCAAAAAACAGAAAATAAACACCTGAAGAACCAGCATTGACCCCAGGAGTAAAACTGCCTTCCGGAACGGCGCGGCGGCCGCCCCCCGGTCTCTAAACAAGGCCAGGCAGCCGGCGGCCGCGGCCGGCCAGACCAGCTGGAATTGCCATAATACCGGCAGCGCTTTAAGATTTTTCAGGAATAAATCCGCCCATTTGGCTGCAAGTTTTGCAGGGCTTCCCAAAGCCGCCCAGGGCGAATAAACCCGGTACTGCAGCCAGGTAGGCGCATCACTGACCACCCCATGAGCGAGGTTCCACGCAAAGGTAGGCGGATTTAAATTTCCGAAATTCCGGAGATTATAAATAAGCCCCGGGAAAGCGGCCAGAAGCCAGCCCGCCAGCCAGAGGCCGGCAAATTTTACTCTTTTCCGGTTGTCCAAAGCGTATGCCCAGGGGAGCAGTATAAATAAAGGCAGCCAGATCAAGAAATTGGAGCGGTAAAGCCAGGCCAGCCCGCCAAGAACCCCGGAGAGAAAAGTTCTGCGGGAAGCCAATTCGTCACGATGAAGCAGGACCAAGACCGAAGAAAGAAGCAGAACCGCAAAGCCGAAATCCGGCAAACCCCATAAAATAAAGCCCCGCTGGAAGGACGGATTCAGGGCTATCAGAAGACCGGCGGCCGAAGCCGCTCCGGGGCCCAGGAAGAGTCCCCCGGTCAAAACAGTAAGGCCGGAAAGCAGAGCCAGCCACATAGCGGATACAGCGAGAACTGAAAAGTCAGTTTCGCCTGAAATCCGGAAAGCCGCGGCGACAAAATAAGCGTGCAGCGGGAACCTGTCCATTACCGGGTAAAGCCCGTTTTTGTCAGGCGCGGTTTTGAGCGAGTCATAAATAGCAAGGGAACCCGGATAGATCATCCCGGTTGAAAAACCTCTGCCGGACTTAATATTGCGGGCTATTTCCGCGTAATTACAGAACTCATGAGACATGCCGCCAAGAAAGCCCGTCCTGGCCGAAAAAAATGATGCGGCTAATGAGAGAAAGAACACCCCCGCGGCGCAGGCAAGGATATTTCTTTTGGTTCCGGGGATATTGTTCATTTAAATAGCAAACTATTTTATGCCCGGCTCAGGAACTTAAGCCGCGCGGGCGGTGCGAAACTCCGTGCGGGCCTTAACCCGGTCAGGGTTTGGCTGAAGAGCGGAATATCCTTAAATTTTCTTCCAGGGCGCCCGGGGGGACTATTTCTTTCAGAACTTCCTCTATAGTTCCGGCTTTCAGTCCGGGAACTATATTCATCCCGGCCAGGCGCCCCAGCAGCGCGGCGTTCTGCATGCGGGGATCGCTGATATCTTTTAGAGCTACCGCGAAAACCTCTCCCCTCATCTCTGAAATATCTTTTTCCAATACTTCCGCCGAAGGATACAGGGCCTCTCCCATGCGAACGCTCACCGGCTGGTAAGCCGTGTCGTAATAGATCACTTTTCCGCCTTTTTTAAGATACTTCGCCGCTCCGCGCAATGCTTCGAGGCGCTCCAGGGCCAGCACAAGGTC
>Ga0066637_10001580_pt1 | contig 14839 bp, 10 predicted proteins | sample CryGeyCG2014_020_FD_62737 | JGI IMG/M metagenome (GOLD analysis project Ga0066637, IMG submission 62737) | Groundwater microbial communities from aquifer - Crystal Geyser CG08_land_8/20/14_0.20 | ecosystem: Environmental > Aquatic > Deep subsurface > Groundwater | place: USA: Utah: Grand County...
ATCAACCTTTTTCCGGGCAGTCGAAAGCAGGAAGTCGAACGACTTTTACCTACTATGATCGACGCCGTTCGCCAATTACGCCAAATTTATCCAAACCTCATCGCATCGGTTTCCGTTGCACCGCAGATTCAAAGCCAACCACTACGCGAGCGGTTCCCAGACGACCAAATCGAGTGGATTTCCGGTAAAAACGAAGAATTAATGCGGAACGCAGATGTTCTGATTATCACATCAGGAACCGCTACACTTGAGGCAACATTTTTCGGTACGCCTATGGTTGTCGTCTATAAAATGTCTCCGCTCAACTATCGACTTGGAAAATTGCTCGTCCACGTATGGTCAATCACTATCGCCAATCTCGTTGCAGGGAAACGAATCATTCAGGAATTGGTGCAAGCCGAGGCGTCTCCCCAAAAAATCGCTATCGAGGTTCACAGATTGTTAGCCGACATTGACTACCGAAATGCCATGCGCCATTCCCTGCAGGAAGTGTCAGAGCGGATGGGAAAACCGGGCGCGTCAGCCCAGGCGGCGGAAGCAATCCTCTCATTTTTACCCAACAGCAGATAAATTATAGAGAAGATGCAACGAATCGTCCAAAAAATCGCGTTTTACCCGTTCTCTCTTATATATTCAGGTGTCATGTCACTCCGCAATTGGATGTTCGATCGGGAAATTCCCCACGCGACTGCGTTTTCGGTTTCCGTTATTTCAGTTGGAAATATCACTGCTGGCGGAACGGGAAAGACGCCATTTGTCATCGCGTTGACACAATTGCTAACAAAAAACGGGCACCGGGTTGGTGTTATATCCCGCGGTTATGGACGTAAAAGCAAAATGCAGGAAATCGTCGCACCAACGGAAAAATCATCGATGAATCCGGATTTTTCCGGAGACGAACCATTTTTAATTGCACAAAAATGCCCCGGCGCTGTTGTCATTGTGGATGCGGATCGCGTCAAAGCCGCAGAAACCGCTGTTCGGCAATTTTCCTGTTCCGTTCTGGTTGCAGACGATGCGTTCCAGCACCGGCATCTTCATCGGGATTTGGACATCGTTTTATGGGATGGATTCGACGTGCCACAAAGATCTGCGGTCATTCCCGCCGGACGTCTTCGGGAAAAAATGAGTGGCATTCGACGCGCTTCGATGCTGGTTTTTACAAAAAATCAAAATGTGCCGGAAAGTTCGCACAACTTTCTTCGAAAGATCGCGCCGAACGTTCCTCAATTCACCGCGCCTCTGACTATTGAGAAAATCTATCGATTCAACAATCGCTCAGAAGTCGATCACCTCAATCTCAACAACAAAACCGTTCTGGCTTTCTGCGGAATTGGCAACCCTGAACAGTTTTTCCAAACGATTGACAGTTTTCATCCGAAAGTCACGATTCAGAGATCGTTTGGCGATCATTTTCGGTATCAATCCCGGACAATCGCCGCTCTGCTCGACCAATTTCATCGTGAACGTTGCGACTACCTGATCACCACCGAAAAAGACGCAGTCAACCTTACTTCGGTTTCGCCGAAAATTCCCAACCTGCTCATTCTCGAAATCGGTCTGGATATAAATGAAGTGGCATCGGAAATTCTCAGTCGAATCCCGACGCCGAAAAATAAATAATATCCGCTACTTTTTCTATTAGCGAGTAATCAGATAATCAGATAGATGACTCCGATGAGAGCGGCGATGGATATGCCGTTCCAGAAAAAGGAGAATTTCCGCCCAGATGGATTCTGAAAAACGTGTATCTGAAATTCCTGCAATGTGCTCCACCCGTGCGAATCTACAATCTCTAAGACTACGTCGTTGACGCCTTTTTGCGTCTTTTTCGGTGTCCATACCAGCATGCGCGAATCCGGATCGAAAGTTGCCGTCTTGGGAAGTCGAATGGCTTTAAAAACCATCGCGTCGCCATTCGGATCTTCCGCTTCCAGCAAATATTCATATTTCATTCCGGTTAACGCGACCGGTTTGGGAACAGACAGAATTCGCGGTTTAATATTGACGAAGATGGTCGCTTTCTGAATGTCTTTCGCGATACCGTCCGAGACGCGGATCGAAAAAGAATGCCGATTGATTTGCACTTCCGTCGGACGCCACGAAATTACGCCCTGCGGCGAAATAACCATTCCATCCGGAGCTTTAATCAATTCATACGTTAATTTAGCGTCGGTATTCAGATCGGTTACTTTCGTTTCATACTGCCATAAACCGTTGACATAAGCGATTGTATCGGGCGTCGAAATGATATTGGGCGGATAATTCACATAAATCTGAGCGTTTTCTTCTGCCGAGAAATATCCATCGGAGACGGAATAAGAAAGCGACTGAAAATCGAACTGGTATTTGGCGGGTTTCCAATCGATAAGTCCTTGGTCATTCATTTTTAGTCCGTTTGGCGATTCCTTCATCGTGAAAGTGTACCAGCATCGACGAACCGGCGGCGCATATTTGGGGGTACTCATGTTCAACGCATTGAAGAAAGAACCGATAATCTCGGCGGCTGTCGGCGTTTTTCCTAAAGCAATTTGAAAAACGAATACCAATTTATTCTGATCTTCAAACACATCGAGAATAGAACCGGATGCAGATTTATTCGGAGCCGATTCCGCCAGAAAAGACTTTTTGTAACGCACGATCAGTTTGCTCAAATTTCCTCGAACGGCGTCATCCAAAATCGCTGTTTCATAAATTCCCGTCGTTTTCCAATCCGTAATGCGCGGCGAAACGCTATACCACGGAATAAAAAATCCTTTGTTGTTATCCTTGATCGTCGGCTGATAGGAATATGGCTTTCCAATGGCGGTCATATTCGGGGCGACTGATTCAATGCTGACAGGATGATTGATGAATAACGCAAAATCCATTCGCGCGGCATCGTAACCGTCCGAAACTTCAACGGCAAAATCATACCAGTCTGCCTGATCGAACGACGGTTTCCAAACGATTTCGCCGTCCTGATTGATGATGGCGCCGGCAGGACTTGAAATAAACCGCAAGGTTAATTGTGCGTTCGTATTGTCGTCCTTCGATTCGATTTTACTGCGAAACGTCTCGCCAATCTGAACAATTTCCCGGATCGGAAGCGCTGCCGTGATCATCGGTTTTGCGTTGACGTAAACGGTGAAACTTTGGCTGACTTTTTTACTTCCCCACGAGAATTGTGCGGAAATCTTATGCAAGCCCAATTGTGAATCGGCAGGAACCCATGTGAAAGCGCGGTTTCCAAGGTCGAATTTCATTCCCAGCGGCATTTGGATATTCATAGTCAGATCGGTAACATCACTGAGCGATAAACCCGAAATCGTGATCGTGTTTTGAACCACTTCGCCGGGGTGAACGACAAAGTCCGGCTTGACTGTTTCTTTCCGTTGAACAGCCATAGATGTACTGCCCCGATTCGGCAACGGCGCGAGACCGATTTCTTCACCCTCAATACCTTGAAATTTAATCGTCAATCGCTCTGCTTCCGAGACCGGAGTGGTAATTAGCACTTGAGCAGAGGTGTCTTTTTTCGCGAGAACAAAATCGATCTCACCCAGTACTTCGTCAACGATTCCAGTTTCGGCAATCGGCGACAAATCTTTGATCGCCCAGTAGAACAAACCGTGCTGATTCAAATTCGGATGAATGTAGGGAACGACGATCGAACCGGTCGCTTTTCCCGCCGAAGACAAAACCGGCACAATTGTCAGGTAACGCACGTCGTTAACCTGTGGATCGGAAATATTTTTAGCATCATAGGAAGCCAAATCGGTGACTGAACCCGAAACATTAAACTCGAACTCATTCATTCCAGACTTCGGAAATTGCTGAAACAGAATCTGATCGAGTCCATTGGAGTTTAGATCCATGATGGCGGCAGTTGTCAATTTGAATTCCTTCGGAAAAAGGAGATTGGCTTTGAGCACATCATCTTCTACGTACAGCAACTGCGCGCCGCCGTTTTTTAACGGAATGAGCACTTCGTCAAAACCATCTCCGTCCAGATCGCCCCATACAATCTTTGAAAGATCAACTTCACTTCGATCAATGTTCATGAACGTGTAAGAATAATCCGGCGCCGATCTGAAATCATAACGATAAACTTCAACTTCGAGATCTTTCTTGCCACCGAATATCAGCAAATCTTCTCCGGGGAACGTGTCCAACTCCGTCGAAACGGCGCGGAATTGCAAAAAGCCGAGTAGAACTTTCAGACTGGAAGATTGAAATATAACTTGCACATTATTTTGCGAAACCTGACCGTTGAAACCGATGATTGTGATACCCCTGCATGGTCCGACAGACGAAACGATAAGGTCGCTTTTCTGGTCACCGTTCATATCGCCTGCATCGATAAAAAGTGGTCGCGGGCGCACGGACTGGTTTTCTGCAATATTTATAATTGCAGTCGGTTCTTTGGCAAAACCATCAGCGTATTTGAAAATGAGTAACGACCCCGGACTTTTTCCTGAAATGATTTCCGAAATACTGATGACCGCTGATATTTCTGGAGAACCGTCGCCATCTAAATCGCTCACGACGATATCGGTAAAATCACCGTTCAGATTTTCGGGAATCGCGAATTTCCATAGTATATTCAAATCTCCAGAAACCGTCGACTCAAGATGCACAAGATAAGTCGAACGCGGCACCTGATTACCCTTAGCATCGATTTGCGACGCGATGCCGATTATATCGAAAAAGTCGTCGTTGTCAAAGTTAAAAACACCGGCCGTTTTCGTTAAAATCGTGTTATTTTGGGCAAATGGAAATATATCCGGTTCGCGTATCTGAGACCAACTCGAGGCGGAAAGCATTAAAAAAATGATTCCGGCTAAGACGAAATGGAAGAGGCTTTTTACTTTCATAATTCGTATCCAGGTCTTTTCATATTTTTACATTGTTCCAATTCTACATGGAATATATTCGCCTCTCGTCTAAAAATCAAGCAAAAATTCCGCAACCCAACTTCCAATTAAGTTGAAAGGTCGAACCTTACATACTACTTTTAAAGAGACTTTTGAATTTTCAGACACAGAAAGTTACCGTTTGAAATGCGATTAAAAATCCTTAAAATCCCCCGTTTTTGATTCGAGCGATTTCGCAAATTTTATTTCTCATCCGTTTTAACAAATTTAACTGCCTTTAAAGGTCACAAATGAAAGTTTTGACAATCAATTCCGGAAGTTCATCGGTCAAATATCAGATGATCGATACACACACCCAACAAGTGCTCTGCCGCGGACTCGTTGAACGCATCGGTATCAGCGGAACTTGCATGTCGCATACGCGCGCCGATGGACATAAAACGAAAATCTCCAATAATATTACCAACCACCAGACAGCCATCGAAGCGATTCTGAGAATACTCGTTGATTCTGAGTATGGCGTCATCGGCAATTTGAACGAAATCGACGCAGTCGGGCACCGTCTGGTTCACGCCGGAGAAAAATTCAAGGAATCCGTTTTAATCAACAACGAGGTTCGTGACAAACTATACGAATGTATCGAATATGCACCGCTTCATAATCCGCCAAACATCAAAGGAATCGAAGCCGCGTTGGAAAATCTGCCTAATACACCGAACGTCGGCGTTTTCGATACGACTTTTCATAACGCCATGCCGGACTATGCTTTCATTTACGGAATTCCCTATAAATACTACAAACAGCAGGGAATTCGCCGGTACGGATTTCACGGATCGTCTCATTCTTCCGTTTCCAGACGCGCCGCCGAAATCGTTGGCAAAAATTACCGCGATCTAAAAATCATCACCTGTCATCTCGGAAACGGAAGCAGTATCGCCGCCATTAACGGCGGAATTTCCGTGGATACGTCGATGGGATTTACTCCGCTGGAAGGCGTTGTCATGGGTACACGATGCGGCGACATCGATCCGGGGCTGATTTTCGCCATCGCCTCGCGTGAAAACTTTACACTCGAGGAAGCGAGTTCATTTTTCAATAAACAGTGCGGCATTCAGGGCATCTCCGGTCTCACCAGCGATATGCGTGAAATCGAAGCCGCCGCCGAAGCAGGTAATTATCAGGCTCAGTTAGCGTTGAACGTTCTCTGTTACCGAATTAAAAAATATATCGCCTCTTATATTGGCGTTTTGAATGGTGTTGACATTATCGTTTTTACCGGAGGAATCGGCGAAAATTCACATATCGTCCGAAGTCAATCGATGAAAAACCTGGATCAGTTAGGAATCGAATTGGATGAGGCTAAAAACCGTACGATTCGTTCAACGGAAAGCACAATCAGTTCGGAAAAATCCCGCGTCCGCGTCATGGTAATTCCAACCAATGAGGAATTGGTCATCGCCATGGAAACCGAACGAATCGTCAGCCAACACTATGGCGTCCAAGAATAAAAGCACTTGTTTTACGATCATTTCTTTAATTCTTTTTTCAGAACATTTTTCAATGCCCGAGCAAGATTCGCGACCATAAACGGTTTTTCGACGACGTCGTCAAAGCCATAATCTGAAAAATGAGACATGAAAAGACTTGTTTTTAATACGTTAATAAATCCAAAACACATGAATAACCAGCCTATATCTGAAAATATTTTTCGTTCCGACGGAAGAAACTCTTGACATTTATAATTTTGTCTATTAACATTTAGACAATGAATGAAGTCTGCAGTTAATCAACAAGGAGGTTTTATCATGGCAGAAAAAGTTAAAAATTGTGGCGTCAAGAAGGAAAAGGGTTACCTTTACTACCTTGACAAGAATGGAGATGTGGCTCGTTCGAAAATGGCTCGCGGCGGTGAAAAAGGTGGCGGCGCAGTCGTTATGGCTAAATGTGGCGTGAAAAGAGAGAAAGGTTATCTCTATTTCGTGGACAAAGTCGGCGACGTTTCCCGTGCGAAAATGGCTCGCGGAAGAAAAGGCTAATCCTCTTTCTATACCGACTATTTTCTTTTTTAAAAATGTTCAAAGACTCCGTTGTTCAACGGAGTCTTTTGTTTTTATCGAAATTCCAATTATTTTATTCAGCAATATTATGAAACTAAAGTAAACGAATCATGGAACAGCATCTTAACCCTAAAAATCGAATTCTCCTTTTCATCAGTCTTTTCTGCTTGATCGGTGCTGGATTTTTTGAATACAAAAATTACGGAAAGGCATTTCCCGAGCAGACCATTCGCTTCGACGTGGACAGAAAAGAATCGCGGCAGGTCGCGGAACAATTCCTGCGGCGGATGAACATTTCGGTTTCAGATTATCATCACGCCGTCGCGTTTGACTACGACGATCAGTCTAAGACCTTTCTGGAAAAAGAGGTCGGCATTGAAGAGTCGAGAAGTCTGCTCAATGAAGATTTCAAAATCTGGCGTTGGTCAAACCGATGGTTCAAACCGCTATCCAAAGAGGAGTTGAAAGTCAACGTTTCTCCCGACGGAAGCGTCACGCTTTTCGAGCATACAATCCCGGAAGAAGCCACTTCGCCGAGTATTTCAATCGATCAAGCCAAACGGAAATCTAACCGATTTTTGACAGATATTCTAAAAATCGATCTGAACCGATGGGAATTCCTCGAAGAAAAAACACAAGTCAAGCCGAACCGCATCGATTACGTCTTCACTTACAAAAAAAGAGGCGTTGAAATCCATGACGCAACCTATCGTCTCGACGTCACGGTTCAGGGAAATCAAATCGGCGAGTTCCATAAATATCTAAAAGTTGCCGAGCAATGGACGCGCGACTATCAGCATCTACGCTCTCTGAATACGACCACATCCACCGCCGCGTTTTTCTTTTACATACTGATTCTCATCGCGGCGCTTGTCGTATTTTTCCAACAGTTATCACGAAAGAATCTTCGACTAAAAACCGCTCTCATTTTCGGAGGGATTGCCTTTGTACTTCAGTTATTTTCCGTCCTGAATGAAATCCCGGTTTTAATGTTTCAGTTCGACACCAATCAAACGCTGAGCAATTTTTATGGATCAATCATCCTGAAAGCTTTCCTTCAGGCAATATTTTATGGAATCCTCGTCCTCATTGTGACGGGCGCCGGAGAAGCGTTTTACAGAAGTCGCTACCCCAAAAAACTTACGCTGACCGGCACTTTTAGTCTCACGGGAATTCGGAGTAAATCATTCCTGATGAGTACCATTGTTGGCATTTCGCTTGCCATCGTTTTTATGGCGTTTCAGACGATTTTCTATCTGATCGGTCGGAATCATGGCGTCTGGGCACCTGCCGATATTTCCTATTCGGATGTCCTGAACACCGTTTTCCCGTGGTTTTTCGTACTGTTAACGGGCTTCCTCCCTGCCGTAACTGAGGAATTCTCATTCCGAATGTTCTCGATCCCGTTCTTTGAGAAAATTCTGAAATCCCGGACGTTAGCCGTTTTCATTCCGGCGGTGATCTGGGGCTTCGCACATGCCAATTATCCTAACCAACCTTTCTGGATTCGGGGATTTGAAGTCGGATTGTTTGGGGTTTTCATCGGAATCATTTTCCTTAAATTCGACATTCTGACCGTCCTGATCTGGCACTACACGGTTGATGCGCTTTACACATCATTCATACTGATTAAGACAAGCGATCCGTACTTGATCACCACTGCGATCGCCTCCGCGTTCATCATTCTCATTCCGCTAATCTATAACCTGATCTCTTATGTTCGCCATCGCAGTTTTTCGGACATTGCGCCTTTGCTGAATGAGTCACAAAATCCCGAACACCTCAAACCGGTTAGTATTGAAATTCATTTGCCGGAATATATCTACGAATCTTTATCCGTTAGGCGGAAAAAAACCGGCCTGATTCTTGTCTTCCTGTTCGTTTTGGTTCTTTTTCTGCCAGTCGAGCGCATCGGCGAGTTTTATCGTTATTCGGTTTCACCCGCCGAAGCCGTCAACACCGCAAAATATTTCTTAACGAAACGCGGCGTCGATCCCGAAAGTTTTCGATACGCTATTGGTTTGGAAAGTTACTACGAATCGCTACAAGGTCAGTATATTCTGGAAAAATCTTCCACCCAAAAGCTGAACGCGATTCTTGTCCAAAACTTAAAAAGCACATCCGTTTGGAGCATTCGCTTTTTTAAACCGCTTCAAAAAGAGGAATACCGGATTTATATCCATCCAATGGACAACGCGGTCGTCGGTTTTGATCATGCGTTGGATGAAAATGCGTCCGATTTTTCGCTTAGTCAGGAAAATGCGAGGCTCCGAGCCGAAGAATATCTGACTCAGCAAGATTACCAACTGGGCGATTTCCATCTCATCGAGTCTTCATCCAAGAAATTGAAGAATCGAACAGACTTCACTTTTGTCTGGGAATCCAATAAAGATCACCCCGCTGATGTCGAAAATGCGCACCTTCGGCTTAAATGCGTGATTAAAGGCGATGATGTTTCGACTTTCGAAATTCTGTATAAACTTCCCGAAGAATGGGTACGCACCGAAACGCAACAAACAACGGGACAAACTGTCCGGCTTTGGCTCATGATACTGACCGGCGTCGGCGCCTTTTTTGCGGCGGTTTCCGTCATTTTGAAAAAAATCGATCATTTCAGAATTCGCTGGAAAACGCCTCTTATCGTCACGACAATTCTTGTAACGGCGATTTTTATCAATCAGATAACTTCTTTACGTTATGCTGTTCTCGATTACGATACCAGCTGGTCGTTTGGTGTGTGGAAAGTAGCCTATACCGTCATTTCCATTTTTAAAGCCATGGGTCTCGGAGGCGGATTAATTCTCGTAATGGTTTCATTTCTTGTCTTATATTCGACCGCCGGCAAATCGTTTAACAGAGAACAGCGCATTTTGAATTCTGAAGATGCGGTTTTGGGGGCAATCGTCATGATCGCGGGAATTCTTGGCGCCATTAAAATTCGCTACTGGCTCATTGCGAACTTTGTGCCTCAGGAATTCGCTTCGACTTTTTCGATTCCACAATATTTATCCTATTCTCTGCCTTTCATCTCTGTCGTCGTTTCACCAATCATCCGGGGAATTGCGCTGGGTGGATTTCTGGCTATCGCTGTCTGGCTACTGAAAAATGGCCTATCAAAACCGATTTACCGGATTTTAGCGATAACTGTGTTGGCGCTTATTTTTCAACCGACAGGAATTCGGACATTGACGGGATATATGGCCAATGCGCTTTCAATTGGACTAATCATCATTTGGATTTCGTTCGGCGTCATCTATTTTCTCCGAGATAATATCCCATCCTACTTTTATACCGGAATCGGGTTATGCGTCATTCAAACCATCATTGAACTCATTCAATCTGGTTCGGCTCAGGCGCGAGCAATTGCTTTACTGATGTCGGTTATCACTGCCATGATCGTTATTTGGTTATTGACCGAAAAGAGAGACTTCAGATGTACGAAATACCTAAGACGTTACATTGATAAATTTCAACCAGGCAAAAACCTATGATAAACAAAGAAAATAACCGTGAAATGATCGACCCAATTAACGAATTCTTTGACAATCCGCACCTTTCCGAAGCAATGAAGGCCAGTCCGGAGGAAATCCATTCCTATGTCGGTCAACTCTGCGAGACAGTTCGGAACTTGTCAAAAATCGGCGCGGCACTTTCCGCCGAGCATGACCTTCCAAAACTTCTTCAGATGATTCTCGAACAAGCCATGCTATTCACCAATGCCGATGGCGGAACGCTTTATATGGTGAATGACGATCAAAAAACGCTTCGGTTCGAGATTGTCAAAACGAACTCGCTGAAAATCAGCATGGGCGGGACATCAGCGAATCCGATCAATTGGTATCCGGTAAAGCTCTACCTCGAAAACGGCACGCCAAATCACGCGATGGTCAGCGCGCATGTCGCATTAACAGGACAAAGCGTCAATATTCCTGACGTATATGACGTGAAAGGATTCGATTTTACCGGAACGCGCGCTTTTGACAATAAAACCGGTTATCGCTCCAAATCCATGCTCGTCGTTCCGATGCGAAACCATGAAAACTTGATCATCGGTGTCGTGCAGATTCTTAACGCTGTTGATCATCTCTCAGGCGAAGTCATTCCCTTTTCGCGCGCCGCAGAAGAAATCATCGTTTCGCTCGCTTCACAGGCGGCAGTTTCCATCACCAATACGCGTCTAATTCAAGACCTTGAAAAATTATTCGAGTCGTTCATCCAGGTCATCGCCGCCGCCATCGATGAAAAATCACCTTATACCGCCGGCCACATTCAACGCGTTGCCGAACTGACGATGATGATCGCCCAGGAAGTTAATTCCGTCAACACCGGAAAATATGCTGATGTCACATTTGACGCCGATAACCTCAAAGAATTGCGAATCGCCGCATGGATGCACGATATCGGCAAAATTACAACGCCCGAATACATCGTTGATAAATCCACCAAACTTGAGACAATTTATGATCGACTGAATACCGTGCAAGCCCGATTCGAAACTCTCAAACGCGACGCGAAGATCGCCGCCCTCGAAGAAAAACTCAAAGCTGCCGGAATAGTCAAAAACTTCAGTCAAATCGATAATGAATTACAGGAACGAATCCATCAAATCGAGGCAGATTATCAGTTTGTCAAAACTGCGAACACGGGCGGCGAATTTATGGCGCCGGAAAAAATCGCTAAAATTCAGCAAATTTCCGAAAACCGGATCACGGTTGAAAATTTAGATGAGCCGATCTTAAACGAAGACGAGGTGACAAATCTCACCATCCAGCGAGGAACATTAACCGAAAAAGAACGCCAAATCATCAACAACCACGTTGTCGTGACGATTAAAATGCTTGAAAAATTACCTTACCCTAAAAAACTCCGCCGCATTCCGGAAATCGCCGGCGCGCATCACGAAAAACTAGATGGTAGCGGATATCCGAATCACTTGACCGAGGAAAGGCTGATGCCACAATCCAAGATCATGGCGTTAGCCGATATTTTCGAGGCGCTAACCGCAAAAGATCGCCCGTATAAAAAAGGCAAAACATTGTCTGAGGCAATGAAAATCATGATGTTCATGGCAAAAGACCGCCACATAGATCCGGAACTTTTCAGGATTTTTGTTGAGAAAAAAATCTATCTCGCCTATGCTCAAAAATTCATGGATCATTCTCAGATCGACGACGTGAATATTACGTTTTAAAGATATTCCAATTCGCGTGAAAAATCCTTCCTCTGCCAATTTCACCAATCGCCAAGATGTGCGCCCCGTTCGTAAAAATCAGATCCTTGATTTGAAAATCAATCGGCTAGCTTTCGGAGGAGCGGGCATCGCCCATGTTGACAATTATATCATTTTCGTCGGAAATGAAGCGGTTCCAGGACAGATTGTGCGCGCGCAAATCACACAGGCAAAATCGACTTTTGCTGAAGCGAAAATCCGCGAAATCATCAAGCCAAGCGAGCAGGAGATTCCGGCGCTTTGTCCCTATTTTCATCATTGCGGCGGTTGCAAACATCAAAACATTCCTTACAAAGCGCAAACGGATTATTTCCACGAACAGATTGCAGAAATCTACCAGCATCTTGGACAATTCACAGATGTCGAAGTTCAACCGACAATCCCTTCGCAAAAAACACTCCGTTATCGCAATAAAATGGAATTCGCGTTTTCCAATCGACGATGGCGGATTGGGCAGAACGATGCCGAAAAACCGGAAGATTTTGCTTTGGGTCTGCGCGTTCCGGGAAATTATATGAAAGCCATCGACATCGACGATTGTCTGATCGCGCCGGAAGAGACTCCGACTGTTCTCCGAATCGTTCGCACTTTCTCCCTCGAAAATCACCTCACCGCTTTCGATACAATCCGGCACGATGGTTTCTTAAGACATCTGGTTCTCCGAAAGGGCGAACGCACCGGAAATTTGATGATCAATATCGTCACGCACGATGATTCGCCTAAAATCTTCGAACCTTTAATCGCTAAATTAATCAAAGCGTTACCTAATCTCGTTTCCTTCGTCAATACGGTCACGCGTGCGGTTTCCGGAACGACGATCGGAGAAAAAACAAACCTGCTTTTCGGGCAGGATTTCATCGAAGAAAAACTTGGTGATTTATCCTTCAAGATTTCTCCCGCATCGTTTTTCCAGACGAATACCGGGATGGCGGAAAAATTATATGAAACCATCCGAGCCGCCGCCGGCGTTCGGAAAACGGAAACCGTCTGGGATTTATACTGTGGAACAGGAAGCATCTCACTCTTTTTAGCAAGCGCCGCCAAACAGGTCGTCGGTTTCGAAATCGTACCGTCGGCGATTCAAGATGCGGTGGCAAATGCCTCGCGAAACGGCATCGATAATGCCCAATTTATACTGGGCGATCTCGATCAATTCTTCCGGAAATCTCCGGAACTAGCGCATGATTCGCCGAAACCGGATGTGTTAATCATCGATCCGCCGCGAATCGGTATGCATCCCAAACTTGTTCAGGACATTTTACCGCTGAATCCATCGCGCATCGTTTATATTTCCTGTAATCCTTCCACGCAGGTTCGAGACCTTAAAACCATCGTACAAACAGGTGATTACAAAATCGAATCTGTTCAGCCGATTGATCTCTTTCCCCATACGCCGCATATCGAAGTTGTTACTAAGTTGACGCGATTTTAAACCTTCATATCTAACCTAAATAATTCACCGCTGAGCGCACAGAGAATAATTAATTACAAATAGTTAAATCAACAACGAGGTGAAACTTAACAAAATAAAAAAGAAATTAAAATCCCGAATGGTCGGGACTGCGTTCTCTGTGAACTCTCTGCGGTTTATGAATTAAGCAGGCTAATTCCTTCCGTTCATAACCGAAAAATGTATTGAATTTTCCCTCACTTTTTCTTAGAATCTGCAGGCGCTTGATTAGTCGATAGAAAGAGTAATGAATAGAATTCGATCGTTTACTACTATGATTTTTAGCAGTTGCAGTTACTTCCTTCAATGGATTTTCACCGCTATTATGGTTCTAATAGGCGTCCTGCTGGCGATCGTCAAATGGGAAATGCCACTGCGATTTGGACATTGGTTCTGGGCTAATAGTATTTTCTGGCTGATGGTAAAGAAAGTTCATATTATCGGAAAAGAGAATATTCGCCCAGACAAAAATTATATTCTCGTTGTGAATCATTCGAGTATTTATGATATTCCGGCGATTTTAACAATCATCCCGCGGCTGGCTTTCATCGGGAAAGAATATCTGATCAAAATCCCCATTTTCGGATCTCTCCTGTCGCGAACCGACTATATTCCGATCGATCGGAACGACTATGTCAAAGCGCGCCAGTCTATTTCCCAATCGATCGAAAAAGCCAAATCGCTGACAATCGCTATTTTCCCCGAAGGAACCCGAACGCTCGACGGTCGGATCGGAATTTTTAAAAAAGGATTTGTTCACATTTTCTGGGGCACGAGCCTCGACGTTCTACCGGTAACTCTCAATGGTCTTTACGAACTCAAGCCGAAAACGCGCTTTAATATAGAACGAAAATGGCCGGTTGAAGCCGTTATTCACCCGCCGATTCCCAATGAAGATCTCATCAAAATGACCGATGCCGAAATAGTCGAGAAAGTGCGATCTGTCGTGCTTACGTCTCATAAGATTTATCAACCGAACGGCAGATACACGCTTGAAGGAAGTAAAAATGCCGAATAAAAATCAATGAGAATTCCTATCGAATTTCCGTCGAAAATGACCTATCATCTGATCGGCGAAATCTTCCATGGTTCGATTTTCGATGTAATTATTTTACCGTCAAATGCCAATAATATCACCGATCCACTCGACAACTATTTCTTCATGAAGTAATTTTCCGCCTTAATGACACCATACGGAAAATATGGATCGTCTATCGAAGGCGATCGCAGATTTTTATTTGATTAA
>Ga0066637_10001582_pt1 | contig 14837 bp, 14 predicted proteins | sample CryGeyCG2014_020_FD_62737 | JGI IMG/M metagenome (GOLD analysis project Ga0066637, IMG submission 62737) | Groundwater microbial communities from aquifer - Crystal Geyser CG08_land_8/20/14_0.20 | ecosystem: Environmental > Aquatic > Deep subsurface > Groundwater | place: USA: Utah: Grand County...
AAGACCCGAACCTGTCAATAGGCTGGAAACCGGATAAGCCTGATCAGCCAAAGCTGTACGCCACCGAGGAAGGGTATTTACCGTATGGCAAGGCAGAAGGAAAGATGCCATTCAGACAACCCGTAGGGGGCGGCATGGTAATGGTCAGAGGTTACGACAAGGATGGAAATCCGGTCATTGAGAACCTTCCAAAAACCGAGGGCGCAACATCTCCCGGGAAGATCAAGAGCTTTAACGAGCCTGTCAGAACCAATATGACGCCATCGGAAAAGCGCGGTCTTCAAAAGGATCTGGCAGACGCGGAAGCCAAGATACTCGGGAGTAAAGACGAACCGGGCGTTGCTGGATATATTGATCTGTTCAACCAGAGCGCCAAAACCCCGTACATGTATTATTGGGACTCTAAATCATTTGACGAGATGGCCAAGCGGCTTGACATCCCGAAGACCAAGGACGGCAGACAGTACACCGCGGCGGACGTTGTGGCGACGGAGCAGAAGCGCGGATGGGACATTGAGCGGGTCTTTAAGTTTATAGAAACCGGCCAATAGGGGGCTTGAATAATGCCTATCGACATCGTTGAGGATATGAAAGCGAGGAAGTCCGCACTCATAGGAGGCATAGGCGGCGTTGATATTGTGGCCGATCTTGGGAAACGAGCGCCCTCCGTTGTTAAAGCCACCCCTGAATCAGAAGGCCACTGGCAAGGCTGGATCAAGCCGACGCTGAAGGAAGTCGGGCAGGGCATAGCGGCAACGCCGGAGGTTATAGGCGGCGTGACCGTAGGAGCTTTGAACTGGATACCGTCGAAGGTTTCAGGTCTGGCTCATTTGCCGTTTGGCCGTGAGGCCGCACAACGAGCAGAGGAAACAGTGGCCGGAGCACCCGGCAAGATCCCTTTTATCGGGAAATATCTGGGCGCCCCGAAGTCCGAAATCGCCAAACAGTCAATGGATCTTTTGGGCAAGGGCATTGACGTCGTGACCTACCCGGCCAGAAAAGCCGGAGAGTTTGTCACAGAAAAAGGTTTCCCCCGGGTTGGCTACATCACGCAATTTGCCGGTGAGCTGTTATCCTTTAAACTGGCTCACATGGGCGGTCGGAAGATCCCCGAATCAATCAGGCTGGCCAACAGCAAGAAAATGGCGAAGCTGAAGACTGAAGAGCGTCAGGCGGTCAGAGAGATTACACAACAGCGCCTTGACGCGTTGAAAGCCGAGCCCGAACGCCTGGCAGAGCTGGTCAAGTCTGAAAAGTCCATCGGTGAGGAAGTCGCTCGGCAAAACAAGTTTATCAAGTCATGGGTTGACGAGAACCTTGTACCAAAAACGGAAGCGAAAGCATTGCCACAAGGCCAAGGGTTTGAGCTTAAAGGCAAGCCATTCGTCCCGCCTCCCCCGAACATGCCCCCTAACGTGCCCGCGCTTCCACCAGGCCAAGGCTTCACGCTCAAGGGCGGCCCTGTTGATATCGTCGAAGCCATGAAGCCCGAGGCGAAACGGGTCCGTGCAGACCGTCGCTTTGTCAGGCTCAATACCGGAAAGCCCGCTGAGGGCGGCATAGGGGCCGTTCGCGGCGGAATACTGGAAGGCCGGCGATCAGCACCAGCCGTCTTTGACGAACCAAAACCCTTCGGGAGACTGAAAGTCCCTGGAAAACAAAAAGAGTCCATCCGCCTGAAAGACCGGATCAAGGAGCTGGGAGGTATCCGGATTATTGGCGACCGCGGCGAGTTCAAGGAGATGCCGCAAAACGTTAAGATGCTCACCAAGAAAGACGGCATACCGATCGACAAGATGCAAAACGCCCTCATCGATGACGGATATCTTAATGAAGGGGAAAGCCTGCGGGACCTGTTGCGCATGAATCCCAAAGACACCCTTAACCGTTTGCGGCCGGATATCGACGTGGGTACGCTCAAGGGCAACCATCTTACGGTAAAAGAGCGAGAAGTCAGGAAGTCGATGGAGCCGCCTGTTGACGAGATTCCGAAAGAGCTTGAAAACGTTCCGTTTGAGATCGTTGACCGGTACATGAAAGGCGATCTTACGCTTGACCAGGCCAAGGCCGAGGGCGCGAAGGCAGCGGACGTCATGGACTTCTTTGACCGGAAGGCCCGTAAGTCTGGGGACGTATTGAAAGATATCGGCACAGCCATGGGCGAGCAAGGGTCCGTAGGCAAAGTCAAGGTGACTCCCGAACAGAAGGCGGCACGGGCAAGGTTGAAACAGGACGCGGAAAAACTGAAGGTTGAAGGGGCTGAAGCGATTAAGGGGCTCAGCAAGGCGGCGACGCTGATAGGTAGTAAGTCGAAAATTGATGAAGTCAGAGGAAGAATCAAAGAGGCTGGCGCTGATAATTTTATATCAGAAAAAAACGGCGTTATAAAGCTGTCTGAAATAAGGGTCGAAAAGAAAAACAGAGGCCAAGGCATAGGGTCTAAGGCCATGAAAATTCTTACCGATTACGCTGATGAAACAGGCCAAAAAATAGTATTAACGCCGTCAACAGACTTCGGGGCAACGTCAGTTGGAAGGTTAAAAAAGTTCTATAGGGGGAGCCTCGCAAATTACGACAACCAAAGTACACGCGAATGGTTAAGGGGCCAAGCACCACCGCCAGATGGAAAACTGACGCTTTATCGCGCAACATCTGAAGGCAAAGAGATTAAACCCGGTGATTATGTTACAAACAACCTGTTGGACAAACCCCGAAAAACAACATTATTCCCTGAATCAAACAGACTATCCCGTATCGACCGGAAGGGCGGATCCTGGCAGGCCATCCAACGAGAAAACCCGGGCGTAAAGGATTGGGATGGTGAAATAACTATTTACCGGACCACGGTGGGCGACGCGATCCGGCCCAACGATTTTGTAGCGATCAATCGCAACGTTGCCACGTCTCACCTGAAAAACTTCAAAGGCCGCGGTGAAGCTGGTAAAATAGTTGAAATGCGCGTTAAGGCCAAAGATCTTTTGATGGCCAACGACGCGACGGAGTTTATTTACTCACCCCCCAAGCCTGCACCCCAGCCGGGCAAGGCTGGGAGTTCGTTCATTTCCAAAACCCTCTCCGACGAATCCGGCAAGATCGATCTCAAGCCCCTCACCGACAAAGTTAAAAACGCCACCCGGGACGTCAAGGACGCCATTTCAGACATCGGCCTTGCGGCTGACAAGTTGTTAGGCCCGATCAGCACCCGCTTAGGCAACATTCACCCATCTTTAAAAGCCAATATCCGAAAATTTGAACATACCAGACTGACGAAGATCGTGGAGGCCACAGAGCGCATACTACCCTTTTTAAACAAGGTCAAAGGCATGAGTCGGGACGACAAGGCCGCGTTTGACCTGGCCCGCAAGAACGGTGACGCCAAGACCCTGCAAATCATGATCCGGAAATACAACATGGGCAAAGAATATAGCGCGGCCCGGAAGCTACTTGACCAGTTTCACAATGAGGCCGTTTCTGTCGGGTACGATGTAAACTATACACAGCATTATCACCCGAGAGTTTTAAAAGACCCCAAAGGCTTTTTAAAGCACTTTTACAGGTCCAAAGACTGGCCCGTCATGAAACAGGCGATCAAGGAACGGGCCGAGAAGATAGGCCGGGCCTTAACCGAGGACGAAAAGGCACAGCTCATAAACAACATGCTCAGAGGTTTTAAGAGCGGCCAGATCAGTTTATCAGCTCCAGGTCAACTTAAAGCGCGGACGGTGCCCACGGTAACGCCCGAGCTTAACAAGTTTTACATGGACTCAGACGGCGCCCTGTTGCGGTACATCGCGCACGTAACCGACGCCATTGAGGGAAGGCGGTTTTTCGGAAAGAAGGCCAAGGGTGAAAAGATTGAGCTTGGCGACATGAGCGACACCATAGGCGGATATGTTTCGCGTCTGCTGGATCAAAACCTGATCAAGCCGGAGCAAGAACCGATTATCAGGGATATCTTAAACGCCCGGTTTAACGAGCGCGGAACCCATGGCATGGTTGGGTTATATAAAAACCTGTCCTACATCGACACTATGGGCAGCCCGATATCAGCCATTACGCAGATTGGGGATTTGTGTTGGGCACTTTATCAGAACCCGAGAGAGGCCGCCAGGGCGACAGGCAAAGCGATCCTTAACCGGTCAGAAATAAAAAAAGCCGACATTGGCATTGACCGGATCGCGGAGGAGTTTGCCGACACGTCCAAGATGGCCAGAGCGGTCGATAAAGTATTCAAGACAGTCGGGATTGATAAAGTTGATATGATCGGGAAAGAAGCCCTGATCAACTCCACGCTGGCAAAAGAGCGTAGGCTATCGCAGACCGAGGCGGGCCGGAAGGTGTTAAGGGCCAGGCTTGAACCCATATTCGAGAAAGAAACCGGCGCTCTGATTAAAGACCTGCAGGAAGGCCGGGTTACGCAAAACGTCAAGCTGCACCTATTCAACACGCTGTCCGACTTCGAGCCCATCAGCCTGTCTGAGATGCCCGAGGTTTACCTCAAGACAGGCAATGGCAGGTTATTCTACATGCTCAAGACCTTCACCATCAAGCAATTTGATATTTACCGGCGCGAAACTTTTCAGCTTATCGCAAAGCCTGAGACGCGAGTACAGGGCATAAAAAACCTGGTATGGCTGACGTCAACCTTCGCGGCTGCAAACGCCAGTGCGGACCTGATTAAAGCCGTGATTTTGAACAGGCCCATCAAGGGTGACGACATATTTTGGGACAACGTTTTAAGGCTGGTCGGCATGTCCAAGTTTGTTACCTGGAAGATCCGGGAGGAAGGGCTTGGCACAGGGGCTACGAGGATGTTTTTGCCTCCGGTTAAAGCAATCGACGCGGCGACAAAGGATATTGTGCGAGCCGGTGACGGCAAGGGCATGGAAATTACGGCGTCGATACCTTACGCCGGCAAGTTTTATTACTGGTGGTTTGGCAAAGGGGCCGGGAAGTCGGAGCGGAGGCGCAAGGAGGCGGGCAAGCTGAAAGGGCTGAAGGGACTGGAAGGGAACTTGAAGGGGTTATGATAATTAAACCGAACCTTTGGCAACGGCAGGAAGGTGCGACGGGTTAAGATATGACAATTTTTTATCTCGATTACGAACTTGGCAATGATGCGAACGATGGTTTATCGTGGGCAACTGCATGGAAAACCATCACGAACGGCGCTACGGCGGCAAGGATAGCGCCAGCTGATGTTATTCGTATTGCTAAAAGTCCGGCGCCTGTTTCTCTTGGTACGACCGGGGTTTGGACTAATTTATCTAAAACAGTAACCCTTGGGGTGGCTCAAACTCTTAATATCGATTTATGCGAAGCTGTTTGGACTGCTATTGCCGGCGGAGACACAACCCCCGCTCTTGTTGCAGTAGCAACCGATGCTAAACAAGGTGATAACTGTGTCCGACTAACATTGGATGCTGCTCCTCAGACAAGCGTAGGACAGGCATATTACGCCACGGGCACATTAGATTTATCCGCTTATCAAAAGATTTCTTTCTGGATTAAAAATTCGGCTGCCATTGTAGCAAATAACTGGAAGGTTTGTTTATGTTCTGATGTGGCCGGGGCTACGGTAGTTGATACTTTTCTTATTCCAGCCATTCCTTCAACAGCAAGATGGCTTCCCTTAACTCTTGCAAGAGAAGGAGGTGGCAATTTAGGGGCGGCAATCCAATCAATTGCTATTTACACTGATACGGTTGCACCAACTGCTTCAAGTAATATTCTTATTGATGACTTTATCGCTTGCACGGCTGCCGGGCTTAATCTTCAAAGTTTAATCTCCAAAAATTCCGCCGAGCAGGGTGGGACAGAAGGCTGGTATGGAATACAAAGTATAAATGGGGTTACGGTTTTATTGGACAATGATACAAATACCAAAGCCAATGCAGGTAGGGGATATTCTGGCACAACAGAAACCGTAACTACTTATAAAAGGGAGACTATCAAAACTGTATTGGCTTCTGCTGATTCAACTCAAGTTCAAGTGGTTCAAGATAGCGGGATTCTAGGAAGCAATATAGAATTTCAGGGTGGTTGGAATACATCTACTACTGTTCAAGAAGGAGAAACATTTTTTGACGGGCTGAATGGAAATGGGTATGGGATTTATTTAAACACTAAATCTTATATTACTTTGAATTATTTGAATATCTGCAGATACAATTCTGGTATCTACTACAACAACAGCAATAACAATTCTATAATCACCCTGAGCAATGCAAATAATAATTATTATGGTGTCTACTACAACAACAGCAATAACAATTCTATAATCACCCTGAGCAATGCAAATAATAATAATTATTATGGTGTCTACCACTACAACAGCAATAACAATTCTATAACCACCCTGAGCAATGCAAATAATAATAATTATTCTGGTGTCTACTACTACAACAGCAATAACAATTCTATAATCACCCTGAGCAATGCAAATAATAATTATTATGGTGTCTACCACTACAACAGCAATAACAATTCTATAACCACCCTGAGCAATGCAAATAATTATTATTCTGGTATCTACTACTACAACAGCAATAACAATTCTATAATCACCCTGAGCAATGCAAATAATAATTATTATGGTGTCTACTACTACAACAGCAATAACAATTCTATAATCACCCTGAGCAATGCAAATAATAATAATTATTCTGGTATCTACTACAACAACAGCAATAACAATTCTATAATCACCCTGAGCAATGTAAATAATAATGATAATTATGGTGTCTGCTACAACAACAGCAGTAACAATTCTATAACCACCCTGAGCAATGCAAATAATAATTATTATGGTGTCTACTACAACAACAGCAATAACAATTCTATAACATTACTTTCAACAACAGGAAATAAGACAGCAGGTATTTATAACAATAGAGGAATAAACTATATATCAAACGCCTTAATCGCTGAAGCAACAGAAGTTACTGGATATGTTGCTTTTATCAATTCCCGCATTTTTTCCAATAAGCATGATCAAACCGCAGACAATCATTGGATATTTACCGATGGCGGGACAATAAACAGTCAAGCCACAACAAGGCATACAGCATCTGGAATTGCATGGAAGTTTGTAATTACTTCTTCAAATAGGTCCTCATCCTATCCGCTTGATTTGAGCATCGCAAAGATTGCGGTTGCGGCGAATGCTTTGGTAACAGTAAAGGTTTGGGTGTATAAAGACTCGGCGGCTGGCGTGGCAGCAAAATTAGTTTGCAGGGGAGGGCAAATTGCAGGTGTGCCAGACGATGTCACAGCATTGGCAGCGGACGTTTTGCAAACATGGGAAGAGCTTACAATCACATTTACACCAACGGAGGCGGGGGTTATAGAAATTGAGGGTTGGGGATATTATGTGACAGAGAACTCTAATGTTTATTTTGACGATATGACGATTTCACAGGCATAATAATATGAAAATAATTGAACAATACAAAGACATGGCAGGGAAGTACAGGACGATGATTGATATTGGAAATGGTGAAACCATCATGCTTAAATTTCAACAAATGACAAATAACGAGATTATTTTACAGGAGGCACGAAAGGTGATAAGAACCCGGTTAAAAGCTGAAGATCTCAAGATTAAACTGGCTGAGGTTAATAATCAGATTGCGGCATTGATTGTAACGAAGACAGAACTGACGGCGAAAATTGCCCTTTCAAAGGTTGGAGAAAAAATAAATGGCTCTGGTTACTCCAGATAGCTTAAAAACGATGGACTGGGCCTTTCATGGACAGCCGTTTGTTAACGTCCCGGTGAAGGCGGCGATTGATGTCAAAACGATGGATTATGCCTTTCAAGGACAGCCATTTGTCGTAAATTACGGCGTTTCATTTAACATAGGTTCGCCCTGGAACTATTATGCTCAGCAGTAAAGGAGGCTTGAATGCCTGATGTATGGATGGATGTTAATGTGGCCCTTGCAGAGGTTCCAGTGAACATACTTCCTCTGATTGACGACACGGATTTTAAAAGTCGGGAAACTGCTCTTGCGTATAATCAGGCAGGTATGGACTTAGTCTGGAACTTTGTCACGTCAGCAGGGGCAATGACGCAGACTGCTGTCATGCCTACAACTGCTGATGTACACGATTGGACAAATCAAGGCGATGGCATGTACACCCTTGAAATACCGGCGTCTGGAGGCACGATCAACAACGATACAGAAGGTTTTGGGTGGTTTACAGGTTACTGCACCGGTGTCCTTCCTTGGCGTGGGCCGATCATCGGATTCCGGCGTGCAGCATTAAATGATCTTCTGATTGAAGGCGGAACGGCTTCTACGAACCTTGAAGACTTCTTCGACGGTACAGGGTATGCTGGCGGTACGGCAAAGCTTCAAGTTGACCTACAGACAATCAAAACGCAAGGCGTAACATGCGCGGCTGGTGTTACTGTCCTTACATCTGTCGGCACGGCAGCAACCTCAACGGCTCAAACAGGAGACTCTTATGCGATAGTCAATGGAGAATCAGGACTTGTAACGATTGATGCAGTTGTCGATTCAATTAAGGTGATGACAGATAAAATAGGAACTATTACAAACACAGGAGGAACCGCAACGATTGGGGCGATTCTTGGGGATTTTGAAGCTACAACTTTGGCGACTCGCATTGGTGTAATAAACAACAATGTGGAGAACGTTCCGACCGTTGCTGAGTTTGAAGCCCGGACAATTGTTGCGGCAAACTATTTCGACCCGGCAGCCGATATCGTGGCCCACGTCACCCTTGTTGATACGACCACGACCAACACAGATATGGTTGCAGCAGCACCATCAGTGGCGAGTATTGCCGATGCAGTTTGGGACGAGGCAATAGCTGATCATGCAGACGTCGGGAGCGCTGGCGCAGCCCTGTCAGCAGCGGGAGGATCGGGCGACCCGTGGGCAACCGCCCTGCCCGGAACTTACGAAGCGGGAACTGCAGGGAAGATCATCGGTGATAACATCAATGCGCCGATCGGAACGGTTGACACCGTGGCTGATGCAATCAAGTCCGTGACCGACCTGATACCCAACGCGGGGGCCATGAGTGACCTGGCCACCCTGGCAAGCCGGTTGTCGGCAGCCCGGGCCGGATACCTTGACGAGCTGAACGCGGCCACATCCGGGAAAGCGGCTTATTATATCGCAAAACTGGCAACCGACGTGCTGAATAAAAAGATAATTACCGAGACCAACGGCAATACGGAACAATTCAACGACGCGGACGGGAGCCTCGGATCAATCGCGTCAGCATACGCCAGCGACGGCACATACACGACACGAAAAAGGATGGTGATCTGATGATGATCAACCCTCGAAGGCTATGGGATCAGGAAGGCTACGGCCAGGATAACGCGTTTGATCGGTCGATACAGTATATTTACCTAATGGGCGAAAAAGGGAAGGTCCCTGTCCAGGGCATCAACGCCGTGATCGCTGAATTTTTCGTTGAGATCGCAAACGGCAAAAAATACCCCTTGGACAAATGCCCGTGCGGGTGCGGGATCGATAAGAGCGGTACGGCCGCAATCCATGAGCTTGTCAGCCGGCTGGAAAAGATCAAGGTGGACATTGAGACGACCCAGGCGGATTTGATAGAGGCTCGGGTCAACATGGCGATCGAAAAATATATCGAGACCAAAAACGCAGAGTATATTGAAAGCGAGCGGGCCAAGTGGGAGATCCCGCCGACCAGGTGGGAAAAACTCAAGACGACCATGACCGATTGGGACAGCAGCCAGACGGTCAGAGCGTACAGAAAGGTTAAGAATGGACTGGTTCGCAATACTGAGCCTGGGGGCATACCCGGACCCGACGCCGACGAATAAGGCACGGTCACTTTTAGCGGCATCCCTCGGGCTGTTAAGCAACGCCGGGGCGCCGGTTGTTACGGTTTTCAGACGCGTAAAATGGTTAACGACCTTCACGGCACTCAGGAAAAGGAGATAAAAAAATGACAGAGTTTTTGCAGAAACATGAAACGGTTGTAATCGCGCAGACAGCCACAACGTCAGCCTCGTTTTCGCCACCCCCGTGGGCCACATTCATAGGGGCATATTTCCCTGATATGGACGCTGGCGCGGTCGATCTTGAAATGAGCATCGACGGGGGGACAATCTGGGTTGACGTTATCGACCCGGCAGACGGGGCGAAGGTTGTTGTCCTGGCATCCGCAAGCGATCCCGGGGGGGTTGATATATCGGACTTTATAAGACCGTTTGTGGGTGTATTTGCCGGGGGGGCCCAAGCCGGATCTGTTCTATTCAGATTTGTATCCGCCACAGCCCAGACCACGGCGGCAATAACCATCCATCTGTATTACAGGGGATAGCGCAGTTCATTCCATTGTTACAGCGGAAGCACCTGCCCGAAAGGAATGAAGAAAATGGCGAACGGTGAATACGAAATCGACGAGGATACATTCAAGCGCATGCCGGTCAATGATCAAAACTGGATCATGTATAGGACGTTTAACGCTCATCGCATAGCCTGCAATCTCCGGCTATGTCAAATCGAGAGCAGGTCGGAAAAGTTGGAAAAACGACGGTATTGGAACACAACAGTAGGAGCCGGATCGGGGATTGTGGGCGGTGCCCTGGCCTACATCGCTGGACGGTTTACCGGGATGTTCGGGGGTAACTGATGGACCTTACCGGCAAACAGCAGGAAACAAAAAACAAGATCATCCAGTTTTCAACTCTGCTCGGCGTTGATCCGGCCTGGACAGTCGCGGTCGCCAAGGTTGAGAGCACCCTGGGCCTGACCCAAAAATCACCGACGGGCGCGCGAGGCGTTTTCCAGATGACCGGCATCGCCATGAAGGACCTGCTGCAGGAGATGGAAAAACATGACGACGACCTGGTTGATATTTGTTGCGGCATCCTGTTTTTGCGCCTATTGTTGCGTCGCCACGGGTCAATCGAGGCGGCGACGGCTAAATATTGCGACCCGAACGATCGACATTTTTACGTTCCAAAGGTCTTAAAACTGATGGGAGGTGGATAAGATGAGCAAACTTGAAATGTTTTTTATGGGGTTGTCAATCTTCAGCTCGGGTGTAGCAGCAATCCTTTTCAGGAATATGCTGAAGCTGGCAAAGATGATTGCGAGCATGACAAAAACCGAAAAAGACGATGCGCTGGTTGAATGGGCTTTTAACTTTGACAACGAGATGAGAAACGCGGTCAAGGACCTTCAGGTTAAGCATGATAAAAACAGGCTCAAAATCCAAGACATTAAAGATAACGGTTAATCCGACTGCAATCATTCGTTCGGCTAAACGGTTTAGTCGGTGGATGTTTAAACGTAGGCTCAAAAAGGTGAAGGAGTATAAAAGATGAAATATTTTCAGATTTTTATCAAGCTGGTTCCGTATTTGTTTCCATTAATTTCAAATGCTGAATCGTGGTTTTCAGACACACCCAAAAGCGGGGCCGACAAAAAGGCAATGGTAATGGAAACTGCCGGGGCTATCGTTGACGGGATTATGGCAACGGTAACGGGCGGAGCATCTGATACGTGGGTTAAGATTCGTCCACTGGTTGAAAAGACGGTTGACGTGATCTGCGGGTTGATTTTTAAATAATGTAGGGAAGTCGGGCATGGGGAAACCTTCACGCCGGGATGACCAGACAAACAGGCCATGGATGATAGACCGGTCGCCTTAATATTTATTCCTTGCCAGGCATGGGCGGCCCGCATAATATGTCTTGACACCCCTGGTGTAGGGATAAATTTGCCCCTTCATGTTGAAAAATCCTTTTAATTTATCCGTTTGTTCCGGCCAGCCTCCCCCGCGTCTCATGAAGTACGCCCGGACGGGGACGGCTTGGGTTCCGGGCATGGCCGGGATGCCGTGCAGGAGCCGGGCGCGTGGGCTAAAATTCCAAGCCCATAGTCATGGGGCGTGTCTTAACTTCCCGACAGGTGTCCGGCCTGAAAAACCTGACCAGCTTTGCTATAAAGTCCTCTTTACAATAGACCTTCATGTTTTTGTACTCATAGCCATTATTGAGCTTCGTGGTGTGGCTCTGGATGTTTTGCTTGAGCGAGTCAATGCGCCCCTTGATATCGCTCAAGATGGCCTTTTTCTCACTCTCGGCTTGTTCCATCTCGGAGATCTGCCGGGCCATTTCGACGGCGATTTCTCGCTTTTCCTCTTCGTTGAATTCGTATTTCTTTTCGTCGAATGGGTCCGACGCCCCGCTTTCGCCGGGGAAGCTTACTTTTTTCCCTTTGTATTCCAATGTTGTTTTGGCCTCCATTACAATCCCCTCCTTTTCATTTCGTAGTAGCACTTCCGCGTTGCCCGCACATCAACAAGGGCATCGTGGGCGCCGGTTAATTGCGTTTGAAACAGAAACTCGTGAAGCTCTTCGAGTGTTGGCCATTTATAGGTGTCGTACTTCCCGGGCAGCTTACAAAGGTTTGTTGATTTCAGCATGGTGCAATAGCTCGGCTTTGACGGGACCGGCTCTTTAACCCTCGCAAAAAGGTCTGTCAGCAGGGGGAAATCAAAATTAAAGTTGTGGCAAACCAAAAGGGATGCGTTTTTGATAACAGCGGCTATGATGCCGTGAAACCTGCTCTCGTCAATTCCGAAATCCTCACAGTCCTCAAGCAGGATGCCATGGATTCGGTGCGCGTCCTCTTTACATGTCCTGCCGTTGCCCTTGATCAGCGTGCTGAGTTCAAAAAACACCTTCTCCTCGGTGGACAGGACGCATGCAAACTGCATGATCCAGGCCTGTGCCGGGTCGTCGGCCGGGGCATTTTTTCTAAAACCGCTTGTTTCTGTGTCGAAAAATAGTTCCATGGTTAACCTCTAAAAAGCACTTCTACAGTTGCGTATGGTTGTTAAAACCGTTCGTCGTCATCACCCGGTTGCCGCTCGTATCCCATCGGTTCGGCGGTGTCTGTGTCATACTCGATCGCCCGGGTGCATAACGCCTGCCAGGATTCAAGATCTCCGGGGGCTTCGGCGATGCCGTAACCCAAGTCCTTTTTTGCCTTGGTTACGTTGGCAGGCTGGCATTCGTAAAGCTGGCCCTTGACGGCTTCGATCGCCTCTTTAATGGCTGTTTGCTCGGGGTCAACGGTTGCTTTGCCGTTCGTCTGTTTTGAGATCCCGGCCTCAGACATAAGCGCGGCCCAACGGTCAAGGTCAAATGCTTTCAAAAACTTATTCTTGATCGCTTTTTTTATTTCACCGGACGCCCCCGGAAGTGTGCCGCGTGCTGCTTCATCGTTCGGGAGGTTGTAGGACAGGCCAAAACCGGCCCGTATAACGTCTTTGAAAGCATCCGCCCTGCGGAACTTCCAATGTCGATCATCGTCCCACCAGTTGCCCTCGGGGAAGACTTCGGGCTCGACGGCCGGTGGCGGCGGCAACGGGTCGGGTTCATTCGTCGGAGCAGGAACCGACTTGCCGGTCTTTTTAATCCAGGTTTCAAACTGAGCCCGGAAGCTGGCCCAATTCTCAATGGCCATCACTTCAACCTCGGCGTTTGATCGGCCCAGATTTTTGGCTGACAGGCCTATAAACCTGTCAACGTCGGCCAGGACATCCAGGCCCAACTCATCGCGGACGATAGCGGTCAGGCTGGATTTGATTGTGTCGTAATCGGGCGCAGCAACAGGCGTAGGGGCCACGTACCCGTCGCCTTTTGTCGGGATCATGTCAACGATCATGTCCCGCTCTTCCTCTGCCATCCGCAGCCCCTTGAGCACGTCGCCGAAGCCGTCACGCAATGCCCATGACCGGGCACGCATTTGCAACATTCGTTTTGGGTATTTGTACCAGGGGGTGAGCATGTACTTTTCATTTTTTGTGTCAGCGCACCACAAACCCGCTTGCTTGGCGTCGGAAACCGAAAATTCCCGAACGATTGGTTCTTTGTCGCCCTTGCGGAAAGCTACGCACAGGGCCGCATAATCGTCGCCGGGGAATGTGCCCTTGACCGTCTCTGTAAAATTATCCAAAAGTCCGGATGACCTGACAAGGGCCAGGACGCTATCGCCCCACAGCGACGGCCTGCCGTTGACGACCGCTATGTTTTGCACTGCCTGCATGGGCGACAATCCTATTTCGAGCCCCATTTGGACGGCCACGAAAACAGCCTCGGGTTTCTGGATGCCGGTCGGCATGAGCCCGGACGCGCTCATGATTTGAGCCATCCGCCAAAGCCCCTCAAAATTGTTGGGCACAAGACCGCCCGTGATCGGGCCGCCGACACTAATCATTGCTGTTGCTGATTCTGCCATGTTAATCCTCCTTTTAATTTTTCGGCGGTTCAAATTTGTCTATTAGGCCAAAAAAACATCCAAGCTGCCCCCTTAAAATCCAGTGCCATCCGTCCCACTGGCAAATCTCCAGGGCCTCATCTTTTGTTGGGAGGCCACGAAGCTTGTCCCAACAATTATTGTGGTTTAAAATATCTTTGCGCCATTTTTTAAGCGGGGGCATTTCCGCCCAATATTGACGCCAAAAGGGCAAAATTTTGGAGGAGATCCATTTTGCGGAGATCTCGAAGGTAAAAGAAAAGATCCCCCCGCCGGCTTCGATCCCCCCGCCGGCTTTGATCGCCCCGCCGGCTTTGATCACCCCGCCGGTTTTGATCCACTCACCGGCTTTGATCCACTCACTGGCTTCGATCCACTCACCGGCTTCGATCCCTCCACCGGCTTCGATCCCTCCACCGGCTTCGATCCCCCCGCCGGTTTTGATCGCTCCGCCGGCTTTGATCCACTCACCGGCTTTGATCCACTCACTGGCTTCGATCCACTCACCGGCTTCGATCCCTCCACCGGCTTCGATCCCTCCACCGGCTT
>Ga0066637_10001586_pt1 | contig 14825 bp, 12 predicted proteins | sample CryGeyCG2014_020_FD_62737 | JGI IMG/M metagenome (GOLD analysis project Ga0066637, IMG submission 62737) | Groundwater microbial communities from aquifer - Crystal Geyser CG08_land_8/20/14_0.20 | ecosystem: Environmental > Aquatic > Deep subsurface > Groundwater | place: USA: Utah: Grand County...
GCTTTATCGCTTCAAGCTTGTTCGTTCGTTTATTAAAAATAAGATGCGTCCGGAATGGATGATTTTGACAAATTTGCCGGTTTTGCCTCCTGATTTAAGGCCGATGGTGGCATTGGACGGCGGTCGCTATGCCACCTCAGATTTAAACGACCTCTACAGGAGAGTGATTAATCGCAACAATAGATTAAAGAAATTAATAGAATTAAAGGCGCCGGAAATTATTATTACCAACGAAAAACGAATGCTTCAAGAATCAGTGGATGCCTTAATCAGCAACTCCGTTCGTTTGGGCGCTCAACAACAAATGTCTTCCCAGCGCCGGCCGCTTAAATCTTTGGCTGATGTATTAAAAGGCAAACAAGGAAGATTCCGCCAGAATTTATTGGGCAAAAGAGTGGATTACTCCGGCCGTTCAGTGATTGTGGTCGGACCGGAATTAAGGCTTAACGAGTGCGGTCTGCCCAAAAAAATGGCGCTTGAACTTTTTAGGCCGTTTATCATTAATAAAATCATTGAAAGAGGATTGGCTTATAATCTTAAAAATGCCAATCGTTTGATTGAGGCGGCGCCGGCTGAAGTTTGGGCGATTTTAGAAGAAGTTATCGCGGACAAAAAGGTTCTTTTGAATCGCGCGCCGACTCTTCACCGGTTAGGCATTCAGGCGTTTAAACCGGCCTTGATTGAAGATTTATGTATCAGAATTCCGCCAATGGTTTGCACCGCTTTTAACGCGGATTTTGACGGAGACCAGATGGCGGTTCATTTGCCCCTGACAGAAGAGGCGCAAAAAGAAGCGGAAGAATTAATGATTTCAAGCGGAAACATCTTAACGCCATCTTCCGGCGACCCAATAGTTATTCCCACGCAGGATATTGTTTTAGGCTGTTATTATTTGACGAAACTTATTGAAAAAGAAAAGAAGGAACATTCGTCTGCTGACAATCAAAGAAAGTTTTTCGCGGCGGCCGACGAGGCGATTTTGGCTTTTAACTTCGATTATTTAAAAATTAACGAACCGATTAAAGTCAGAATTGGCGCGGAGATTATTGAAACGAGCGTCGGGCGGTTGATTTTCAATGATATTTTGCCGAAAGATTTTAATTTTATTAACAAAACGCTTAATAAAAAAGAGCTTCAAAAAATCGTTGTTGAGCTCATTGAAAAATACGGCTTGAAAGATATTTGGCTGATTTTGGACGAGATTAAAAAAGCGGGGTTCACTTACGCCACTTTGTCGGGCATAAGTTGGGGAATGGATGACTTAACGATTCCCAAAGAAAAAAATGGAATTTTGAAAGAAGCGGAAATAGAAGTTTCTAAAATTAAAGAGCAATACCAAAATGGCTTATTAACCGATGCCGAGCGTCGGCAAAAAACAATAGAAGTTTGGGAAAGGGTGAAAAATAAAATCGCCAAACTTGTTCCTTTGGGATTTAAGTCCGACAACTCTGTTTTTTCCATTATTGACTCCGGCAGTCGGGGCACCTGGTCTCAGCCGATTCAAATGGCCGGAATTAAAGGATTGGTTCAGAATCCCAAAAGCGAAACAATAGAGCTGCCGATTAAAGCTTCTTTTAAAGAAGGGTTGAGCGTTTTGGAATTTTTTATCAACACTCACGGCGCTCGGAAAGGATTGATTGATACCGCTTTAAAAACGGCGTCCGCCGGTTATTTAACCCGTCGCTTGGTTGACGTGGCTCAAGACGTCCTTATTAAGGAAGACGATTGCGGCGCGAAAAATGGAATTGAAATCCATCGAGCAGACGGCGAGGTTTTTGGTTATTCTTTTAGTCAGCGGTTATACAGCCGGACGGCAAATGAAGACATTAAAATCGGAAAGAAAATTCTTGTCAGGGCCAATGAAATTATCACGCGAAAAATAGCGGAAGAAATTGAAAAGTCAAAATTAGAATCAGTTAAAATTCGTTCAGCGATCACTTGCCAAACTTTATACGGCATTTGTTCAAAATGTTACGGTCTTGATTTGGGCAGCGGCGGATTGGTTAAGGTTGGCGAAGTGGTTGGTATTGTGGCGGCTCAGTCAATCGGCGAGCCGGGCACGCAATTAACATTAAGAACTTTTCATACCGGCGGAGTGGCGGGCGTTGATATTACGCACGGTTTGCCAAGAGTCCAAGAACTTTTTGAAATCAGGATTCCCAAGGGCAAAACTTCTTTAGCCGAAGCGGACGGCGTTATTGAAGGTATTGAAGAAGGTCAGGCGGTAAAAGTCATTAAATTGAAAATTGCCAAAGGATATAAAAACTCTAAAAAAGCTAAAATAATAGAATATGTTGTTCCGCGGACAAATATCGTTTTTGTGAAAACCGGTCAAATCGTCCAGAAAGGCGACCAATTAAGCGAAGGCAGTATTGATTTAAAAGAGCTTTTTGAGTTTAAAGGCGAGGAAGCGGTTCAGCGCTATATCGTCAATGAAATCCAGAAAATCTATATTTCCGAAGGCAGTTATATCAATGACAAACATATTGAAATAATTATTAAGCAGATGTTTTCGCGGGTAATGATTAAAGAAACGGGCGACACTGATTTTACGATTGGCGAAATCGTTGAAAAATCTAAATTTTTGGAAGTCAATCGGGAAACAAAAAGGAAGGGCAAAGAACCGGCAAAAATCAAACAGCTTTTGGTTGGCATCACAAGAACCGCTCTTTCAACAGAGAGTTTTCTTTCGGCGGCTTCTTTCCAGGAAACCAGCCGGGTTTTGATAACGGCGGCGTCAGAAGGCAGAATTGACACACTCCGGGGTTTGAAAGAAAATGTTATCATCGGTCGTTTAATTCCGGCCGGAACCGGTTTTAAAAAAAATTTTTGACTTTTAGTTTATCTTCGGATAAAATATGACAATGGACAAGGAATTAAAAAAATATGAAATCGGTTTTTTAATTAAAGTGGAGGAAGACAAAAAAGAGTTGCTGAAAATATTGAATAATTATCAGGCGCTGATTGCCGAAGAAGGACGAGTTTCAAAGATTAACCTGGCATATCCGATTAAAAAAGAAAACTTCGCTTATTTTGGCTATTTATATTTTTCTTGCGATCCTGAGAAGATTAAAGAATTAAGAAACGAGTTGAAGGGGCTTTCTAAAATTTTAAGATTTATTATTATTTCACGATTGGTTTCGGCGAAGAAAGATGAAGTTAAAATCAGAACCGGCGCCTCTCAAGAAGTTCCGCGCCAGCCGGCGCCGAGCCGAGAAGCGGTAAAAACGGTAAAAGCGCCAAAAGCGGAAACATTGAGCAATGAGGAGTTAGAGAAAAAATTGGAAGAGATACTAAGATAAATAAAAAATAAAATATAAAAAATAATAAATACCCAAACTCTAACTTTTTTATTTATTATTTTTAATTTATTATTTATATATTATGAATTTAAACAAAGTATTTGTTCTCGGTCGATTAACAGCCGACCCTCAAGTAAAAACGACGTCAACGGGCCAGCAAGTGGCTAATTTCGGAGTGGCGACTAATCGAATTTGGAATGATAAAAGCGGCAACCGCCAGCAGGAAGTTGAATATCACAATATCGTTGTTTGGGGAAGGCAGGCGGAAATCGTCGGTCAATTTTTGTTAAAAGGCAGTTTGATTTTAATTGAGGGTCGGATTAGAACAAGGACTTGGCAGAATCAGCAGGGCCAAAGCCAAAAAACCACGGAAATTATAGGTGAAAGGATTCAACTCGGGCCGCGACCGACTTCAATAGAAAAAGAATTCGTTAAAAAACCACTGGAAGCCGTCAAGCAAGAATTGCCGGAAATTGATATAGAGGAAGAAGTAAAAGCAGAAGATTTACCATTTTAATTGAATTATGAATTAAGAATAATGAATTATGAAAAATGATTAAGTAATTTTTCTTCATAATTCCTAATTCATTCTTCATTATTCACATTTTGCCATGCAGTGTTTATTCTGTTCACAAAACTCAAGAATAATTGATTATAAAGAAGTAGAATTGTTTCGGCGTTTTATTTCGTCGCAGGCGAAAATCATTGACCCTTATTATACAGGCACTTGCGCCAAGCACCAGCGAATGCTGGCAAGGGCGATAAAGAGAGCGAGAATTATGGGGCTGTTGCCGTTTGTCAAGAGATAAATAATAAATTAAAAATAATAAATAAAAAAACACAAACTCAAAAATGACTAAATAAAACAAAAAATTTAAGCATTTATTATTCGTATTTATTATTTTTAATATTTTATTTTTTATTTGATTGAGAATATGGCCTCAAAAAAAGACAAGGAAAATGATTTAAATAAATTACTTGCTTCTCTTCAAGAAAAATTCGGCGAAGGCGCGATTATGAAGCTGGATTCTGTGAAAAAAGTTGACACCGATGTGGTTTCAACAGGTTCTTTTTCTTTGGACTTGGCTCTGGGAGTCGGCGGCTTGCCAACAGGCCGGGTAGTTGAGATATTCGGTCCGGAATCAAGCGGTAAAAGCACGATGGCGCTCCATGTTATTTCCGAAGTCCAGAAAAAGGGCGGCAAAGTGGCTTATATTGATGCCGAGCACGCTATGGACCCTGATTATGCCAAAAAATTGGGAGTTAAAATAGAAGACCTTTTAGTTTCCCAGCCGGACTCAGGCGAAGACGCTTTGAATATCTTGGAAAGTTTGGTGCGTTCCGGCATTATCAGCGCCGTGATTATTGATTCGGTTGCAGCTTTAACTCCGCGGGCGGAAATTGAAGGCGAAATGGGGGCGCAATTTATCGGACTTCAAGCCAGAATGATGAGCCAGGCGCTTCGTAAGATTACTGCTTTGGCTGACCGCTCTAAAACTTTGATTGTTTTCATCAACCAACTGCGCGAAAAAATCGGAATGATGGGTTACGGCGAACCTACGACCACTCCGGGGGGCAGGGCTTTGAAGTTTTACGCGTCGGTGCGGATTGATTTAAGGCGCATTGCCCAGATTAAAAAAGGCGAAGACGTAATTGGAAATCGTACCCGCGCCAAGGTGGTGAAAAACAAAGTGGCGCCGCCTTTCAAAATTACCGAGTTTGACATTATCTACGGCGAAGGTATTTCTTACGAAGGCGATGTTCTAAATATGGCGATAAAAGCCGCTGTGGTTAAAAAAACGGGCAACACCTATAGTTTTGAGAACGAAAAATTCGGCGTTGGCATGGAAACGTCCCGCGAAAAACTGAAACAAGATAAAAAATTATTAGAAGAAATAAAAAAGAAAACATTAGAAGCATTAAAAGCCCAAAAGGAATAAAATTTATCAAAGCGCGACTGCTTTTCACTTCTCAAACCCTACTTCGTCGCGTCGTAAATCGCTTTGATTTCTGCGGCTGATAAAGCGCGATTATACACCCGGGCTTCGTCTATGGTGCCGTTGAACTTATGGGGCTCTTCAGGCCGCCCACCAATATCAAAATATTCATTATTGTCGGTAGAGCCAGTTAGAGTAATACTTTGAGTATCAAGATATTGTCCATCCAAGTAAAACTTTACTTGATTTCTGGGACTAACTACAAAGGTAATATGTCGCCAATTGCCATCTGTGAACTTTGAAAATACATCAATATTAGGCATTGGAGTATTGTCGTTAATGAATGAACCGTCATTTATTCTTATCTGCATTACTCCTTTATTTCTGTAATCTAAATAAACCATATATCCAGGATAATAGTTATTATATTGATATTTCTTGCCAAGTATTTCTGGATGTTTATTCCCAGACGCGGGAGAACCATAATTATAAGTAGCAGGGTTAGGTTTCACCCAAGCTTCAATAGAAAAATCACCTGTTCCGAAATTCAAACTCGGCTTATTCCCGCAATTCACATAATCATCCACGCCGTCAAAACTCAAAGCATTGCCAACTTTGCCAGTTGTCCAGGTTGGACCATTGGTTAAGGTGCCGGTGTTATTTTTTCCTGATGAGTCATAAGTAGTAGCTCCGCTTCCTTCATCAAACTTCCAATAACCAACCAAAGAAGGGTCCCGGGAAACAGGATGAAGAGTAAGATTGGTGCCAATTTCATAAAGTTCTACAAAAGAACCGTTGTCTTTGGAGGTTTTATCGCTAGAACCGCCCATTTTATATCTTTCAGATTCAAACATAGCTGTTAATGTCCAAGAACCGCCAGTAACATAAGTGTAATAATTTCCAGTAGAAGTGGTATTAACAGGGTCAATAGGCAGTTTTGCCATAACCGCGCCATAAGAAATAGAACTTAGATTAACCGGTATCCAGCCAGAGCCATCAACTTTTCTGTAATTGGTGGAGCTTGCGCAGTTATATGACCAGCCCGAAGGAAGAAGAGGCAATCCCAGATTGCCGCAGGTTGAAGTAGAATCAGGAATAGAAACATAAACAACGCTGGACGAACCAAAAGAAGTTTTGCCGTCAACCTGATAAAGAACCAGGGCTTTGTTAAGAGTGGATAAATCTGTTAATCTTGCGCTGTCTCGGGATTGCCTGATAAATTCCATTGGATTAAGAACCAAAACAACCGCCACAGCCAAAATTGCCAAGATAGCGATAACAACAAGGAGTTCTATTAAAGTGAAACCCGCGCCGGTTTTTATGTTTTTCATCTTTTCTTAATAAGTTTCAGAACAGCGCGTTTTATGTCCTTAACATCTGCGCCGTATTTTTTTAAGAGGTCGGTTGCTGAGCCGGTTTCGCCAAAGACGTCTTTCATACCTACAAATTCCATAGCTGTTGGACATTTTCTTGCCAAAACTTCTGCAACCGCGCTGCCTAACCCTCCGAAAATACTATGGTCTTCAACGGTTAGTATGGCTCCGCATTTTTTTGCCAATTCCACAATTTTATTTTCATCAATCGGTTTGATGGTATGGCAATTCAAAACAATGACGCCGATTTTTTCTTTTTCTAATTCCTTAGCCGCCAAAAGGGCATTGTATAAAATCGGGCCAGCGCCAATAATAGCCGCCTGCGGCTTTTTGCTTTGCCAAAGAATTTCCGCTCTGCCCGGAATAAAAGCCGTTTCTTCGGCGGTAAAAACAGATGTTTTTTCCCGAGCCACCCTAATATAAACCGGCCCCAAAATTTTTGCCGCCGCCACAGTCGCTTTTTTGGCTTCAATTGCGTCGCAGGGGACAACAACTTTCATATTCGGCAAGACCCGCATCAAAGCAATATCTTCCAGGGCTTGGTGGGTGGCGCCGTCATAGCCGGTCAATAATCCGGCATGGTGGCCGATAATTTTAACATTAGATTCATTATAACAGATAGTTGTTCTGATTTGTTCCCAATTGCGGCCCGGTGAGAAAATCGCGTAGCTGGAAATAAAAGGAATTTTACCGGAAACCCCTAAGCCGGCCGCCACGCCAGCCAAATTTTGTTCGGCAATTCCGATTTGGAAAAATCTTTCGGGAAATTTTTCGGCGAATTTATCGCAGCGGGTGGATTTAGCCACGTCAGCCGATAAAGCAACCACATCGGAATTTTCTTCGCCTAAAAGCAATAGACCGTCGCCGAATCCGTCGCGCGTCGCTTTTTGTTCAATATTGTCTGTGAATATTTTATCAGATAGTTTTAAATTTTGATTAAGCATAAAGCCCGCTGTTTTATATAAAAGTAAATAAAGCCAAAGTGGCGATGATAGTATAAGTGATTAATAAAGCGAAAGTTAATCCGCCAATAAAAGCGCGGTAAGGTTTAATTTCCGTCAAGGTCAGTTTTTCAACGTTTTTCCTCCGCAAATAAATTATAACAGTGACCATTGCTAAAAGCGCTCCAAGGCACAGGAATAGCCAGCCGAAATTTTTTACCAAAATATTTTGCAGGATGATTGCAGTGGAAAGAGACGCCAATCCCAATAGAAAAAACGCCAGCGGCGTAATGTAAAATCCGGCAGCCACCAAACCATAGACTACCCCAAAAATAATGCCAGTCCGAATTGTCCTTTTATTTTTAATAACGCCGTTGTTATCCATTTTCTATTATTATAGTCCATTATTATTGAAGTTCAACTTCAATAGACGCTTTTATTTATTAGTTCTTCCAACGCCTTTTCCGCTTGCTCTTTGTTTGGCGTTTGGGCGTGCCATAAATAATCTTTTTCCATAAAATCCACCCCTTTGCCGGGAATGGTGTGGCTAATAATTAGGGTCGGCTTTTCGTAAATTACTTTGGCTTCATTTATCGCGTCAACAAATTCTTCAATATTATGGCCGTCAACTTCCAAAACATGCCAGTTGAAAGATTCATATTTGTTTTTCAGCGGCTCCAAAGGCATTATTTCTTCGGTAAAGCCGTCGCTTTGAATATTATTGCGGTCAATCACGGCGGTTAAATTGTTTAACCGATATTTTCCAGCTAACATCGCCGCTTCCCAGACATTGCCGCAATCCTGTTCGCCGTCCGACATTAAGCAGTAAACCTGATATTTTTTTGTGTTTAGACGGCCAGCCAAAGCCATTCCGATTGCTTGGGACAAGCCCTCGCCCAAAGGACCGGAAGATGTTTCAATGCCCGGCAGAGCTTTGCGATAAGGATGACCTTGAAGCCGTGAACCGATTTTTCTTAAGGTTTTTAACTCTTCAATCGGAAAATAGCCGGCTCGCGCCAGAGCCGCGTATTGAATCGGGCAAATATGACCATTGGATAAAATAAAGCGGTCCCTCTCGGACCAATTAGGATTTTTGGGATTATGATTCAAAATATGAAAATAAAAAGCGCTGAAAATATCTGCCATACCCAAAGCGCCGGCCGGGTGGCCGGAGCCGGCTTCTATCAACATTTCAATGACGTCCTGACGCAACTGATTGGCTTTTTCTTCTAAAAACTTTAGTTTTTTCTCGTGAAGGATTTCCATTATTGGTTTTCTATTTCTCTTATTTTGTTTAATCTTCTTTTGTGATGTTCTTTATTAGAAAAAGCCGTTGCCAGCCAGGTTTTTAAGATTTGCTTGGCGGTTTCTTCGTCCAAAAAATCCGCGGCCAACGACAAAACATTAACATCATCGTCATAACGGGACAAATAAGCCTGGTCAGCGTTAAAAGCCAAAGCCGAACGGATACCGTTAAATTTATTAGCGACAATATCAACTCCGACTCCTGAGCCGCAGATTAAAACCCCCCGGCGGTTAAAAGGATCCTGATTGACTGACCGGGCCGCCAATTTGGCAAAATCCGGATAGTCGTCCTGCTCGTCATAATGGTCGTTTCCGACATCAATCAGTTCATAGCCCTGATCTTTTAAAAATTTTTTAAGGGCTTCTTTTAATTGAAACCCTCTATGGTCAGCGCCGATGTAGATGAGCATAAGAATATAGGATTTAGAATTTAGAATTTAGGGTTTGGGGTTTAGGGTTTCCGCTGCTTTCAAGACATGTTTTAAAAGCATCGCGCAATAGCCCCATTCATTATCATACCAAACCAAAATTTTAACTAAATCGCCATCAACGACTTTGGTAAATTTCAAATCAACAATCGCGGCGTATGGTTCAGCGATAATATCCGAAGAAACAATTTGGTCTTCAACGGTTTTCAAAATTCCCCGCCACTTAGCCGAAGCCGCGGCTTTTTTCAAAATTTCGTTTATTTCTTCAGCAGAAGTTTTTCTTTTCGCGATGAAAGTAATGTCCGCGATTGAGCCGGTAACAATCGGGACTCTCAGAGCAATGCCGTCAAATTTTCCTTCCAGTTCTTTTAACACCCTGGTTGTGGCAATCGCCGCGCCAGTGGTTGAGGGAATAATATTCTGGCTGCCGGCCCGGCCGCGCCGAAAATCTTTGCCCTTAACCGGACTGTCAACTATCGTCTGAGTGTTAGTATAAGCGTGAACAGTGTTTAAAACCGCTTTTAAAATTCCGGGTTTTTCCGACAAAACAGCCATTGCCGGATAAACCGCGTTAGTGGTGCAAGAGGCATTAGAACTTAAAGCTGTTCTTTTTAATTCATTGTCATTTAAGTTGACTAAAATTGTTTTTCCATTGGCTGTTCCCTCGGAATCTTTGGCCGGAGCGGTTAAAACTACTCTTTTGGCGCCGGCTTTTAGATGAACTTCGGCTTTTTCAAAAGACTCAAAAACTCCCGTGGCTTCAACAACAATATCAATTTTTAAATCTTTCCATGGAAGTTTTAATGGGTCTTTTTCCTGAAGCGCTAAAATTTCTTTGTCATCTATTTTTAAATAACTCCGCCTAAATCCGCGTTCCATCCGCGTAAATCCGCGAATTTCCGCAGGAAATTGCCGATAAACCGAATCATACTTCAATAGATAAGCAAGATTTTCAATATCGCCCAAATCATTGATGGCGACAATTTTCAAGCCTGCTTTGGCCGCCGCAGTATCGGCGAAGGCGGCCCGGAAAAATAACCTTCCTATTCTTCCGAATCCATTAATCGCTATTTTTTTTATTTTCGTCATACTTATTAAGTATACAAAAATTTAAATAACAAAACAATTTTCAAACATTTAATCATTTTTTCTCCATCTCTTCTTTTAATTCTCTAATCCGGTCTTGAATCATTCCGGCCCGATTATATTCCTCATTTTTGGCGGCGGCATACATCTGCTCTTTTAAAACCCCTATCATTTTCTCGTATTCTTCCCTGGTGATAAAAAGTTTTTCTTTTTCTTCTAATCGTTCCCTTACTTCTTCGTCTTCCTGCCGGCTGATTTCATCCACCAAACCGGAACGTTGCCATTCAAAGCCGGTAAAAATAATTTTGCCGTATAAATCTTGGGCTCTTTTTTTATCTCTGACAGAGGAACCCGGAGCGGTCAAAATCACGTCCTTTAATTCTTTCGCCCCCCGTTCAATCATTTCCAAACTCCACCAAGGCCGGGCCGAAGCCCACCAATATTGGTCCGAATGTAAAGCGGCATCTAAAAGATTTCTGGCTTTCTGGTTTTTTTCTTTCCCAATCGTTTTTAAAGCCAAACGAGTCAATTGCCACTGCCAAACCTGAATCTTGTTTTTGGGGTCAGCCCAACGACCAAACGCTAAATTTTTGGTCAGGTCGCGAGGAACTAAAGCCCAAGTTGAATTTATAGGTTCCACCGTTTCTCTTTTGGGAAACAAGGATATAAGTTCGGAAATCGTGGTTGTCTTTAATTGAGGGTCTGTGGAAATTTCAAAAAGCAATTTTTCCAAGCCGGGACGATGATGTCCAAAAGTCTCGCCGTCCATTGCCGTAAATAAATATTCTTCTTTGGAAAGCCGCTCGCCTAATTCGCGCAAAAGCAGCGAAACCGTTCCGATTTGAGCCGAGAGAATCCTAAAGGAAAAATTTCTTTCTCTGAAAAACACAAAAAAATTTTCCTGGTTTTTAATTTCGTAAATTCTGTCGGCTTTAATCTGGCTTTTTTGATAAACTTTTTTAATTTTAACGTTCGGGAAAGCCAACTCGTCAAGCAAGATATATTGATAGCCCAATTTTTTGACCACCCTCGCTATTTTTTTGGAATAAGCCATTTCCGGCGGGAAAAAACCGACTGGCCGCCAAACCGAACCGAAATATTTTTTTAGGGTTTCTTCGTTCAATTTTATCTGCCTGACAATTTCTGAGGCCGGCAGTTTGGGCAAAAAGGCATGATACTTGGCGCTTCCGGTCAGCTCAATCTGACCTCTTTGAGCCAATAATTTGATGTCGGCAATCACGTCCCGGCAGTTATTTTTTTCCAACAAGTCGCATAAAACCCCGTTTATGTTTAGGGTGATTTTTATTTGAGGCGCCCTTTTTAATTCCGCGAGAATTTTTCGATAAGATTCGTCGGCGATTCTTTTAATCCAAATCGGTTTTTGAGTCGGCGGCTGATAAATGTGCAAAAAATTAGCTAAGTACATTATAACTATTGTAGCATATTCAAGAGGCCGGCGCTTGACCAGGCCTGCAAGGGATTAGCGCGGCCTAAACCCCTAATTTCTCCATCTAAGTTCACGCAATAAAGTTCCGGCAAATAACCGAAAACTCTGTAAGTTTTAAGCAGAGCCTGCCTGACCATTTCGTATTCTTTTTCAAACCCGCTTATTTTTAAACCTTGAGCAATCATCCAATTATCAAAAGGCCAAATACTACCCAAATGATAACTGTAAGGATTAAAATCAACATTGGCGGTGGAATGGGTTCTAATGCCGTAATCCGTCCAAAAATCATTTTGGAAAAGCCGCTGAACAATTAATTTCTTGTAGGGCATTTCAATTAAATTAGTAAAAAGCAAATGACCCGGATTGGAAGCCGGAATTTGATATTTGACGCCCTTAGCGTCAATGGCTAAATAAAAAAATTTTTCTTCGGGCCAGAAAAAGGAATTTAAAAATTTTTCTTTAAAATTTGCCAAGTCTTCCGTCTCTTCGCCTGTTAATTTCTGAAAATAACAGAGCGCTTCGTATTTATATCCCTGGGCTTCAACAATGGCAATCGGCGGCTGCCAGGTCTTGCAAAAATCGGTATCTTTCCAGCCGTGGTGGAAAAATCCCTTGGGATTTTTTTGACGATAATCTAAAAAACCGTCTTTATTTTCATCGCCGTGAGTTAAAATCCAGTCCTTGGCTTTTTTAATATTAGGTAAAATGCTTTGAATAAAATCCTTATCTTTGGTCTTTTTAAAATACTTCCCGGCTAAAATAACAAAAAGCGGGGTAGCGTCAACCGAAGCGTAATAAGGAATAGGCCAGGCGCCTTCTGACGGCTGACCCCACCGAGTTTCATGGAGAATTTTGCCCGGCTCTTCCTCGTGAAGAGGGTCAATTTTTTGCCCTTGCAATTCCGCTAAAATTTTTAAGGTATTTTTAGCAATAGCGGCATCATAATCCAAAAGCTGCCAGCTGGCTATCAGAGAATCGCGGCCATAAAGGGTATTAAAACGGGGAAAGCCGGCTCTAATAAACCCTTTTGGGTCGCGCAATTTTTCAATATCACTGATTAATCTTTTTTTAATAGTTTCTTCATCCATAATAATGATAAAAGTTATCCGCAGTCGGCAGAATTAAGAATAAGATGGAATGCGATTATTCCAAATGCAATCGCCACGTTGAGCGATTCTTTTTTGCCCTGCATCGGAATTTCTAAAATTTTATCCGCCCGTTTCAAAATTGATAGTGGAAGACCCTTGATTTCATTGCCTAAAACTAAACAGAATTTAGAATTTAGAATATAGGATTTAGGAATTTTGTAATACGGGGTAGATTTTTTGTTTTGCTCAATGGCGAAAATTTTATAGCCTTGTTTTTTAAGATTATCAAGCAATCGGGCGGTTGAGCCAACTTTCTCCCAGGCCAGATATTTTTCCGCGCCTAAAGAAACCTTAGTTAATTGCGTTCGCGTCCTGCCGAATTCGTCAACCGGCTTCGGCGTAATTCCGCAGAGATAAATTTTTTCAATTCCCGCGGCATCAGCCGTGCGAAAAATGGAACCGACATTATGCAAACTGCGGATGTTATGAAGGATTACAACAACTTTTTTCATACTATATTAGCAGAAATAATACTCGAGTTTAGCTATCTGAAATATTCTTGTATTTGTTCAGGTATAAAATAGATTTTTAAAATATTCCTTTCACTTGGAAAATCAAATCAATTTCGCGCTCAATTCGCCATTGATTATTAGAAAACGCATAAAAACTGCCATCGGTATAATTGGGACCCGAGCAATAACGAGAAATTAAATTCCAAGGCCAATTAGAAGGACTATTTTCTGGTTCCAAAACCAGAAAATAAGTACCGGGTTCTAAATCAATATCTAAGTAAAATGAAAAATTCTTAAATTCATAAAAATCTCTAATCTTAATGGAAGACAAAGAAGCAGAATAAATTATTTCATCAGATGGCTCAGGTGGCTCAGATGGCGAGTTGTTTTTAGCGTTCCTTAAAGAAATTTTGGCTCCGGAAAGATAGCAATTGTTACAATTGGAAAGGCCGATAGTAAAAGAACTAATTCTTGTTTTGTCTTTTATTTCAAAACTTTGAGCAATTTTTTCAGTTGGATGTGGCCCATAACTATTTCCCCCGCCAAAACTACGAGTGTTGGAATTCCCGCAAGTTTGTTCAGCCAAAATAACAGGAATAATAGCCGACGACGAGGCAAAGGTTATTGGAGAGTATAAATCAAATTCATCAAACGCTTTAAGCTCAAAAATATAATTTCCAGAGGACAAAATCGTAATCTGAGCTGAGTTTTGTCTCCCTGTCCATTGCTTTTTATCATCTGGGTTATTTTCTGGCCAATAATCAATCTGATAGTTAATTTTCCAATCTAAAGAATCAGGGTCGGTTGATGTCGCCCAAGAAGCGAGAAAGTAAGGATTATCAGATTCTCTTTGAAAAATAACTTGGAAATTTGTCGGAGTTGTCGGCGGAGAAGGAAATTGAGAATTGAAAGGAAAATTTTCTTGAAAATAATATTTTGTCTGGTCAATGGCCACTAAAATTTGTTCGCGGCTGGCTCTATCCATGGTATAACTGTAAAAAGCAATTTTAAAATAATCTTGAGGAGTCGGCGGGGAAACAAAATTTTCCCTGACAGAAATTTTTAAATGATCATCCTCTAATTGTTCAAGGTAAATTATGTATTGATAAACACCGCCCGGTAGACCGCCGTAAATCTGGTAATACAACTCCGGCGGCCCGAGGGTGTTCGGCAAAATCACTACATTGCCGGAAGAATGAGAATGAAAAGAATAATTCGGATAATGTATTTTCATTGTCTTCGGCAGAGTCGCATATTCATAACGGCTGCCTAAATTCAACGACTGGAGAACTGGCGGATTTTCTTGATTAAGATAAAAAACCAAACCGCTGATATCAGATCTGTATTTTGGAGGAATAAAAGGATAGTTATCGTAATACAAATCAATCAAATATTCCGGTGAAGAA
>Ga0066637_10001589_pt1 | contig 14820 bp, 13 predicted proteins | sample CryGeyCG2014_020_FD_62737 | JGI IMG/M metagenome (GOLD analysis project Ga0066637, IMG submission 62737) | Groundwater microbial communities from aquifer - Crystal Geyser CG08_land_8/20/14_0.20 | ecosystem: Environmental > Aquatic > Deep subsurface > Groundwater | place: USA: Utah: Grand County...
CGTTATTTATCGATTTTAAAACTCCTTCTCCTGCAATCAATCCAGTAACAGCTGCACCGACAATATTCCCAGAAACACCGGCAGCATCTCCAGCAACAAAAAGATTCTTTACACACGTTTCAAGATATTTGCTGGTTTTAATTTTAGATGATCTGAGCTTGATTTCAGGAGCATATAAAAGTGTGGAACCGGAATCAATCCCGGGCATGACTTCATCTAATTTTTCAAGACCTTCAATAATGTTAGTAACAATTCTATATGGCAAAGCCATTGAAATATCACCAGGAACAACATCTGTCAGGCTTGGATCAACTATTCCTTTGTTGATTCTCCTCCAAGTACTTCTCCTTCCTTTTTTAAGGTCTTCTAATCTCTGAATAATAGGCTTTCCACCCCCGATTGTTGTAGCAAGTTGGGCAATTGATTTACCATAATCTGTTGTGTTTTCGATCGGCTCTGTTAAAACAACTTCTGAAACAAATGCAAAATTTGAATTTTCAGACAAATTATCTGAATTAGAATGCCCATTAACACAAACAAAGCCTTGATAATCTTCTACCCCGACCAAACCATTGGGGCAAGGGCAAAAAGTCCTGACAACATCTTCAAACGTCTTTGACTGTAATAAAAATATTGCTTCATAAAATAAATCAGAATATTTCTTCATAACTATCGCAGGAAATTCAACCCTAACACCAACTTCTATCTTATCATATTCATATGGAATTTTGTATTTGGAGCATATGTCTTGGAGCCACTTGGTGCTTATTCTTCCAGGGGCAAGAATTATTTTGTCAAAATTTAAAATTTTTCCTGATTTTAACTTAACACCTTGGCATCCAGAACTATTGACAATTAAATCATCGACTTGCATTTCTGTTAGTATATTCACGCCTTTATTTTGCAGATAATCCTGAAAACCCTTTATAATTTTTGGCAATTTGTCTGTACCTACATGCCTGATTCTTCTTATCACTAATCTTATATCATGTTTCTTAACATCCTCAACAAAATCTTTTGCTTTATTAACATCCTTTGGATAATAATCAGCATCAACGCCAAAATCTGTAAATATTTTATCTACCTGATAAAGATACGTTTGATATTCTTTTATTGAAAATAAATGCAGCATTTTTTCATGGCTTAAAACAGGGCTGAAATGGAGTTTTCCATCAGAAAATGTTCCTGCTCCCCCAATGCCACACATTATATCCTTGTTATTTCTTTCTTCAACTCTTTTGCCCATGTCAATTAGCGTAATATCTAGTTTCTTATTTTGTGACAATTTGTATGCAGAAAACAATCCAGCAGGACCAGCTCCTACTATCCCAACTTTAATCAATTAGTATCCTTACTAATATTTGAAGGAAAAGAAATAAATAATTGATTTAATGCCGCTTAATAGAACAAGAAAATAACTCTTATAATAATTAATCTTCTTTTAACAAATATTCCATAGGTGGTATCCATATCTGAATGCACATTATGCGGAAAGAATGTTAATAAATTGTTTCTAGCAGAAGTAGAAGGATCAAAAATAGAAATATGCGAATCATGTGGAAAATTTGGAAATTTAATAGAAGAGGTGAAGCCAAAAGAACAAAAAGCAGAAGGGTTATTTCTTAAAAAGGCTCCAGAATTAGAAGAAAATCAGGAAGAAATGAAATCAGACTATGGAAAATTAATCATACAGGCAAGGAAAAAAATGGGATTGGAAAGAAAGGATTTTGCAATGAAAATAAATGAAAAAGAATCAATTATAAAAAGAATAGAATCCCAAGAAATGGTGCCGGATGAAAAATTACAGAAGAAGATTGAAGGTTTTCTAGAAATAAAATTATCAGAAGCTTATGAAAAAGCTAGATTGAACAACCAGCCCAACAAAGAAAATTTGACTTTAGGTGATATAGCAAAGATTGAATGATTTCTTTATTAAAAATACAACTTAAGAAAATAATTCGCTTAAAATTTGGCAAAACTTCTTTAACTATCAAGTGAAAAATACATTATGAACCTAAAAGGAAAAAACATTCTGACATTAAAAGACTTCTCAAAACAGGAATTAGAATATCTGATCAACTTGGGAATCAAGATCAAAAAGAATCCTAGAAAATACCAAAATAAACTAAAAGGAAAAACGTTAGCAATGTTGTTTGAAAAATCTTCAACAAGAACAAGAACATCATTTGAAGCTGGGATGACACAGCTTGGAGGGCACGCTATCTTCTTGGATTGGAACTCTTCGCAATTAAGCATAGGCGCAGAATTAAAAGATGAGGTCAGGTCAATAGAAAGATATTGTGACGCTATTTCGGCGAGGGTAAGAAAACATTCAACCCTTGAAGAGATAGCTAGATTTGTCAAGAAGCCAGTAATCAACATGCTTTGTGAAAAATATCATCCTTGCCAGGCATTAGGAGATATGATGACAATTAAAGAAAAATTTGGAAAATTAGAAGGATTAAAATTGGTATATACAGGAATTGCAAACAATGTCAGCAACTCGCTTGTTGAAGCAGGAACAAAATTAGGAATGAAAGTGACACTTGCCATCCCAGAAAAGGATCTTGACGCGATTGATACTGAATTGGAATCACAAGCAAAAGCAACTGGGTTATATGAAGAAACAAAAGACATTAAATCTAGTTTACAAGACGCTGATATTATTTACACAGATACTTGGGTTAATATGGAATTTATGAATGACCCGAAATTTGCAAAAAAGAAAGAAAAAAGGATAAAAAGATTCATGCCTTACCAAGTCAATGCTAAATTATTGGAAGGCACTAATGTTAAAATTATGCACTGCTTAGCTGCGCATGTTGGATATGAAATCACAAGGGATGCAATTGACCACCCCAACTCAATAATCTTTGACCAGGCAGAGAATAGATTGCATATCCAGAAAGCAATTCTCATTAGTTTGATAGGCTCATAGAAAATATTAAACATATTTATGATTACTCAGTATTTATTTTTTTATTTGCTGATACAACATAAATTGTTTTTATCTCTCACATCTAATTAATAGTGGGTTTCATTAGTAACGCAATACTAGCACTGGAAGATGGGAGTACATATATTGGCGAAGGGTTTGGAATACCCCAAGAAATTTCTGGAGAAGTTGTGTTCAATACAGGGATGGTAGGATATCCTGAAGCATTAACAGACCCATCCTATAGGGGGCAAATTCTGATTTCAACTTATCCACTTGTTGGCAATTATGGAATACCTCCGAAAATGAATGATAAATTCAATATCCCAATTGGTTTTCAATCAAAAGAAATACAAGTAAGAGGATTTGGCATACAGAAACTTTCAAAGCAGCCGAGCCACTGGAGCAAGCAGAAGACATTGAATGAATGGTTTTTGGAAGAAAAAAAATCTGGGATAGAGGGGATAGATACAAGGTCTTTAACAAAAAAGCTAAGGGAAAGGGGAGTGATGCTAGGAATAATGCAGGTTTTTGAAGAGAATAAGAAAGTGGACGAAAAATATTTCAGGGAAAAAGTTAAGGAAATAGATGATCCAAATAAAAGAGACTTGGTAAAAGAAGTCACTGTCAAAGAGCCGGTTTTTCATAAATATTCAAATTCACCTAATGTCATTGTTATTGACTGTGGGGTTAAATTTGACATAATCAGGAACCTAGTGTCAAGGGGGACCAATACAATAAGAGTGCCTTATGATTACCCGATTGATAAAATACTTTCCTATGAGTCTTCTGGTATATTGATAAGCAATGGCCCAGGCGACCCTAAAAAATGCAAAAAAACTATACAGACAGTTTCCGAGCTGATTGAAACTGACCTCCCGATAATGGGAATCTGTCTTGGCAATCAAATCCTTAGCCTGGCAGGTGGGGCAGACACATATAAGCTCAAATTCGGGCACAGGGGCCAGAACCATCCTGTAATTGACCTCAAAACTAGAAAATGCTATGTAACCTCACAGAATCATGGTTATGCGGTTAGTGAAAAATCATTGAAAGGGACTAAATTTGAGGCATTATTCATTAATCTCAACGACAAGACTATTGAAGGGATAATGCACAAGACAAAGGGTATTTTTGGAATACAGTTCCATCCAGAAGCAAACCCAGGTCCGTGTGAGACTGGCTTTTTGTTCGACAAATTTGTGGGGGCGGTTAAAAATTACCGAAATTAAAAAAGTTTTATTGGTAGGCTCGGGTGCAATTAAAATCGGGGAAGCGGGTGAATTCGATTACTCCGGTTCCCAAGCAATCAAAGCCTTAAAGGAAGAAGGAATAGAAGTAATTCTTGTAAATCCTAATATAGCCACGATACAAACTGACCCTAAGTTTGCCGATAAGGTTTATTTGCATCCTGTTAATCCTGAGTTTGTCGAAAAAATAATTGAGAAGGAAAGACCTGACGGCATCCTGCTTGGTTTTGGAGGTCAGACTGCATTGAATTGCGGTGTGGAGCTGGAAGAGAAAGGGATTCTTAAAAAATACAATGTTAAAGTCCTTGGTACCACTATAGAAAGCATACGAAAAGCAGAAGACAGGGATTTGTTCAGGAAGATGTTGATTGAGAATGATATCCCAACTCCAAGGAGTGACAAGGCCAACAGCCTGCAGGAAGCCAAAAAAATCGCAGAAAAAATAGGTTATCCTGTCATAGTAAGGGTTGCATACACGCTTGGTGGCGGGGGATCAGGAGTTGCTAGGATTGAAAAGGAATTGAAAACAATAGTATCCCGCGGATTGGCTTCCTCAAGAATAAAACAGGTTCTAATCGAGGAATACTTAGACAAATGGAAAGAAGTCGAGTACGAGGTCATGAGAGACAAAGATGACAACTGCATAATCATTTGCAACATGGAGAATGTTGACCCTTTAGGCATACACACAGGTGATAGTATAGTTGTTGCGCCATCCCAAACCCTAACAAACTCTGAGTATCATAAGCTGAGGATGCTGTCTTTCAAGGTTATCCGTGCCTTAGGCATAGTGGGGGAATGCAATATACAGTTTGCTTTAGATCCTAGGAGTGAGGAGTATAGGGTAATAGAAGTTAATCCTAGATTGTCAAGGTCATCTGCACTTGCATCAAAGGCCACTGGATATTCGATTGCTTATATAGCTGCAAAATTATCCTTAGGCTATACATTGAGAAACCTCAGAAACAAAGTCACACAAGTCACTAGCACATTCTTTGAACCTTCCTTGGATTACTGTGTCGTCAAATTCCCAAGATGGGACTTCAAAAAGTTCAGGAGAATCAAAGGGAGAATAGGGACGCAGATGCAGTCAGTTGGGGAAGTAATGGGAATAGCAAGATGTTTTGAAGAAGCGCTGCAAAAATCTGTCAGGATGTTAAGCATAGAAAGAGAGCTTACAGACACGGATGATTTGAAGCCAGATGAAAAGGATATTTTATATGAGCTGAAGAATCCAAGCAACATGAGAATATTTTATGTGATGAAAGCCATCAAGAAGAAAATCCCATTAGAAAAAATATACAAATTTACAGGGATAGATATGTGGTTCCTATATTTATTAAAAGATATATGGGAAGCCGAGAGGGAATTGAAAAACAATTTTTCTATTGATACCCTAAGGAAATGCAAAAGGTTAGGTTTTTCTGATAGTAAAATTGGTGAAGTTTTAAGGAAACCAGAGTTAGAAGTAAGAAAATTGAGGAAAAGCATGGGAGTAATGCCTTTTGTTAAACAGATAGATACCTTGGCAGCAGAATGGCCGACAAAAACAAATTATCTTTATTTGACTTATAGCGGGGATGAAGATGACATCAAATTTGAAAATAAAAAGAAGATAGCTGTACTAGGCTCTGGCTGCTACAGGATAGGCTCAAGCGTCGAGTTTGACTGGTGCTGTGTCAATTGTGCTTGGGAGCTGAAAGGCAAAGGTGTTGATGAAGTCATAATGATAAACTGCAACCCTGAAACAGTGTCAACGGATTATGATGTTTTGGATAAACTATATTTTGAGGAGTTGACTCTAGAAAGAGTTTTAGATATTGCTGATAAAGAAAAGCCTGAATCAGTTATAGTTTCAGTTGGTGGGCAGACACCAAACAATCTTGCAATGGATCTTGCTGAAAATGGAGTAAAAATACTCGGTACATCTGCTCAAAACATTGACCGAGCTGAAGACAGGTCAAAATTCTCTTCACTTTTAGATAGGCTTGAGATAAAGCAGCCGGAATGGAATGAAGTTAAGTCTTTAGCAGAAGCGACAAAATTCTCTGAAAAGATAGGTTACCCTGTTCTTGTAAGACCGTCTTATGTCTTATCCGGAGCGGCGATGAGGGTTGCCAATAATGAGAATGAGATTGTAAAATATATTAAAAGAGCGAGCACGATTTCAAGGAGATGCCCAGTTGTTATTTCAAAATTCATTAGCGGGGCAAAGGAAGTAGAAGTCGATGGGGTATGTGACGGGAAAAATGTCTTGATAGGAGGAATAATTGAACATGTGGAAAATGCTGGCATACATTCAGGGGACGCAACTATGTCTATCCCAACACTGACAATATCCGAGTCTATTAAAGAAAAGATAAGAGACTATACAAGAAGGATAGCAACTAATCTTGAAATAAAAGGACCTTTCAACGTACAGTACCTTGCAAAAGATGGGAATATATTTGTTATTGAGTGCAACTTGCGTGCGTCAAGGTCTATGCCCTTCACCTCAAAAGCTACTGGCAGGAATCTAATGAAGGTATCTGTTGATGCGATGCTTGGAAAGGAAATCCAAACAAATGAGATATTGCCGAAACACTATGCTGTCAAAGTCCCTCAATTTTCGTTCATGAGACTGGATGGTGCTGATCCTATTCTAGGAGTAGAGATGGCATCAACAGGGGAAGTTGCCTGCTTTGGAAAGAAATTTTCAGATGCGTTTCTTAAATCATTGATGTCTTCCCAGCTGAAGATACCCTTCAAGGATTCTTCGGTTTTGATAACTGTCCCTGATGAATACAAGCCGAAAATAGTGAATACAGCGAAAAAACTTGCTGACCTTGGATTCAAAATATATTCAACCTCTGGGACTTCAAAGTTTTTGAAGGGTCAGGGAATAGACAGTGAATTATTATATAAAGTCTCTGAAAATATGGAACCTAATATTCTTGACCATTTAATTAATAAAAAAATAGATCTTGTTATTACAATCCCTCCTTTGAAGGGAGATGGGATTGCAGTCGAGGATAATTACTTGATAAGGAAAACTGCGATGGAGTTTAGCATACCTACATTCATGGAGCTCAACCTGGCTGAGGCTGTTGTTAATTCAATTAAGGAGATGAGAGATGAAGAGTTTGAGGTGATGGCGCTGAATGATTATGTTAAAAAGGAGGTAATTAAATGAATAATTCATTAGTTGGAAAAGATATATTAAGTGCTGATCAATTTGATCCGGAAACATTGGAATTTATTCTTAGATGGACTGAAATGATGAAAGAAATAGAACAAAGTGGTAAGCCATGCAATCTCCTGAAGGGGAAAATATTAACAAATCTATTTTATCAACAAAGTTCCAGAACTTTTGGTTCCTTTTTAGGTGCTATGCAAAGATTGGAGGGAGGTATAATTCCTATACATGGTGCTGCTGAATACTCATCTGTTGCAAAGGGTGAAGATTTATATGATACAGTAGCAACCTTCAGTAATTATTGCGATGCCATAGCATTGCGCCATCCAGATGATAATTCTTCAGAAATAGCTGCTCGTGCCAGTAGAAAACCAATAATTAATGCTGGTTCTGGCAGGGCTGAACATCCTACACAAGCTGTTCTTGACATTGCAACTATTCAAGATTATGTCAGAGAAAGTGACAGAAAAAGAGGAGATTTGGTATTAACTATGGTTGGAGATCTTGGGAATGGCAGGACAGTTCATTCATTATTAAATTTATGGCCAGCATATACTAGAAATTCAAACAGAGTTTTTTGTGTGGCTCCAGAACGTATGAGAATGCCAATAGAATTTTTGAGAAAAGCGAAACAAGCAGGCCTTGATGTTGAAGAAACAACTGATCTATCCAAGGTCTTACCAGAAACTGATATTCTTTATATGACAAGAGTCCAAAAAGAATGGTTCAAAGACCCTGAAGAATATGAAAGGGTTAGGCTTGCTTATGTATTAACACCAGAACTTATGGAAAGAGCAAAACCACAGGGGCAAATGATAATAATGCATCCATTGCCGAGAGCAGGTGAAATACCGCATAGCATTGACACAGATCCTAGAGCATATTATTTAAGAAAACAAGAGCCATATGGCCTATGGTCAAGGATGGCAATTTTAGGGGCAGTATTGGGTTTAGAAGAAAATCAAATATTAGAATATACAAATAGTATGAGATAGTATGATTTATCAAACAGTCTTAAAAGATGCTACAATACTTGATAATGGTTCATCTAGAGTTTATGATATTGGTATTGGTGAAAATGGAATAATACAAGCTGTTGCAACAGGACTTGACGGCAGACAGGAGCATAGTTTAGCTGGACTGTATGTTCTCCCTGGTTTAGTTGATATGCATGTCCATTTCAGGGATTTTAATCAAGGACATAAAGAAACTTGGTATACAGGATCAAGGGCAGCACATTCAGGAGGGATAACATATGTTGGAGATATGCCTAATAATGACCCACCGATTATCACACCAGAAAGGCTTAAACAAAAAAGAGATATAGCTCAAAGAGATTCAGCTGTTAATTTTGGCTTATATTTTGCAGTGACCACAGAGAGTCTCCCCTATCTTCAAGAATTAGCTTCTGCTGTTATAGCGTTCAAACTTTTTATGGGAGAATCTACTGGCGGGATAAACTATCCTTATGACAGACTCCCAGAAGCATTTGAAGCAGTTGCAAGAACCGGAAAATTATTATGTGTTCATGCAGAAGACCAAAGAATACTTGATAAAGGTAAAGAAATGTATAAAGGTTATGATTATGTAAATCATTCATTAGCTAGACCACCATCAGCAGAAATTGAAGCGATAAGATATGCATTAAAGCTTTCTGAAGAGTATGGAGTTCCATTACACATCTGCCATGTTACAACAAAACATGGGGTAGAATTGATAAGAGAAGATATGCAAAGAGAACGGAATGTCACTGCTGAAACTTGTCCCCATTATCTACTTTTGAGTATATTAAATCTTACAAACTCTGGCCCATATGCAAAAATGAACCCTCCTTTAAGATGTCATTCCGATCAAGAAGAGTTATGGAGAGGTATTACAGATGGAACTATTGGCATGATAACAAGTGATCATGCACCCCATACTAGAGAAGAAAAAGATAAAGGAATTGGTAATATCTGGAATGCCCCAGGTGGTGTACCCGGTGTTGAAACAACATTAATGTTGATGTTGGATGCCGTTAATAAAGGAAGATTAACTTTACCAAGATTAGTTCAATTAATGCATGATAATCCCGTTGAAAGATTTTGTTTAGAAAGATATGGTTATATGGAAGAAGGTAATACTGCTAACTTGACTGTGGTTAACCTCACAGAGCCTTGGAAAATAATGGATAAAGATTTACAAACTAAATGTAGATGGAGCCCTTATTCAAGAATACCAGAATTATTTAGTGGGATGGGCAAGGCTACCGGTGTAGTTATTAACGGGGAATTATTTGAGATTTGTTAGATTATAACTAATGTCCCGGTTTTATTCCTCCTATACAAACCGAAACTCGGCAAATTCTTTTCAATAAATGAATAAGGAAAAACAGGACCGTCTTGGCATACCCTATACCCATCAGATTCACAATTCCCACATATACCCATGCCACATTTCATGTATCTTTCCAAGGAAAGGTAAATTTGCGTTGAATCAAAACCCAAACCCATAAGCAGATCAACGACAGCAACTATCATTCTTTCAGGCCCACATATAGCAACAGAAGAATTTGGACTTAAGCGTTCAGTTCTCAGTAAATTAACAATAGTCCCATGATACCCTTTCGAACCGTCATCTGTTGATACATGAACCTTTCCTACCACCTCAAAATCATCCCCAAAAAGAATTTCCCTTCCATTTCCAGCTCCTAAAAATGATTCAACATTCTTACCCTTATATACCAGATTTTTCGCCAGTAATCTCAATGGTGATGTTCCCATACCTCCTCCAATTAAATAAACATTCCCCAAAAGACCATCCACAGGAAAAACGCCAGAACCTATAGGTCCCCTAACTAATACATCAGCCCCTGGCTCTAGATCATAAACTTGCTTTGTAAAAGGGCCAGCGAACTTTACGGCCAATTCTAAAGGATGTGTTTGTGAGATGGAGATTGGCTTCTGCCCAATTTCTGGAATAGTAAGCATTATAAATTGCCCTGGCTTAGCGTCTAAACTTCTATCTAAAGTTAATACAGCAATTCTATCAGTTGGCCTGATTATTTCGTCTATTTGATACAACCTATCTACTAATTGTTCTTCGTCCAGCATCTAACATCTCCCTTAAACTTGAATAGCCTCTGGATGAAATTTCATCACTCAATCCTTGATATAATCCAGAAAGGTAATTTTTTATCTCACTTGTGTTCATCCCCATAAATGCGGTACCAATAGCTACAGCATCAGCCCCAGCAAACATATAACCCAAAACATCTTGAGGTGTCCTTATTCCGCCCATTCCTATTATTGGGATGCTAACAATACTATAAATTTGCCTGACTGTCTCAAGTCCTCTTTCTTTTACTGTCGGTCCAGATATCCCACCCTGTTTTCTTGTTAAAATAGGTCTGCCTCTTTCATCCACAACTTCACCAGGAGAAATTGTATTGATAGCAGATATTGCATCAGCGCCAGCTTCAACAGCGGCTTTGACTATTTGTTCTATGTGATTAACATTTGGTGTTAATTTTGCTATCAATGGCTTGTCTGTTATTTTTCTTACTCTGGAAGTATATTGGTAAATTAAATCAGGGTCTTGACCTATTATCATACCAATTTCTTCACCAGGCAAAATATTAGGGCATCCGAAATTAAGCTCTAGGGCATCGCAATATTCATGTAATCCCCTAGCCACTTCGGCAAATTTTTCAGGGTCATTGGCGAATATTGATATTATTATTGGAGTTCGTCCATCTTTTGAATGTAATGGGTAAAATTCCAAGTTTCCAATTTCTCGTCTGAACTCTTGATAACCTGGGTTTGGAAGACCTACTGCATTCACTAGAATATCTGTTTCCGATTTATATGCAACTATCGGTTCTTTGTAACCTTCTCTTGGTTCTGGACCTATAGATTTTGTGACAACCACACCTAAGTGAGGAGCAAATAACCTCAAAACCGGAGGGAAACAAAGAATGCCAGATGCATTCATAACAGGGTAGTCTAGATGTAAAGTTCCGTGGTTGGTTATTAATTCTGTAGATAAGTTTACTTGGTTAATCATGGCTGATACCTTAATTAAAAATTTGTTGACCTTCAAGATAATTTCTAATGATCCTATAATCTTCTCTTGAAATATAACCCCTTTCACTCCCCACAGCTAATAATGTATCCATATCTGTTAATGACATAAGATCTACTCCAATTTGCTTCAATCTTTCTCTTCCACCCTGAAGCCTATCAAAAACAGATAAACAATATTCTACTATACCCTCAGCGTCTCTTATTCCTTTAATAAAACTTTCTTTACTTTGACCATCAGTAATTAAATCTTCGGTTAATAAAACCCTCTGCCCAGGTTTTAAATTACCTTCTATTTGTGATTGAGTTCCATACTTTTTGGGCTCTTTTCTAACATATATTGCTGGTTTCCCCATTTTTTGTGACAATACTGAAGAATAAGGTATACCTGCACTCTCTCCACCGGCAATTACATCTATAGGTAGTTCCTCTGCGACTGCGCGAGCAAATGAAGTTATTAGATCCATTGCAAGTGGATTTGAGGGGATGTTTCTGCCGTCAAGGTATATAGGACTATGGGCACCTGAAACCAATAGAAATCCTTCTCTAGTATTTACTAATACCGATCCTTCAGTCTTCCAATAGAGATCTGCAACAATTCTTCTCATTTCCTGATCAAAAGTTATAGTCATTTAATCACTTTTTAAATATGAATTTATATTCTACTGGCATATGTTTGAGCAGCTACCCTTGGATTTTCTGCTTTGTATATACCGGAGCCAATAATAACATAATAACCTGCAGCACCAGCATCTTTTGCCGTTTTAATCGCAGTTTCTATGTCACCACCCTGCCTTCCTATACCAGGCATTAATACTCTTGGTTCAGCACCATATTTTCTCAAGGTTTGTAACATCCAGGTTAATTCTGGTAATTTATTCCCTGGACCAATAAAATGATTAACTCCAATCAATGTATATAATTCTAAAGCTCTCTGCTCTGCATCACTAGCTATATAACCTCGAAACTCTCTATCCCCTAACTCAGGGAAAATATCACCCAGCGTAACAACTTCTGTTTCATCAAATCCTTTTTGTGTAAGTCTGAATCCACCTATTGGTGTAATTCCATTCTCGTTACATGCTCTTATACATGTAGCTTGAACTCTTGGACTAGAGAATGAAAATAATATTAACGAAAGTACACCAGCCTGAGCGTAACGATCAATAAACTCAGATTCAGTAACCTCTACATCATTTCCTTCCTTCTGTACGTCCCATATTACAGGTTTATCTGTCCGACTCCTAACAGTTTGAATAGCATCTGCAACTGAACCATCTATTTCATGCATTCTTCCAATCTTATAACCAACAATTCCACCAACATCATGAGTTTGTTCAACTAATTGACCAAGACTTTCCAAGGGAACGTCACATGCAACAATCACACCAGAAGGATTAGTAAAAATTTCACTCATATAATCACCTAAAGTAAAGTTTAGATTCTAAATTATTATCCCTTTCCTAAATTCTAATAGAAAAAGAAGTAATTACTAAAATATTATACCAGTTCAATCAACTAAGGTCAACTAATCTTTTGACTCTATAACAAAACCTTTCAAATCCTCTGGTATCATTTGTTTTTCTATATGTAATTGCACCATAATCTCCTAAACGAACATATTTTTCCCAAGAACTAATCCAAATGAAAGGATCATCCCATTCATCTCCCTTTACATAGATTCTATCTTTCTCATATTTAGTTAGTCCCCCATTTGCATCAACCAGAAAAGAAGATGGAAAACCAAAAGACCCGTCAGTTCCAACAGATGATGGACCAATTGAACCAAAGGGAGTAACTAAATAAGAACCCGCCCTAATGGGATGCCCAATAGTATCTTCTGATTTTTTGAATGCTCTTCTGTATGATGATATACCTAACTTCCCGTCTTTTGTCTGAACAGTAACTACTCTATCAGTGAACCCATCTCCTTCTTCAGTTTTTTCATTATAATCTAATTGATCTTCGGGAATTGTAACAAATCTTTCGTCGTGAAGTTGGAGAATTAATGATTTTGTATTCACACTAACACCTAAACTTTTTATAACTTTTTGTATTATTATTTTTATCTGAACTCTAGTAGAAAAAGAAGTAACAACTGAAAAATAAAAATATTATTTTTCTTTTTATCTCTTCTCTCACAACTATTACTTATGCACGAATTATTCAAAAAAAGAAGAAGCGTAAGATCCTTTACAATTAAAGAAGTGACAGACGAACAAGTCAAACAAATCCTGACAGCGGCTATGGTCGCCCCCTCAGGAAAAAACATCCATCCTTTGGAGTTTATAGTTATCAAAGACAAGAAAACAAGACAAAAACTAGGTGAATTGAGAACAAGGGGAAGATATATCATTGATGCCCCGGTAACAATAGCTGTTCTTGGAAAAGAGAAGGAAAGCAACTTATGGATGCAGGATTGTTCTTTGGCCGCAGGTCATATATACCTGGAAGCAACTAATCAAGGTTTAGCCACATGTTGGGTTAATGCAATAGGCTCAGAAACAGATGATGGGAGAAATGCCGAAGAAGCCTATAGGAAAATTTTGGGGGTTCCTGATGACGTGAGGATATTGGGATTATTCCCCATAGGATATCCCAAAGAAAATATTAAAGGGCATACTGAAGACGACTACAATAAAGATAAAGTCCATTGGGAAAAGTGGTAATCAGCTTTTGGACTTAACCTTGTCAAGGATGCCTTTTTTTGACATCCATAACTCACCAGCTTCCATAGCCAGTGGTGTAACTATCCTAAGATTTTTAACCATTTTTTGGGTGATCAATTTTTTGTGATTTATTTTTTCAAGATATTTTTCAACAAAAAACAAATTGTCCCCAGAAGTCATCCACTTTAACTTATCAAATACCTTCAAGTTTATTGGCCTTGAATAACCTCTTAAAGTCTTCTCTCCTTCATAATTAAAGTAATCTTCAAAATATGAAATAGCCAGTTCCCTGATGGTTCTGTGGATGGGCTCCCTGAAAGTTAACCCTGTATATTTTGATTTTCCAATGGAGCCCCAATACCCATTTTCCTTAAAAACCGCAATTATATGGTCATCATCCCTGACTGATGTTAAATCAATTATAAGCGGTTTATGCCCGTGAAATCTGAGGGCGGCGGCAGCAAATAAAGCCCCTTCAATGCAATTCGCTTTTCTTTTTTTCAAAACAGTTCTTGGAGAATAGCATGTTTCCCCTTCTTCTTCAAGATTATACTCTATATTATCGAGAAAATCCTGAATTTTTTTAGGAGTATTTAACTCATATAAAACCCTGCACTCGCCTAAAGAGAATCCAAATTTATTTTTCATTAAAACTAAATTTTGTTAATTAACTATTTTAATTCTATTGACATGATATTAAATGGTCATATGAACATCTCGGTAATTGGCA
>Ga0066637_10001590_pt1 | contig 14812 bp, 14 predicted proteins | sample CryGeyCG2014_020_FD_62737 | JGI IMG/M metagenome (GOLD analysis project Ga0066637, IMG submission 62737) | Groundwater microbial communities from aquifer - Crystal Geyser CG08_land_8/20/14_0.20 | ecosystem: Environmental > Aquatic > Deep subsurface > Groundwater | place: USA: Utah: Grand County...
GGCTTTGCAGCGCTCGCCGCTGGGGCGGGCGCGGCGAGCGCCATCCCCGACAATCCTTTTTCTCCAAAACTGTGGGCAAGGATAGAATCGGACTATCGGTCTCATCTTTATCAGAGATGTGTTTTACCATTAAACTACATGCCCTTTATCTATCGGCGGGATGTTTTACCACCTGCCTGCCGGCAGGCAGGTTAAACTACGCACCCTAAGGGTTCGTTCGTCCCGCAAGCGGGATGATTACGACCCTTTGTGTCGCATCTCTTGAGGCGACCTGAAAATGCACAAAAATTATAGCATATTGTTTCATAGTTTTATATATAATAAAGACTAGAATACAATTACTAATTCAAAAGTCAAAAGGCAAAAATCAAAAGTGAAAGTAAAAAGTCAAAAGTGTTTAATACTTTTTAATTTTGACTTTAATTTTTAACTTTTAAATTTTAACTTTTAACTTTGTTTGTTTTATGCTTTACTTCTCAGAAATTGTTGGAAAAAAGGTCTACACAGAAGACGATATTCATATTGGCTATTTGGAAGATTTGATTTTTTTGGCGGTGGAAAACCCAATCGTAACCAAAATTATTATCAAGGATAAGGCCAATCAAAGACTGATCGTCTCTACCGACTATCTAAAAAAAATTAATAAACATTTGACTATCGAAAAAGAATTTTTAGTGACCAATCTTGAAGAAAATGAACTGTATTTGGTTAAAAATTTATTAGATAAGCAAATTATTGATTTAAAAGGCAATAAAATTGTCCGGGTCAATGACGTGGCTTTACAAGAAGAAGGAAGATTGTCGATTATCGGTGTTGACATTGGGATTTTGGGTATATTTCGCCGTTTAAGAATTGGTGCCGATAATTTTTATAAGATAGCGTCATTTTTTAAAATTAAACTAGCCTCTCAATTTTTATCCTGGGCTGACATTCAACCTTTAGAATTAATGCACGGCAATGTCAAACTAAGAAAAAAAGAAGAAAAATTAGAAAAAATAAGACCGGAGGATTTGGCTGATTATTTGGAAAAAACCAATGTGATTAATGCGAGAAAATTTTTAAAGATATTGGATACGGGAAAAGCTGCCGAAGTAATTGGAAACTTAAATATTAATTATCAAACGGCTCTTTTCAAAAATTTTCAAACAGAAAAAGCTGCAAAACTAATTTCCTTTTTAGATCCGGATGAAGCTGTTGACGTTCTATTAACCCTGTCGAAAAAAAAACGGGAAGATGTATTGGAAAAATTAAGTCCTAAAACAAAAGAGCAGATTCTTCATCTTTTTGAATTATCCAAAGAACCAATTGGCGCTCTAATAACCACAGAATATTTAACGGTCGGCCCGGAGGATACGGTTCGCCAAGTGATTGATAAAATTAAGAAGGAAACCGCTGATTTTTCTTCGTTATATTATATTTATATAAAAAATAATGAAAAGCAATTAATCGGAGTGACTAGTTTACTTGAAATATTGAGACAGGATTTAGATACGCCTTTGTATAAGTTTATGACGCAAAATTTATTGGTGATTCATTTAACTACGCCGATAGAGATTGCCATAAAGAAGTTTCTTAAATATCGGCTGTCAGCTTTACCGGTCACTAATCAAGAAAAACGAATCGAAGGAATTGTAAATTTTGATGATATTACAAATTATGTTCTGGAAAGAATAAAATAGTATATGAAAAAATTGATTGTGGTAGCTGATCTAGCTTTTGATGCACTTTCTTGTGCAGAAATAAAAATTGCCGTTGAGGGTTTCTTAAAAGACCCAATTGCCTCCAATATCAGTTTTGTTGGTTCGACTCCCTCGACAGTTCACACAAGTTTTTTGCTCAATCAACTTGTTGAAGATGTAGAAAGATATGGAAGACCCTTGGAAACGGTGATATTTCAAAACACCGATCCCCGTCTCCATTCAACAGAGAATATAGAAAAAGCAGAAGGAGCGAAGCCCGTGATTATTAAATTAAAGTCTGGTATATATTTACTCGGACCTAATTCTGGCTATGATTTTTCGATGATCAAAAACAAAATTGAGGAGCTTTATATTTATAAAGGACTTAACGAAAAAGGCCAATTTCATTCCCGTGACTTATATTCAAGAATATCAGCCCATTTAATGGATTATATGGAGGACGAATTAGAATTAGAAGAGGTTGAAACAAACATCATTCCCGAATTAGACAAATTTTACATCGGTCATATTGATAATTTTGGAAATATTAAAACGACGATAGTCCAAGAAGATTTTAAAGGCAAATATGAGTACGGTGATTTGGTAAAAATAAAAATTAGAAATACAGAGAATAAAGCTAAATTTGTTGATAATCTTTTTGGAGGAATATTAGGTGAATTAGTCATCTATCCGGGTTCTTCAGGAGCAATTGATAATCCGTTTTTGGAAATTAGCGCTTGGCAACATTTTGATGAATTAAAACCAAAAACCGGCCAAGATTTTTTTGTCAATCCCCAGCCCGGGATAGAGATAGAATTAGGTTAATGTTTTGTTAAACCGGTCTGGCTTTTCTTCTTTTCATCAACTTTGAGTCGATGACGGAACGGCGAAGAATTGACATAGCTTCAGCGCGTTCTTTTTCATCAGTTGATTTCGAAAGAATATTTTTGGCTTCTTCAACGGCTTTATCAGTTAGATCACGGTCAATCTCGCCCTGTCCGTAAGCCCGGGAAACCAGGATAGTAACCGTTTCTCCATTAGTTTCCAAGTATCCCCCACCGATAGCCAAATCATCTTCATTACCTGCGTCTTTGATTTTAACTATCCCATCAATCAGCAATGAAAATAAATGGACGTGATGAGGGAGAATCGTAATTTCTCCATCAGCGGTCGGAACGGTCACAGAATTAACCTGTTTATCAATGACGATTTTACGGGGAGTAATGACTTTGAGCCGGAGAGAGTTCATAAATGATTAAATAAAAAAATAATAAAATAATCAAATAAATTTAAAAATAATCAAATGTATTAATTACGATATTTGATCATTTAAACATTTATTTTTCATTTGCTTATTTGTTTATTTGATTATTTAGTCATTATTTCACTTCCTCAATCCCTCCGACCATGTAAAAATTCATCTCTGATTTACTGTCATGTTTCCCTTCAAGAATTTCTTTAAAACCACGGACAGTCTCGGCCACCGGAACATATTTTCCAGCCCGTCCGGTAAACGGTTCGGCCACAAACATCGGTTGAGTCAGGAAACGTTGAATTTTTCTGGCGCGTGTTACTGTTAATTTATCAGTTTCCGACAGTTCCTCCATCCCAAGAATGGCAATAATATCTTGAAGATCTTTATAGCGTTGTAAAGTCTTTAAAACGTCGCGGGTTACCTGATAATGCTCTTCACCAACAATATCAATATCAAGGGCGCGGGACGATGAAGTTAATGGATCAATAGCCGGATAAAGACCTTGTTCAGACAATGACCTCTCCAAAGTAATTGAAGCGTCCAGATGGGAAAATGTTGCAACAGGTGCCGGATCAGTATAGTCATCAGCCGGTACGTAAACCGCTTGAATAGAGGTAATTGAACCTTTATTAGTGGATGTAATTCTTTCCTGCAAGGCGGCCATTTCTGAAGCTAAGGTTGGTTGATAGCCAACGGCTGAGGGAATTCTTCCCAAAAGAGCTGACACTTCGCTTCCAGCCTGAGCAAATCTAAAGATATTATCAATAAATAGCAAAACATCCATGTTTTTTTGATCACGGAAATATTCGGCCATGGTCACTCCGGTTAACGCAACCCGAAGACGGTTACCAGGTGGCTCGTTCATCTGACCAAAAACCAAAGACGTATTTTTCAGAACTTTAGTTTCTTTCATTTCCAGCCAAAGATCATTGCCCTCTCGAGTTCTCTCCCCGACTCCGGTGAATACTGAGACGCCATGATGATTTTTGGCGACGTTATGAATCATTTCCTGGATAAGAACGGTTTTGCCGACTCCGGCGCCACCAAATATTGCCACCTTTCCTCCTTTAATAAATGGGGCGATTAAATCAATCACTTTAATCCCGGTTTCAAAAATTTCCTGTTCGACCGACTGTTCGATTAATTTTGGTGGAGAAGCGTGAATAGAGGCGCTAAATTTAGATTTAATTTCGCCTAGCTCGTCAATCGGTTCTCCTAAAACATTCATAATTCTTCCTTGAGTCGCCTCTCCGGTCGGGACAGTAATCGGTTTTCCGGTGTTTTCTACCTTCATGCCCCGTTTTAGTCCAAAAACATTAGTCATAGCAACCGTTCTGACAAGACCCTGATCAAGAATGGCTTCAACTTCCAGAACAATTTTTCCTAATTTTTTTTCCTCAATAAAAAGTGCATCGTAAATTTTTGGAGTTTCATTTTCTTTGAATTTAATATCAACAACTACCCCTCTGATTGATACGATTTTTCCTTCATTCATACTATTAAAAAAATTTTTAATTTTATTCAACCGATTCTTTAGCCGTCACCATATCCAAAAGCTCATTAGTAATTTTTTCCTGTCGAATCTTATTTCTCACTAAAGTTAGGTTGTAAATAACATCGGTGGCATTGTCAGTGGCATTTTTCATGGCCATCATTCTTAAAGAGTGTTCTCCGGCTTCGCTTTGAATAAGAGCAAATCTTAATTTTTCTTCAACGAAGCTTTTAAGTAGCGAATCAACAATCTGTTTTGGATTAGGTTCAATTAAATATTCGTGAACTTTTTCCTCAGCTATCTTGTCCGTTTCTGTTTTTTGAGAAAAATTAATAGGCAGGAGAGTGGTCACAGTCGGGTTTGACTGTATCGTTGAAATGAACTGATTATGAAAAAGATCGACTCGTTTATAAGTTTTGTCTAAATATTTATTTAAAGCAAATTCAAAAAGTGCCGAAACATTATTTATCGGGGCGTTTGAAGAATAATCAGCCATAATGTGAGCAGAAAACTTGCTTAATAAATTAGCTTTTTTTCCAATAATGACAAAATCGGTGTTTTTAAAGTCGGTATTTTTAACAACAAAACGAAGGAGATTGAAATTAAAACTTCCGCATAAACCCTTATTACTGGCAATAATAATCGCCAAGCTTTTTCTTCCAAATGTTTTATCATCCGTTTGAGCAATTAAAGGAGAAAGAGAAGGATCAATTTTCGGGCTGACCGCTCGGATTATCTTTTCAATTTCTTCCTGGTATGGTCTGCCGTCAACAGCCACTTGCTGGGCCTTTTTCATTTTTATCGCCGAGACAAGCTGCATGGCTTTGGTAATTTTTTTAACATTTGTCACGGATTTGATTTTTTTCCTAATAGTACGAATATTCATAATTCTTTTATTAATTTTTCCAATTCCTTGCCATCCTTCTCATCCATGATTTTATTTTTATTAATTTTTTCTAACCATTTCTTACCTTTTAATTTTAAAGTTTCTAATAATTTGGTTTCAAACATATCGATTTGATCAACTGGGATTTGATCGAGATAAGCCTTGCTGGCGGCCCAAAGAATGGATACTTGCTCGGCCAAACTTAAAGGTTTATTTTTCTTTTGTTTTAGTATTTGGGTAACTTTGGCACCCCGGTTAAGAAATTTTTTGGTTTCTTCGTCCAGCTCCGACTCAAACTGGGAAAAAGCGGCTAAGTCCCGATATTGAGCTAAGTCTAATTTTAGTTTGCCGGCAACGGCTTTCATTGCTTTGGTTTGAGCATTTCCTCCGACCCGGGAGACGGAAAGACCGACGTTAATCGCCGGTCTGATTCCGGCATTAAATAGATCGGTTTCCAAAAAAATTTGACCGTCGGTGATAGAAATAACATTGGTCGGAATATAAGCGGACAGATCACCGTCTAAGGTCTCAATAATCGGGAGAGCGGTAATTGATCCACCGCCATATTTTTTGTCAATCCGGCAGGCCCGCTCCAAAAGCCGTGAATGAAGATAAAAAACGTCACCCGGATAAGCTTCCCGGCCAGCCGGACGACGCAGTATCAAAGACATCTGACGATAAGCCCAGGCATGCTTAGTGAGATCATCATAAACAACTAAAACATCGTGGCCGCGATCCATAAAATATTCGCCAATGGCCGAGGCAGTGTAGGGAGCCAGATATTGCATAGCCACCGAATCGGAGGCAGAAGCGTTGACAACAATTGAATATTTATCTGCACCATGTTTTTTCAAAAGTTCAACGATTGCGGCTACTTTGGAATTTTTTTGACCAATGGCGCAGTAGATACAGACAACATCTTCCCCTTTTTGATTAAGGATGGTATCGATAGCAATAGTAGTTTTGCCGGTACCGCGGTCGCCAATAATCAACTCTCTCTGTCCCCGACCAATTGGAATCAAAGCGTCAATTGCTTTTATACCGGTCTGAAGAGGGACATTAACCGGTTGACGTTTGACAACGCCGGCGGCAATTTTTTCGACAGGGTAAAAAGTTTTCGATTTAATCACAGTTTTTCCATCAAGTGGTGACCCAAGAGGGTCAACGACCCGGCCAAGTAGCGTTTCTGAAACCGGAACGGAAAGAGTATATCCTAAAGCCCTAGCCTTATCACCGGCGGCAATACTGGTGTAGTCACCAAGAATAATAGCACCAACTTCGTCCTCAGTCAGATCGATCACATAGCCGAGTAAATTTTTCTTAAATTCAATTAATTCTCCGTAAGCAACCTGATCAAGTCCTTCCAAGATAACCACACCATCTTTAACTTGAGACACAATTCCAGTCTCCTCGCTGACAATTTTTGGTTTATTTTGTAACTCCTTTTCCAGAGTTTTTAGATATTCATCAATCAATTTCATAGAGAGTGTTGGATAATTTTGATAATGATCCACTCAGGGACAGGTCGACTGTTCTTGATCCGATTTTTATAATAATTCCGGCGATTATTGATTTATCAACATGGTAATCTGCCTGACTCCAATTTAAGTCTGAAAATTTTTTTCCTAAAACTTGTTTTTCATCGGATCCAAGAACATCGGCGCTCATTACATGCACACGATTCTGTTCTTTCTGGATATTCTCCAGCAAAAAACTTTTTAGATCCTTCTTTAGTTTTGGATTAATTTTCATAGACTTTGAGATTACCTTGATAGTTTTTAATAATTGTTCCGGTGACTTTCTTCCTAGATACTTCGTCAAGTGATTCTTTTAATGCACTTTCAACAATCATCAAACTGGTTTTAATAATTTTATCCTTGACTTCACGGTATAAAGCGTTTTTTTCTTCCTCCAATAATTTTTTGCTTTTATCCCTGATTTCCTGGGCGTCGGCTTCCGCTTGTTTAATGAGGTCAGCTCTAAGACTTTGAGCCTCTTTTTTCGCCTGAACAAATAAAACATCAAATTCTTTTTTCATCTTTTCCCTCATCTTCTTTTCCGCTTCAATCCCTGCTTCTTCACTTTTTTTCAGCTTGTCCAAGAGTTTAATTTTTTCTTCTTCATTTTTTCTTTCTTGATTTAAAAAAGCGCTAAACGGCTTAACGACAAATTTTTTAACCAAAATAAAAAACAGAACAAAATTAATTATCTGAGCCAACAATAGTTTTCCATCAATTCCTAAATTTTCCATGAGAAAATATATTAAACTTTTATGCGAACTTCAAAATCAAGGCGACGACCAATGCGTAAATAGCAATGGCTTCGGCGAAAGCAAGCGCCAAAATCATCGTGGTTCTAATGGCGGATTCGGCTTCAGGATTGCGTCCTAGGGCTTCGACTGCTTTGCTTCCAATCATACCGATTCCAAGGGCTGGACAAATCGCTCCAACGGCAATGGCAATTGCAACTGACAAAAGTTTCATGGCTTCTGTTGACATATCTTAATTAGCACCCCCTCCATTTTAAAAACTTTTAATGGTGTTCGACAACTGCGTTACTAATAAATACTGCTGTTAACATGGAAAAGACCAATGCCTGAATAAATCCGACAAATATTTCTAGTGCAATAAAAGGAAAAGAAGCTAAGACTGGAACGAGAAAAGCCACGATTGTCAACAAAACTTCTCCGGCAAAAATATTTCCAAACAAACGAAAGGCAAAAGATAGAACTTTGGAAAATTCGGAAAGAATGTCAAGAATTCCGACAAAAAACATAATCGGATCGGAAAAGTTAAAAAATTTATGTAGATATTTTTTAATTCCTAAATATTTTATGGAGAAAAATTGGATAGAAAAAACGGAAATAATAGCTAAAGCTATGGTCGTGTTTAGATCAGATGTATTGGCTCTTAAAAGTGGCACCAACACTTCTTCGTGGCCCTCTTTGACTTTAATTAAAAGACTGCCAACTCCAGGAAGCAGACCAAACCAGTTCTGTAAAAGAATGTAAAAGAAAAAAGCAAAGAGCAATGGGAAGAGGACTGTTGTTTTGTCTCCAAGGACGGAATAAAATAAATCGTAAATACTTTTTACAAAAAATTTAATCAGATAATAAAAATTACTTTTTCTTTTAAGAGTTGATTGATTTTTATAGTAAAGAGCGATGAAGATTGTAATTAAGAAGACAACAGCTGAAGCAATCATTGAGTTGGTAATTCCCAGACCCAAAAACTCAAAAATTTTTTCGGCCTTAATGCTAATATGTGGCATCTTATTTAATAAGTTTAAACAAATTGTAAAAACTGCCGGCTGCACCTAAAAAAATAAAAAGAACCGTAAAAACGGGCTTACTGTGAAAACGAGAATCCAAGACTAAACCGACAACTACGCCCAAAAGTATCGGAATGACTAGGCTATAACCAACATTTATATTAATATAATCGGAAAAAAAACTTTTCTTGGTTGTTTGTTTCCCTTTTAAGTTTTGACTGGTTTTTTTTAAATTCCCGTGTTTATCAATTTCAAAAAAATTATATTTCATTTTATCAGGCTTGAGTGTTTTCGTCAATGGTTAATATTTTCCAAATCAACGGCGTTTTCAAGGATTATTCCAACCCGGCCTTCTCTTTCGTTGACTTTGCCCTTAAACATAATGATTCGATTAATATTTAAAAAAGATTTTAAAGTAGCATAACTTCTTGGAAAGACCACCAGTTCGATAGCGCCGCTTTCATCAAAAACCTGAAGGATGGCCATCTCCTCATTATTTTTTTTGGTTTTGACAATCTTTTTTCCGCTGATAAGTCCGGCTAAAATTAGAGATTTATTAGCATCTTGGATGGTGACTTCGCCGATTTTTTTGCTAGATTTTTTTTCAATAATATCTTTAAATTTAGCTAAAGGATTTTTACCGATTAAAAATCCAATCACTTCCCTTTCCATCCTAAATAGTTCGTCTTCATCAAATTCAGGTAGCGGTTTAAAATCGTCAATTAACTTTTTTTCATCCGGAGTAGCAAACAGATCATACTGGCCTTTTTCCGCTTTAATTTTCGCTCTTTGAATATCGGAAACTAAAAGCGGATAGTTAATCATTAGAGTGGCTTTGTTAGCATAGTGAGAAAAAGCGCCGGCTTTGATGAGACTTTCCACGGTTCTTTTGTTAACGCGGCGCAGATCAATCCGTGATAAGAAATCTTTCAAGCCGTGAAAAGATTGTTTTTTCCGGACTTCTAGAATAGATTCAATGGCCGCCTCACCAATATTTTTTATGGCCGATAGACCAAAACGAATCGCGGGTCCCTCGATGGAAAAACTATAAATTGATTTATTAATGTCCGGGGGCAGGACTTTAATTTCCATCCGTCGGCACTCCTCAATTGCTTGAGACATTTTTATCTCCCGTTGCGGCCCGGCCACTCCTTGCAGTTCGGCCGACAGAAGAGCCGTCATATATTCAACCGGATAATTAGCCTTTATATAACCGGTCCAGTAAGCAATTAGTCCGTATGAAGCTGAGTGGGGTTTGTTGAATCCATAAGCGGCAAATTTTTCCATGAAGTTCCAGATTTTTTCGGTCATGGCTTTTTTATAACCGTTTTTTAAACAACCTTGGAAAAATTTTTCTTTTTCTTTTTTCATCAGTTCTTTTTTCTTTTTTCCCATCGCCATCCGAAGATTATCAGCTTGGCTCATGGAAAAGCCGGCTAGTTTATTGGCAATTTCCATCACCTGTTCTTGATAGACTAAGACTCCGTAAGTTTCCTCAAGAATTGGTTTTAAATCAGGATGAGGATAAGTAATTTTTTTGGCATTATTTTTTCCTTCCAAAAAAGCGGGAATAAGATCCATGGGCCCTGGCCGGTAAAGAGCGACCATGGCGGAAATATCCGATAGCTTATTAGGTTTAAGTTCTTTGGCCAAATGTTTCATCCCGCCTGACTCGAGCTGAAAGACACCAACTGTATCGCCTTTAGAAATAAGATCATAGGTTTTTTTATCATCTAAGGGGACATGATGAATATCAATTTTTTTTCCGGAATTAATTTCGACATATTTTAAAGCTTCTTCAATAATGGTTAAATTTCTTAAACCTAAAAAGTCTACTTTAAGTAGTCCAATGGCTTTTTGATTGGAAACGGCGTTTAAATCCAGACAATACATATCATATTGGGTGATGATTTTTCCTTCCTTGCTATCCCGTTGAAGTGGAACATAGTCGGTCAAGTTTCGATCTGAGATGACAACGCCAGCAGCGTGGACCGATGAATGACGGGGTAAACCTTCAAGACGGCGGGCGATATCTAAAACTTTTTTGGTTTCCGGTTCGGTTTGATAAGCAAATTTTAACTGGGCCGATTCCTCCAGGGCCTGAGCAATTGTCATATTGAATCCCTGTTTTCCAAAAGGAATCATCTTTGCCAGCCGATCGCCTTGAGAATAAGAATACCCAAGAGCCCGGACAACATCGCGAACGGAAAGCCTCGCCTCCATTTTTCCAAAAGTAATAATCTGGGCGACTTTATCTTCCCCATATTTATCGGTAACGTATTTTAAGACTTCTTCACGCCGGGTATCGGCAAAATCAATATCAATATCAGGCGGAGTTGGTCTTTCCGGATTTAAAAATCTTTCAAAGGGCAGATTATGATCAATAGGATTGATATCTGTAATCCCAAGAATATAAGCCACTAATGATCCGGCCACCGATCCCCGGCCCGGCCCGACGGCCACACCTTGATTTTTGGCCCAGTTGACAAAGTCCTGAACAATTAAAAAGTAAGTGGAATAACCTTTCTTGTTGATAATATCCGACTCATAGTCAACCCTTTTTTTTATTATATCTTGTGGATATGAGGCGACTCTTTTTTTTCTTTCTTCAACGAGCTTATTTAAATATTGGTCAACCGGTTCATTGTTGGGAGTGGGAAACTTAGGAAGAATCCACTTGCCATTGGGAATTTCCACATTACATTTTTCGGCAATTCTAACCGTATTTTCAATTGCTTCCGGCAAGTCAATAAAACCGCCTTTCATTTCGGCGGTTGATTTAAAATAATAATCAGGGACATCAATCATGGATAGCGGGCGATTTTTTTCGACCATCGTTCTTTGGGTTTGGATGCAAAGAAGGACTTCCTGGGCATAGGCATCTTCTTTATCCAGATAGTGCACATCGTTTGTAGCGACCAATGGGACACCGAACTTTCTTGAGAGTCTGATTAGTTCTTTATTAACCCGATCGAGGTCCTCAATTCCAGGATGTCTTTGAATTTCCAAGTAAAAATCATCTTTAAAAATTTTCAGATATTTTTCCAGAATTTTTTCCGCCTGTAGAGTTTGATTTTCTAAAATTAAAAAAGGAATTTCCCCATTTAGACAGGCGGATAGAGCAATAATGCCTTCGTGGTATTTTTCCAAAATTTCAAAGTCAATTCTTGGTTTGTAGTAAAAACCTTCCAGGTAGGCGGTAGTAACAATTTTGAGGAGATTTTGGTAGCCGACTAAATTCTTAGCTAAAAGTACCAGGTGATATTGGTCACGATCTAAATGGGACTGTTTATCTAGGCGGGAGTTTTTCGCCTTGTAAGTTTCAACGCCAATAATCGGCTTGATCCCTCTTTCTTTGGCTTTGACGAAAAATTTAAAAGCACCGTACAGCGCGCCGTGATCGGTAATGGCCACCGCCGGCATTTTTTCGGCAATGGCGCGATCAATAACGTCATCAATCCGGCACATGCCGTCGAGCAGGGAATAACCGGTGTGGAGGTGAAGATGGACAAAATTCATAAGTTAAAAGGCAAAAGTCAAAAATTCAAGTAAAAAGTCAAAAGTATTAAAACTTTTTAATTTTGACTTTAACTTTTGAATTCTAACTTTTAACTTTTGACTTAAATCATTATAGTTTACTTATGACAAATTCTCTCGCCTTATTTTCCCAATAACTATCAATTTTTTTAAACTTTATTTTTTTCCCATATTTTCGATCTATTGCTTTCTTAATCAAATAGTCGGAGAGCTCGGGGTTTTTTGGCAAAATTGGTCCGTGCAAATAAGTACCAAAACTATTTTTGTAGAAAATTCCTTCGGTTAAGTCTTCTCCATTATTTCCAAATCCCTTAACAACTTTGGCGAAAGATAATTTTTTATCGCGCAAGTATGTCCTTCCTCCGTGGTTTTCAAACCCAACTAATTTAATTTTGGGAAAAAGTTTTGACTCAACGATGATGTTACCGATACAACGAGGGGCATTTAATCCCGGACTTTCCGTATATAGATCAAAAACCCCCAGTCCGTCAATTATTGTTCCATCGGCGGCTTTATAATATTTTCCTAAAAACTGGTAAGCGCCGCAGACAAATAAACTAGGGATTCCGTTCTCAATCGCATCTTTTAAATATTTTCCCTTATTATTTTTCAAATCAACGTTAACGATTTCTTGTTGCTTGTCCTGTGCTCCACCCATAAAGATTATGTCCATTTTTAAAATCAATTCTTTTGGTTCATTAACTGAAATCTTATGAACGATTGGTTTAATGTCTCTTTTTTTTAACCGGTAACTTAAAGCAATAATGTTGCCGCGATCGCCATAAGTACTCATCAGATCAGGGTACAACCAGCCAATGTTAAGAAACATAATGATTAAATAAAAAAATAATTAAATAATCAAATAAATGAAAAAATAAGTAAATGTATTAATTAAAACATTTAATCATTTTAATTATTCATACATTTATTTCTTCATTTGTTTATTTGATTATTTTCGCATTTTATAGCAATTTCCTACCAAGCAAAATCTTCCTCACTTCCAGCATAGCCGAATAGGTTGGTAAAACAAACAACCTCTCCCCTTCTTTAGTTTTGTTAACGATTGATTCAATTGCGTCAGATAAATTTTCAGAAGTTATAATTTTTTTCGCTTCATTTTCATGTCTTAATCTTAAGTTCAGATCATAGACCCGATCTCCGGAAACATAGACATGGCCGGCAACATCAAGAATTGGTTTAAAGTCAACGTCCCAGATCCAGGAAACATCTTGACCATCGGGAATTTGGTTGTTGAGAATAATAAGAAAGTTAGCTTTTTTGTTTTTCAAAATTGTTTTAACGGTTTGAATTGACTGATTAAACCCAGCCGGATTTTTGGAAAGAAGAATAAATACTTTACGGTTTTTATAAATAATTTCTTCTTGGCGGCCAAATACCGGAACAAACTGTTTTAGCAATTTATTAGTCTGGTCCCGATTTAATCGGGAGACACCAAGAGACTCTAGAAGCAATAAAACGGCATTTGTATTATATACATTATATAGTCCGCTCATCGGATAGCTTATTTTTTTATCTGAAAAGTCGTTTACTTTTCCAGATCTTTTAAACTGGCAGTTGGAACAATAAAAGTCTCCGAGGTGGGCAAAACTAAGCTGATGATAGTGTAAGAGTGATAAACAAACAGGGCAAAAAATTGAGTCAACATCATGAGGGATATTCTTTAGTTTCATCAACTTTGTTTCCACTCCAAAATACTGAACTTTTTGAGAAAGTTTGCTGCCAATATAATAAAGTTGCGGATCGTCGCCATTGATAAAAACTTCGGTTTTAGCAGATAAAGTTTTTAGCGATTCGAGCCATTTTAGGACGATAGTATTAACTTCGCCATAACGGTCGAGTTGATCGCGGAATAAATTTAATATTAAGATTCTATCAGGAGAGATTTTTTTAAGAAGTAAAGGCAGATTAAATTCATCGCTTTCAAAAATGGCAAAATCATATTTGAGTTTTGAAAAAATATTACTGTTTTTGATAATTGTTGATGCCACACCGTTTAACAGATTGGCCCCCTCACTATTGGTGAAAATTCTTTTTCCAGATTTTTGCAGAATAAATTTTAAGAGTGCGGTTGAAGTAGTTTTTCCGTTAGTGCCGGCAATGACAATGATTTTTAATTTTTTGTTTTTATTAAGAACATCTTCAATAAATTTATCATTAAGAATTAACGCAATATGTCCGGGCCAGGTAGAACCGGAACCAATTTTAAATAATTGACTTATTTTAATAATAAATTTACCTAATAAAATAAGAAAAAAATTCATATATTATTAATTCAAAAGTTAAAAGTTAGAAGTCAAAAGTTAAAGTAAAAAGTTAAAAGTGTTTTAAAACTTTTTAATTTTGACTTGTATTTTTGACTTTTGAATTTTGACTTTTGACTTTGCTTTTCACATGTTCTTCAATATTCTAATCCTCTCCTCAATCGGTGGATGAGTTGAAAACAAATTAACAAACCAGGAGGCGTTTTTTTTCTTGAACGGGTTGTCAATAAAGAGATGAGCGGTTGAGGAAGCGACTCGTCTCAAGGGTTGAGGATTATTATTTAATTTTTCTAAAGCATGGACGAGGCCTTCAGGATAGCGGGTTAGGAGGATTGCTGACGCGTCGGCCAGATATTCTCGACGTCTTGAAATTGCCAGTTGAATTATGGTGGCAATAATTGGCGTCAGGAT
>Ga0066637_10001591_pt1 | contig 14808 bp, 10 predicted proteins | sample CryGeyCG2014_020_FD_62737 | JGI IMG/M metagenome (GOLD analysis project Ga0066637, IMG submission 62737) | Groundwater microbial communities from aquifer - Crystal Geyser CG08_land_8/20/14_0.20 | ecosystem: Environmental > Aquatic > Deep subsurface > Groundwater | place: USA: Utah: Grand County...
ACGAGCAAATCCGTTTCGTTGAAAAATGTCAACCGTTCGCAGGTCAGTGTTTGCGTCTTCTTGGTGGCGATGATGTGGTTGTAAAATTCCGCGCGGTCGTCTTTTTCATACCAATAGACGAGGTCGCATTTCAGCGTCAATTCGCCTTTTTGAAAAATGACGTTGCCGGTCAGTTTTTTGTAGGATATGTCATTCCGCGTCACTTGCTCCAATTGATCGGCTTGAATCAGCCGCAACTTTTCCTTTCCCCAAAGCGTTGCGACGCCCGGCACAAGAATCAGTAACAAAAGGATCGGTGCGAGAATTCGTTTAAAGGATAAGATCACGGTCGGCACTAATCAGCGGGCTATTCGGTTGTTAAATGGGTAGTTCAGGTTCATCATTCGATTACTCGGAACGTAATATAAAAAAATTTCAGCGTCTTTTTGTTCCCTTTTTCAACTGAAAATCTCGTTCAGCGCCTATCTGTGACGTCCTAACCTACTTTTTACCTTGATTTTCGTGAACGATGAAATAAATTTAACCGTCAAAAATGAATTCGGGAGAGAATATGAAAAATGTCGCAACGTGGTTAGGAATCTTCATCCTTCTTCTGGCACTCGTCGGTTGCTCCGACTCGTATCAGAGACATTACGATCTTGGCAAATGGTACTACGACAAAGGACTGATCAACGAAGCGATTCTCGAATTCAAAGCCGCCACGCAAAGCGACCCAAACGGCTATCAGGCGCATCATTTTCTCGCCATTGCCTACACGAGAAAAGGCTGGTTCCAATATGCGCTCAAGGAAGCCGAAACCTCTTTCGACCTTTATCCTTGCGACGAAAACTACAAACTCATTCAGGTGATCCGGCAAAAGACCAACCTCGAAATTATCGGCACACAGGAAACGGAACCGTTGCCGACCGAAACAACACCTTAATCCCTCTATAAACGGAATCTGCCACCAAGCATATCATCTCCGCCAGCAGGAGAACCGATATTCCCGCCTTTCTGGGCGAATGGTTTCTTGACGCCGTCCGGCAAGGTTCGGTCAGTGTCAAGAACCCTTTCTCGCCGGTTCCATACACCGTTTCCCTCAGGCCGGAATCGGTCAGCGCGATCGTCTTCTGGTCAAAGAATTACCAGCCGTTCTTTCCGGCGCTGAACTTCATCGACCCGATCTATCAAAAGCGGTTTCTATTCCATTACACCATCAACGGCTATGCGGGAAAAGCCAAGACCGCGTTCGAGCCGCATATTCCCAATATTCCCCGCTCGCTTTCCACGATCAAACGGCTCTCTGAACGTTACGGAAAAGAAGCCGTCATCTGGCGATTCGATCCGCTCATATTTTCCAATGTTTCCTCGCCAACGGAACGTCTCGATACCTTTAACGATCTCTGCGCGCTCTTCGCCAAATATGTCGATCGATGCGTTGTCAGTTTCGTCGATCTGTACCAAAAAGTCCGGACGCGCTTTGACCGGCTGACGACCGATTTGGGCATTCTATTCATTATCCCAACACACGAACAACAAACGGAACTTCTCATCAAAATGAAACAGATTGCCGATACGAACGGCATTCATCTCAGCGCCTGTTGTGAGAACGAATCGGCTGTTCAGGCGGACATACCGGTTAGTCACTGTGTCGACGCCATTCTGCTCAAACATCTTTTCCCGGACGAATCGTTCCCCGAAACCATTGTTCCGACGCGAAAAGGTTGCGGTTGCTATCTCAGTCACGACATCGGCGCTTACAACACATGCAATCATCACTGCGCCTACTGCTACGCCAACCGGTGACGCCCAATGACTTTTTTCTTCATCTCCGGTCGATTTTCAGTTAACTTGGTGAGGAGATTATTGAACAATAGACAGGTTGATATGAAGAAAGTTTTCCTCACAGTTCTGCTGGTGTGTTTCCTGCATCTGTTCGCATTTGCGGAAAACCTGCACGTCGTTCTGGTCATCATCGACGGCGCTCGCTATACCGAAACGCTGGGCGACACGAGCGGACAATACATTCCAAACATGAAACGGCTCGCATTGCAAGGCGCGGTGCTCGACTCTTTTATCAACGACAGTATTACCGTCACCAGACGCGCCGTTCCGGCTATCTGGTCAGGCTCGTGGACGGCTCCACGCGACACATCTTGTTACTACCAAAGTAATTGGATCAGCACACAATACGCGCAGGTTCCATCGCTCTGGGAATATTTCCGCAAGGAAAAGAGCGTCGATTCGACGCAGGCGTTTTACTTTGTCAAGAATCTCTCGACGCCATGGTTGCCAAGTTTCACTTCGTCTTATGGCAGACAATACTGGCCGAATTATGTTCTGCTTGGTCAGAGCGATCTCGATGTTTGGTCGAGCTGTCTGTCTAATCTGCATCGGTATCATCCGGCATTAACCGTTCTGTACTTGGCAGACGTCGATCACTATGGTCATTCGGGCGATTGGAACCAGTACACATCGGCTATCGCCATTGCCGACAGCATTGTCGGAATGCTCTGGGATTTCATTCAATCCGACGCAACCTTCCGCGACGCGACGACGGTTTTGGTCACCAACGATCATGGCAGGCATACGACAAATTTTACCAGTCACGGCGACGGTTGCTGGGGCTGTCGGCACATCATGTTGCTGGGAATCGGTCCGGCGGTCAAAAGCGGCTGGCATTCGTCTAAGAAGCGTTCCATCCCGGACATTGTTCCGACCATCGGCGCGATTCTCGATTTCCCGACGCCGTTCGTTTCCGGGAACGTCATCACGGAAATGCTCGCCGACCCGACAGCGATCCCCAAAACCGACAGCAGGAAATTGCCCGACCGCTTCTTGTTCGACAATTTTCCCAATCCGTTCAATCCCACGACGACGATCCGTTTTCAACTGGCCGAACCGGCGCACGTCAGGATTCAGATATTCGACCTGCGCGGCCACGAAATAATCTCTGTAGCCAATCAGGAGATGCCAGACGGAATTCACGAAGTCGATTGGAATGGGCGCGGTAAAGACGACAGACCGGTTTCCGCCGGAATTTACTTTTACCGGATGACGACGGACGGCGGCATCTACCAAACGAACAAGATGGTTTTCCTGCCATAAAATTCCGTAGATTTTATTGTTGAAAAGGGAAGTGTATCATGAATATCATTGAAAAAGCAAAAACAGACGGACTGGTTCTCGACGGCGGAATGGGAAGTATGCTGTTTCGCACCGGACTCAGCGGCAAGCCCAGCGAGTTCTGGACGCTCGAACGCCCGGAAATCATCGAATCCATCCATCGCGCATATTTCGACGCAGGCGTGGATGTCGCCACGACGAACACATTCGGCGGGAGTTCGGTCAAACTGAAAAAAGCGGGACTCGAAAAGCAGGCAATAACCGCCAATCAAAACGCGGTAGCCATCGCCAGGCAGGCGGCAGGAAAGACCCAATACGTAGCGGGCGACATCGGACCGACCGGCGAGATGCTCCAGCCTTTCGGATTGCTCGGCATTGAAGAAGCGACTGCGACGTTCGGCGAACAGGCGGCATGGCTGGCGGAAGCGGGCGTCGATCTGTTCATTATTGAAACCATGTTCGACCTCAACGAATCTCTGGCCGCGATCGCGGGCATCCGGAAAGTGTCCGACCTGCCGATCTTTGCTACACTGACCTTCACTCAGAGTCCGAAAGGATTCGCAACAATCATGGGCAACCGCGTGGAACCCAGTATGAAATCGTTGATCGACGCCGGGGCGAGCGCCGTCGGCGCCAACTGTTCCATCGGCTCGGACAAAATGATCGGATTGGCGGCGGAAATCCGTGCCGCGGTTCAAAGTCCGGTCGTCATTCAGCCGAACGCGGGAGCGCCGAAGACCGAAAACGGCGCGATCGTTTATCCCGAAGACATTGAATTTTTCTCGGAGAATATCCGGAAGATCAAGGAACTCGGCGTGGAGATCGTCGGCGGCTGTTGCGGAACGACGCCCGATTATATCCGCCGTATTTGCGAGAAAATCCGGCAACCGAAGTAAGGTGAATCGCATCTCAGACAGGTCAATTGTTTTAGGAACAATTCGGATTTGAGAAAAGTCAAAAAGAAATCAATCGTTAAAAAGCTATTCGAACGGCGGTTTCCTCAAATCATTTTCATCTATCTTGGCATCTGATGGACGATCATCGAATTCAGCAACTGGGCGGTCGAGCATTTCTCCATTTCCCCCAATTTTGTCGATCTGGGTTTTGTTTTATTATTATCGCTCCTGCCAACAGTCGGCATGCTGGCATGGTATCACGGCAAGCCCGGTCGGGACGAATGGACAATAACCGAGAAAATCGGCATTCCGCTCAATTTCTTTTTCAGCGCTATGCTCCTGCTCATGGTGTTTTCCGGCAAAGAACTGGGTAGCGCCACCACATCCGTCTCCGTGAAAAACGAACTCGGACAGACGGTTCGACGGAACATTCCCAAAAGCGAATTCGGCAAGCGACTCGCTATCTTTTTCTTCGACAATAAATCCGAACAACCGGAGCTCGACTGGCTCCAGTACGGACTGATGGCCGGTTGTTACATCGACCTGAATCAGGATCCGTTTTTCTCGGTCTATTCCGCTTACGATAACCTGATCTATCAAAAAATCCTGCATGCGGGCTTCGGCGAGGACATTTCCATGCCGATGGCTTTGGAAAAGAAGATCGCCAAAGAAATTCAGCGGGAATATTTTCTCGGCGGCTCGTTTACAATGAGTCAGGACACATTCATCGTCAGCACGTACCTATACGAAACGATTCATGGAAAACTCATTTCGGAGCATGAATTCCGAGACAAGAACGTCTTCACGCTCATCGACCAGATCACGATGACGCTCAAGCGCGACCTGCAAATTCCCGACTGGCATATTCAAAGTTGCCCGGATTTACCCGTCCGGGAAATCCTGACCCGCTCCGTCTCCGCCTATAAATATTACATCGACGGCAGTAACTACGTCAATCTGAAAAACGATTGCCCACAATCGGCGCGTTGCTTCGAGAACGCCGTAAAAACCGACCCAACTTTCGCCGCGGCCTATTGGGCGCTCTATGGCTCGGCCATCAAAAACAATCAGCCGGAAATCGCCAACCGCGCCATCGAATCGGCAATGAAATATATCTATAAACTCCCCGAAAATCTGCATTACGCGATTAAAGAAGAATATTATCTCATTACGGAAAATCCCAATAAGCGCGCCGCCGTGCTGAACATGTGGGTGCAATTGTATCCGCGTGATGTCCGCGCACATTTCCGGCTCGCGGGAAATTACCTCAAGATGAACCGTCTGGACAAGGTGATCGAGGAATACAAAACTATCCTGAAAATCGACCACGCGCGTCGGTATTATCTCCGGTATCTCGGCAATGTCTATCTCCAAAAAGGCGAATTCAAGCAGGCGCTGAAATATTACAAGCAGTACCAAAAGGAGTTCCCAGAGAATTACCAGTCGTTCATGGATTTCGGCGAATTGTATTACACGATGGGCGATTACCAGAAGGCGACCGAGTATTTTATCAATGCACAGGTCATCGAGCCCGCTGATATTTTCATCCCGATCCGGCTGGGCGACATCGACGCCCGGAAAGGCAATTTCTCAGCCGCATTCGAAAAGTACGGAGAGGCGCTCAAGGCGTCCAAAACTCCGTTCGAGCGCTCCGATGCGCTCGCTGCGTTCCAAAAACTTTATGAGATGACGGGACAAATCCGCAAGGCAATAGAAAGCCGGAACCGGAAATTCGCCGAACAGGCAAAATATCTCAATCCCATCGACGCCGCGCTGAACCAACTTTCCGACGGCTCGCTGAAACTGTACATCCGGATCGGTGACAAATCCACCGCGCTTGCCGCATTGAATGACTACCGTTCACGTTTATCGATGCCGTGGTTGCGCGCGTTATCGCTCGGCTATCTCGAAGTCGCTCTGAAAACTCAGGACATTGCCGCCGCCGAAAAGGCCGTTGGCGAGGTGGAAGAACTGATCCGTGTTTTCGGCGAAGACGCTAAAAACGTTATAGTTCACGACGCCCGAGCGAAGATTTGTGAAATGCGCGGGAATTACATCGATGCCCTCCTCGAATATCAGGCGAAGTTGCAATACGTTCCGACGGACGTCGCCGTTATGACGGACATTGCGCGGTGCTACCGCGAGATCGGCGATTACAGCAAGGCGAACTCTTATTTAGAATCGACCTTGCGGATTCTGCCCAACTCTCCGAATGCGCTGTACGAGATGGCGCTGGTTCAGATCGCTCTCGACAATCCATCCAAAGCCGCCGAACATCTGAAGGTTTTGCTGAAAATCTGGAAAAACGCCGACGCCGACTATGCCCCGGCGGTTCAAGCCCGACAGAAGCTGGCGGAACTCCACGCCGGATAAAACGGACATTAAGCATTTCACTCCTTCCTTGACAACTCAGATTAATTTCAGTAAGATAACTACCGTAATGCAGTTGAAATATGAATTGACACGATCTATCAAAACGGAGTTCTCATGAACACCCTCTACTACGGCGACAATCTACCGATCCTCAAAAAGCACTTTCCGTCGGAAAGCATTGACTTGATCTATCTTGACCCGCCCTTCAACTCCAACCGAAGTTACAACGTTCTTTTCAAAGACGAATCCGGCTCGGAAGCCGACGCACAGATTACAGCCTTCGAGGATACATGGCACTGGACGCAAGACGCCGAAAGACTTTATCACGATGTCGTTACCGCTTCCCTTCCGGTCAGTGGACTGCTCAGTTCCCTGCGTTTTACGCTCGGCACTAACCAGATGATGGCTTACTTGGTCATGATGACGGCGCGACTGATCGAACTACACCGCGTCCTCAAACCTACCGGCTCGCTCATCTGCACTGCGATCCGACAGCAAGCCATTACCTGAAAATAGTAATGGATGCAATATTCGGTTTCGGTAATTTTCGAAATGAGATCGTCTGGAAAAGAACCAGTAGCTTAAAAACATCTCAATTTAAAGATAGAAAATTTGGAACTGTCACAGACACTATACTTTTTTATACCAAATCCGACGATTATTTCTTTGATAGTGAAAATGTAAAAATCCCTTTTACTAATCAAGAAATTATTGAACACTACCCTTTTGAGGACGCCAAGGGCAGATTTACTAAAAGTCCTTTATTTAGGTCTATGGGTATGGGTGAAAGACCAAATCTTTGTTATGAATATAAAGGCGTATCCGCTACTTCAAAAGCTGGCTGGAAAATATCATTAGATAAATTAAAAGAATATGACAAAAAAGGCGATGTTGACTGGACAAATCCCAAAGTACCTTATAGAAAATACAGACCGGAACATACTAAGGGTTGGTTAATTTCAAATCTTTGGTCTGATATAGAACAAACCGGCGGAAATGAGCGTCTCGGCTACCCCACTCAAAAGCCCATCGCCTTACTGGAACGTATTATCAAAGCGTCCAGCAACGAAGGCGATGTCATCCTCGATCCGTTCTGTGGCTGTGGAACCGCCATCGTCGCCGCTCAAAATCTCAACCGGAAATGGATCGGTATAGATATTACGCATTTATCTATCGCACTGATGAAATATCGCCTGAAAGACACTTTTCACCTTGAACCGAAGAAAGATTATAACGTCGTTGGTGAACCGGAAGACGTTTCCTCCGCCCTCCAACTCGCCAATGACGACCGCTATCAGTTCCAGTGGTGGGCGCTCTCGCTGATCAAAGCCCGTCCCGCAGGTGCGGGAGGTGAAAAGAAAAAAGGCGCCGACAAGGGCATTGACGGATTGATTACTTTCATTGACGATCAAACCGGGAAAGGCAAACGCGTCCTCGTTCAGGTCAAGAGCGGACACGTGAAAAGCGGCGACGTCAGGGATTTAATTGGCGTCCTCGACCGCGAGAAGGCGGAAATTGGAATCTTTATCACACTGAATGAACCGACCCGCGATATGCTGACCGAAGCGATCTCCGCCGGACTCTATCATTCCGAAGGCTGGCAGAGAGATTATCCGAAAGTTCAAATCCTGACCATAACCGAATTACTGAACGGCAAACCGGCGCAGTTGCCGCCGACATCTACAACTTTTAAAAACGGGAATTCTGTCGTTCGCGAACCCGATCAAATCTATCTGAACTTGTGATCTATCCTCTCGGGGGTTTCTCGCCCTCTGGAAGGTTTTCTTTTCGGAACCGCGAATGAACACGAATGGACACGAATAACCAATGACCAGATACCAAACTCCAAATCACAAACTGCAATTTTATCCCAACTTTACCCCTACCTTATATCAAATTAACCCAATCAACCCGCTCGAAGCTGACAGGTCCTATCAATCCATTTCTACCAAATCCACTAAATCTAGCCAATCGACTTTTTTTAAACGCAGATTCGCCATGGCGAACTGGGCTCAGTGAGAAGACAAAGAGGATTTTAGTACAGTACTCAACAGGAAAGGAAAAAACTATCAGAAAACAAGGACAAAGTCAGGTGTTTTTTCAAATTCATTTTACCGATTCAATTATTTCTGTCATAATCAGCGATATTCCGGTTGACTTCATAAAAATCTATGGTTAATATTGCATCAATGACGATCTATGAAAAACCCAGTTGTTATTTAACCTGCTTTAAAATGAGGGTAAAAATCTGTGATCAAATCACTGAAAATCATAACTCCCAATCCTGTACAAAATAGCGAATCAATATGAGCCAAGTCGTTATCGAAAATCCAATCATTAACTCACCTTATGATAAACCAATGCGTCATTTCCGCTTTTCGGACGATGGAATCACAAATGAAATCGATGACGGAAGGAGAATCAGTACCTATTTCGTACCCATCGCAAAACCAAAGAAGAAAGGCGCTACACAACTTGAGATTTATACGGAGTGGACACAAGACCGAGTCAAAGAGAATCAGTTTATCAACGACATTCGACGTCGCGTAGAGATTTGGCGGAATGGCAGTTATGTCGGCGTGACGCCAACGACCGCGCGCTTAATTGCTTACTGGACAGGCCCTAATCGGGAAAAGAAACTCTTTTTCTGCCAAATTGAAGCCCTTGAAACAGTTATTTATATAACTGAAGTTGCCAAGAAGTACGGCGACACCTATTTAGAAACAAAATTGCAAGAAGCAAACAATACATCAAATCCCGGACTGCCGCGCTCAGCCTTCAAGATGGCGACCGGTTCGGGGAAAACCGTCGTCATGGCAATGCTCATCGTGTGGCAGACACTTAATAAACAAGCCAATCCACAGGATGCTCGTTTCTCCGATACATTTCTAATCATCACTCCGGGAATTACTATCCGGGATCGGTTGCGTGTGTTGCTTCCCAACGATCCTCAGAATTACTATCGACAACGCGACATTCTACCGGCACAACAGATCGAGCAGATCGGTCGGGCTAAGATTCTCATAACGAATTTTCATGCCTTTGCGCTCCGCGAGCGCTTTGAAGGTTCACGCTTAACGAAAGAACTGTCCGGTCAAACTAAAACAGGGATAAATAAAGAAACCCCTGATGAAATGGTGCGTCGTGTTTGCCGCGAGTTCGGCACAAAGAAAAACATCGTCGTGATCAACGACGAGGCGCATCATTGCTACCGTAGAAAACCGGATAGCGATGAAGACGAACATCAACTAAAGGGGGATGACCGAACAGAAGCTAAAAAGCGTAATGAAGATGCCCGCGTCTGGATTTCCGGCATCGAAGCAGTAAAAGAAAAAATCGGTGTTAAAACCATCTACGATCTTTCGGCTACGCCGTTCTTTCTCAGAGGTTCTGGCTATCCTGAAGCCACTTTGTATCCGTGGGTAATATCGGATTTCTCGCTGATAGACGCTATCGAATCCGGTATTGTCAAAGTGCCTCGCGTTCCGGTTGCGGACGACTCAATGACAGGCGATCAACCGACCTATCGGGACCTTTGGTTCCGCATACGGGATGATTTACCCAAAAAGGGACGCAAAACGGAGGCGGTTGGCGGCGAACCCAAACCGCCGGTAGAACTGCAGGGTGCTTTACATAGCCTCTATAGTAACTACGAAAAATACTACCACCTTTGGGAACAAAATTCCGAAGCTCGCGCCCGCGGGATTACACCACCCGTGTTCATTGTCGTCTGTAACAATACCAATGTTTCCAAGCTCGTCTTCGACTATATCGCAGGCTGGGAAAAGCAAATCGGTGATAAAACCATCGTTCAGGCAGGGCAATTGCCTATCTTTAGAAATGACGATGGGAATGGCTCTTGGCTCCGTCGTCCAAATACCATACTGGTAGATAGCCGACAGCTCGAATCCGGTGAGGCAATGAGTGACGATTTTAAAAAGATCGCCTCTCGTGAAATCGAAGAGTTTAAAGCCGAATACCGTACCCGTTTTCCCGGACGCGACTCCGAAAGCCTGACGGATGAAGACCTGCTCCGCGAAGTGATGAATACTGTCGGAAAACAAGGCAAGCTCGGTGAGTATGTCAAATGCGTTGTCAGTGTCTCAATGCTTACAGAGGGATGGGATGCTCAGACCGTCACTCACATTCTTGGTGTGCGCGCTTTCGGTACGCAACTATTATGCGAGCAGGTTGTCGGTCGCGCTTTGCGCCGCATGAGTTATTCTGCTAACGAAAAAGGACATTTCAACCCTGAGTACGCAGAAGTCTATGGCGTTCCATTTTCATTTATACCCTGTAGCGGCGGAACAATAGAACCTAAACCCGGTCCGATGCCCACTCGCGTCCGCGCTATCGAAAGTCGGATCGCCTGTGAAATAACTTTTCCCCGTTTGATTGGTTACCGCTATGACCTCTCCGGCGAACGAATTACGGCTAATTTCACAGATGATTCCAACCTGACGCTATCTACAAAAGACGTTCCTACTAAAACAGAAAATGCTCCTATTGTCGGCGAATCCAGTATTCACACTCTTGACGACCTGAAACGTCATCGCGCCAATGAAGTCGCCTTTATGCTGGCGAAACTCACGCTGGAGAAGTATTTTCGTGACGACGATGGTAACAATAAACCGTGGCTTTTTCCGCAACTGCTGGGAATATCCAAACGTTGGCTGACCGAATGCGTCATCCTGAAGGACAACACGTTTATTCAATTGCTCCTTTTAATCGAATTCGCACATGATGCCGCTGACCGCATTTATAGAGCCATCGTCGCCTCGACCGATGGTACGGCCGCGCTCAAACCCATCCTACAACCTTACGATACCATCGGTTCTACGCGGTATGTTGACTTCGATACGACTCGATCGGTTTATGCCACTCGTGAAGACAAGTGCCACGTTTCGCATGTCGTCGCCGATACGAAATCCTGGGAACAGAAAATGGCCGCCGATCTTGAAGATATGCCCGAGGTTATCCGCTATGTAAAAAACCACAACCTCGGATTCACGATCCCTTATACTATCAACGGCGAAGAACATCAATACTATCCAGACTTTATCGCCTGCATCGATGATGGTAAAGGCGCCAATAACATCCTGAATCTGATTATCGAGGTCACCGGCGAGAAGAAAAAGGATAAAGCCGCAAAAGTCTCTACCGCCCGCACGCTCTGGGTTCCGGCAATTAATAATCACGGTGGTTTTGGTCGTTGGGCGTTCATTGAAATTGATGATCCCTGGAATGCCATAAAAACAATAAAAACTCTTTAAATACTCAAGGAGAACTCTGATTATGCTGACAAGACTAAGGGTTAAAAACTTTAAAAGACTTGATGAAATTGACATCGAGCTTTATAATAACGTGGTTTTAATTGGCCCAAATAACTGTGGCAAAACGACCGCTCTTCAGGCGCTCGCATTATGGGATATTGGTGTTCGAAGATGGAACGAAAAACGGAAGGGTAAAACTTCTCCCGAAAAAAGGCCCGGTGTAACAATCAATAGACGTGATCTATTAGCAATTCCGGTACCTAGTGCAAATTTACTGTGGAGAAATTTACATGTACGAGATGTTAGTCGTATAACAGAGGGCATAGCAATATCACAAAAAACTCAGAATATTCGAGTTGAAATTATTGTAGATGGCGTTACAAAAGATAAACCATGGTCATGTGGAATGGAATTTGACTATGCAAATGAAGAATCCTTTTATTGTCGACCATTAAGACTTGGCGATAAAAATGATAGGATGCCCGTCCCAGATGAAGTAGAAGATATAAAGATTGCATTCTTACCGCCAATGTCTGGACTAACTGACACGGAATTCATAAAACAAAGTGGGGAAATCGGAGTTTTAATAGGTCAAGGACAAACCGCCCAAGTTCTTAGAAATCTTTGCTTCCAAATATCCCAGATGAATAAAGAAAATAAATATTGGAATGATATGGTAAACCATATTCGTTCCTTTTTTGGAATAGAATTGTTACCACCGAAGTACATTGTTGAAAGAAGTGAAATAACAATGTCCTATAAAGATGAATATGGACATGTTCTTGATTTATCCTCCTCCGGTCGTGGTTTACAACAAACCACTTTATTGCTGGCACATCTCTATTTACACCCAGGAACAGCGCTACTACTTGATGAACCAGATGCTCATTTAGAAGTTCTGCGGCAACGGCAAATTTATAACATCCTTCTTGACGCGGCTTCTAAACAAAACTCACAAATCATTGTCGCCAGCCATTCGGAGGTTGTTCTTTCCGAAGCCGCAGAAAAAGGCACCGTCATAGCTTTTATTGGAAAGCCTCATAAACTAAACGATCATGGATCACAGCTATCTAAATCACTTCAGTCCATCGGATGGGATCAGTACTATCAGGCAGAACAGTCTGGTTGGGTTCTCTACCTTGAAGGCTCGACGGACCTCGAAATACTTAGAACTTTCGCTATAAAACTTGGGCATGACGAAGCAATCAAAGTTTTAGAACGTCCATTTGTTCACTATTTAGGATCCAACCATCCCCCACAGAGTCGTGATCATTTCAATGGCCTGAGAGAGGCAAAAAACGATTTAGTTGGTGTTGCACTTTTCGATCATCTTGATAGGCCATTACAAACAGAAAGTCAACTTACAGAAATTATGTGGACTAGCCGCGAAATAGAGAACTATTTTTGTAGAAAAGAAGTACTTATTGCTTATGCTGGAAATACGGAATCACCTCTTGACATTTTTAGTTCAGCTGAATCACAACGTCGGATAAGAGCTATGGAAGAATCTATTCAAGAAGTAATCTCAGCGCTTGAGACGTTAGGAAAACCACCAGCATGGTCTGCTAAAATTAAAGCAACTGATGATTTTCTTGATCCTTTATTCAAAGCCTATTTTAAAAAACTTGACCTCCCCCTCCTAATGCGAAAGACTGATTATTATCAATTAGCAAAATTAATTCCTAAAGAATCTATTGATCAGGAAGTTAAAAACGTTCTTGACACTATAGTAGAGGTTTCGAAAAAAGCAATTGTGAAAAATGATTAATATCTACTACTGTAAAATGTCCCAATTATTCGCTGACCACTTGCTGGAGCATTTATAATGGGACAGAAATCTTCTATCGAATGGACTGAATCAACCTGGAATCCTGTAACAGGTTGTTCAAAAATCTCTGCCGGTTGTTTGAACTGCTATGCCGAACGGATGGCAAAAAGACTTCAGGCAATGGGTCAGGCAAATTATGCGAATGGCTTTCACGTAACTCTCCATGAACATTTGATCGAATTGCCTCTGCATTGGCGGAAGCCACAAACTATATTCGTCAACTCAATGTCCGATCTTTTCCATGAAGACGTTCCTATAGATTTTATTAAGCATGTCTTCAACGTAATGGAAAAAGCGAGCTGGCATCACTTCCAGATTTTAACGAAGCGCTCGGCTCGTCTGGTTGAACTTGCGGGGAAATTGCCCTGGCCGGAAAATGTCTGGATGGGCGTTACCGTTGAAAATGAAGAGAGCGTTTTCCGTATCAAGCACCTCCGAAGCATTCCCGCCGCTGTCCGGTTCCTTTCCGTCGAACCCTTAATCGGACCGATTACGGGAATAAATCTGTCAGGGATCAATTGGGTGATCGTTGGCGGCGAATCCGGTCCCGGCGCCCGGCCGATGAAATCAGAATGGGTGTTTGAAATCAAGGAACACTGCCAAAACGCAAACGTACCGTTCTTCTTCAAACAATGGGGCGGTTTCAATAAGAAAAGAAACGGCCGCACCCTGGAAGGCAAAGTATATAACGAAATGCCGGAAAAATATCAGTCTCCTGAACTCTCTTTAGCGTTTTGAAAATCATGAGGAACTTATAATGGCCAGTCATAACGCCGATAAAAAAATAAACATCGACTCCATCAAACACAAAGACAAACGCGCCAACATCCCTACCGAGGAATTACGCGACTTTGTTGCGGATGATGAACTCTCCCCTAAGACCATGCTTTACCCGCGCGATCCTTCGCTCGATCCTCAATTGGTCTGGAAAGGCAAGGATGAACAGGACAGAAAAGACCTCACCGTCCCGATTGTGCCGATCTATATTCAGGAAAAAATTCATCCGCATGCGATTATTAACGACCTGATCGCACACGCCACCCGCGCCGCTAATGGCAAAGTCTCGGAAAAAGAAACCGCGTATCAAATCCAGCTCTTTGCCGACTTCAACGGCTTTGAGGGTGACTTTGAACGCAAGGTGGATTTCTACAGCCAGAACACGAAAAGCCAGCCGCATTGGTCGAACCGCATGATTCTCGGCGACTCGCTTTTGGTGATGACCTCGCTTTCGGAGAAGGAAGGGCTCAAGGGGAAGGTGCAGACGATCTACTTCGATCCGCCATACGGCATCAAATTCGGCAGTAACTGGCAGGTGAGCACGCGCAAACGCGAC
>Ga0066637_10001593_pt1 | contig 14797 bp, 16 predicted proteins | sample CryGeyCG2014_020_FD_62737 | JGI IMG/M metagenome (GOLD analysis project Ga0066637, IMG submission 62737) | Groundwater microbial communities from aquifer - Crystal Geyser CG08_land_8/20/14_0.20 | ecosystem: Environmental > Aquatic > Deep subsurface > Groundwater | place: USA: Utah: Grand County...
ATATTATTTCGTTGCAAGCCCTTACCGGGGGGAATCACGAGGAGAAGACTTTATGAGGTTCTGCGTCCTGTTCTGCGCCTCGCTTCTTTTATTCGCGGGCTGTTCCCGGCGCCTCAACCCCGCCGAAAAAGAGGAGGCCCGCCGGGCAGGGCTGGAACTGCAGTCCGTGCTGGATATGGTCTCTTCGCGGAGCATCCCGCCGGTGGATTTTGAACTGGGTTCCGCGCAGCTGAAAAGATCGTCTTACCAACTGCTCGATAAGGTGGCGCAGGTCCTACTCGGGCATAATAAACTCAAGCTGATCGTTTCCGGGCATACCGACGACACCGGGTCAGCCGAATTCAACCAGGAGATGTCGGTAAGGCGTGCCGGGGCGGTCAAGCAGTACCTGGCCGAAAAAGGCGTTCATCCCGATTCCGTACGGGTTTACGGTTTCGGGGAAACGCAGCCGCTGGTGAAAGGCAACTTGGAAGCCGACCGCGCCCTCAACCGCAGGGTGGAGTTCCGCATCACGACGCGGGACTGGGGCTCCGTCTTCTGAACTGCGGGGGGGCGCGGCGTCAGTTGTCGCCGTATGCCGGCTTGTATTTTTTATATTTGTAGGCGAACTTGGAGGGCCTTCCCGTCGGGGCCGCTTCTTCGGACCATTGGAATTCCCGCTCGCCTATGCGGACCAGGTCGTCCTGGACCACGCCGGCCTTTTTCAGCGCTTTATCCAGGCCTATAAGCTTGAAGATCCTGCGGAGCCTGTCCCAGGAGTCCGGCTGCATGAAATTCGTCATTGCCACCAGCTTGTCCACTTTCTCCCCCAGGACCCTTACGACCCCGTCCGGGTCCCTGACCAGCGTGAGGCCGCGCTTCACCGGTTTCGGGCCTTCGTTCGGGGCGTCCTCCTGCGGTCGGTAAAGATCGTCGTCCTTTATGGCGGGCAGCAGCTTGATGACCCTGTCGAGCAGGCGGCTTAAGCCTTTACGGGATACCCCTGATACCAGGAAAACCTCCCGCTTTTTGAACTTGCCGGAGAGCTCTTTGAATATTTTATCCGCGCCCGGCAGGTCAGCCTTGCTTACCGCCAGGAGCACCGTCTTTTTGGCCAGTTTCGGGTGGTAGGTTTTCAGCTCTTTCTCTATTATCCTTACCGCTTTTTCCGGTTTTACGCCGGAAAAGCCCTGCGGGTCCACCAGGTGTATCAGCAGCCTGGTGCGGAGTATATGCTTTAAGAACTGGCCCCCGAGGCCGCGGCCGGCATGGGCGCCCTCTATAAGGCCGGGGATGTCGGCCGCCGCGAAACTTTTGCCCTTGTGATCGACTATGCCTATATTCGGGTTAAGCGTGGTAAAGGGGTAGGACGCCACCTTGGGCCTGGCGGCCGAGACGGCCGAAAGGAACGTGGATTTCCCGGCATTAGGAAAGCCCACCAGGCCCACGTCGGCCAGCACGCTGAGTTCGAGCCGCGCTTCGTACTTTTCTCCCGGCTCGCCGTTCTCCGAGATGCGGGGGGCGGTGTTGAACTGCGTTTTGAAAGCCGTATTGCCGCGCCCGCCGCGGCCGCCGCGCGCCGCCAGGAAGCGCTGTCGGTCTTCCTTGATGTCCGCTATAATGCGCCCGTCTCGTTTTACGATGGTGCCGCGCGGGACATAGATGGTGATATCCTTGCTCTTTAGCCCGTCCCTGCGGTTGCCCCCGCCCGGGGAGGCGTTAGGGACCGTTATATGCGGGTGGGAGGCCACCTCGGAGAGGGTGGTTATGTTGGCGGAGGCTTCGAACCAGACGTCCCCGCCCTTGCCGCCGTGGCCGCCGTCCGGGCCGCCGTAAGGGATGAACTTCTCCCTCCGAAACGAGGAGCAGCCGTGGCCGCCGTCGCCGGCTTTAAGGTAGATCCGGGCGGTGTCGATAAAACCGGAGCGCGTGTCACGCGGATTGCTCATAGCTAAAGGATAATAAAAAACCTCCTGAGTAGCCTTCGGCAGTCAGGAGGTTTTTGCTCTTTTAATTTTATTTGGCGGGGGGATAAACGCTTATCATTTTCTTGCCGCGTTTCGCCCATTCAAACTTGACTACGCCGGTTGCCTTTGTGTAAAGCGTGTCGTCCGAACCCCTTCCCACATTGGCGCCGGGCAGGAACTTGGTGCCGCGCTGGCGCACCAGTATCTCCCCCGCTTTCACCGCCTGCATGCCGTAGCGTTTAACGCCAAGGCGCTGGCCGGGACTGTTGCGTCCGTTGGTGCTTGAACCCTGTGCTTTTGTACTGGCCATGATGAACCTCTATTTAAAAACTCGCGGGCAGGTCCCTGCGGACGCCGTCCGCGCGAAGCGGGCCGGGAACTATGTCAACTGGATATCCTTTACTTCTATCTCAGTAAGTTCCTGGCGGTGCCCCGAAGCTTTTTCATAAGCTTTTTTCGTTTTTTTCCTGAAAACTATAATCTTGGGGCCTTGAAGGTGCCGGATCACCCGGGCGGTTACTTTTGCGGCAGGAGAATCGGAAGCCGCGGCGTTCTTGACGTCCTGAGAGGCTGACCACAGCGCCTTGAAGGTTACTTCCTCGCCTTCCTGCACCGTGAGCTTCTCAACGTGAAGTACCTCGCCCGGGACTACCCAGTACTGCTTGCCGCCTGTTTCAATTATCGCGTACATGGGATATATATTATCAAAATCAGGGCCAACAAGCAACTTGCTCTTGCTCTTGCTCTTGCTCTTGCTCCTGCCGGAGGCCCCGGGAACTGCCCGCGGCGGCCCCGGATGCCCTGCCGCGGGGGTCCCAAGGACCCACTAAAATCCGGGCCGTATGCCTCTTACGCGCGGGTGTTTTTTATGGGATACTATAGTTGTGACGCACCCCAACATATCGCGGAGGATTTCATGAAGAGTTTTCCTGCATTCGCTTTTGCGGCGGCGGTTATCGCTTTTTTTCCGGGGCTACTCCACGCCGCCAGGCCTGCGGCGCCCGCAAGCGTGCCCATCAGACAGGGCCTTTGCGTTTCCACCACGGTCCAGGTTCAGGTCATGTCCCCCGGCTATATAGATTTTGACGCGCTTAATGCGGTGAACGACCCCCTTTTCCGTTCCGGTTCGGAGGAACTGCTTAAGCAGATATCCAAAGAAGAAGCGAAGCCGTCCGCGAAGCCCGTGATTAAGTAAACCCGCGGTGAAGAAGCCTGTGCTGCGCGATGCTCCCAATTCCAGGCACCGCGTGATAAAAAACAGGAGGATCAAAAAGCCGGTGCAGGCCGATCCCCTGAAGAAGAACAATACTATCTGAGCAAAAGCCCCTTTAACGAAGGTCCGGAAGCCCGCCGCTTCCGGATTTTGCTTTCTTACGAGGATAAATAATAGAATTAACCTGAATACAGCAGGATTCCCCGCGAAGGCCGTCTGGTGAGCATAGCTCTTGATACGGCACGCGCATAGGGCAGCGGGCGGAAAACTTCAACTGAAGTTTTCAGGTTAATTTGGAACTGTGTCTTCCGGAGGGAAAAATGTTGACGGATATTGCCGATCTTTTTGTTCAGCCCGTTATCGATATAGGGCGTCTCTTTAAAGCTCACGCCCCCAGCCTGCTGGCGGCTTTCATCTTCATGCTCGTGGGCCTTTTCCTGGCGCGGGTGCTCAGTTCCCTGATAGAGCAGTTCCTGCGCAAAATAAATCTCGATTCTTATACAAGCCGCGTGGGGATAAACGAGATACTTACCCGCCTGGGGTTCGGGAAATCCCCGTCCCATATCTTCGCCTTCCTGGTCTACTGGGCGCTGCTCCTGGTTTTCTTCGTAACTTCGGCCAATATCCTCAACCTCACGGTTATTTCCGATATACTCGAGAAATTCATAGTGGGTTTCATCCCGCGCATGGTGTCCGCCATTTTCATAGGCTTCGGCGGCCTGCTCTTCGCCCGTTTCCTGGGCGATATAGTTATGAACGCCGCTTCGGCCAATAACCTGAAGGGGGGGCGCTCCCTTTCCAAGATAGTTCACTTCGTGGTGGTCATCTTCACGCTGATAGCTGCCATAGAGCAACTGGGCATCAAGATGAAGATGATAATAGGCGGCATCAATATCCTGTTCGCCTCGCTGGGGCTGGCCTTCGCTATAGCGGTAGGCCTGGGAGCCAAGGATATAGCGCACGATGTTATAAAGGGCCTGTTCACAGAGGCTAAAGAAGAGAAATAATACGCCCGGTGGGGATAAAAAAAGCCGTCCGCTTTATATGCGGACGGCTTTTTTTATCCCCGCGTTCCCTGAGGTCAGTCCAAGTAGTCCCGCAGCATCTTGCTGCGCGAGGGATGCCGCAGTTTCCTGATGGCCTTGGCCTCTATCTGCCGCACGCGCTCGCGCGTAACGCGGAAGATCCTGCCTACTTCTTCCAGTGTGCGCGGGTAGCCGGTCTCTATCCCGAAACGCAGTTTGATTATCTTCGCCTCCCGGTCGGTGAGGGTGTCCAGTATCTTGGTGACTTCGCGCCGGCGCAGCAGGTCCAGCGCCGAATTGGACGGGGGTATCCCGGCCTTGTCCTCAATGAAGTCCTCCAGGTGGGAATCCTCGTCCTCGCCTATCGGGGTGGACAGTGAGATCGGGTCCTGCATTATCTTCATGGCGTTCTTCACCTTGTCCATGGAGATATGCATGTGCTTTGAGTATTCCTCTATCTGGGGGTCGCGGCCGAACTCCTGGCGGTACTTGCGCGTCACCTTCATCAGCTTCGAGACCAGTTCCTTCATGTGCACGGGAATGCGTATAGTGCGGGCCTGGTCGGCTATCGCGCGGTTTATCGACTGGCGTATCCACCAGGTGGCGTAGGTTGAGAATTTGAAGCCGCGCTTGTATTCGAACTTCTCCACGGCCTTCATAAGGCCCAGGCCGCCCTCCTGTATCAGGTCGGACAGCTCCAGGTTGAAGTTAACGTGCTTCTTGGCTATGGAAACGACCAGGCGCAGGTTGGCCTTTATGAGCTTGAGCTTGTCCTGCAGTATCTGGTCCTCCAGGAAAGTGATCTTGTCGTTGAGCGCCATAAAGTCGTCCGGGTTTATCGGCAGCGTGCGCACCAGGTGGTGCTCGCGTTCCTTTACGGCCGAGATATTCCTGAGCGCCGCGTCCACTTCCGTGGGGTTGTAGCCCCATTTGGACCTGAACGCCGAGGGCTTCATGCGGCCCCGGGACACCAGTTCGTGGTCGTTTTTCAGTTTTGTCAGGTCGCCGTACACCTTCTGGTATTTTTCCAGTTCCAGGCGGTATTCGCGTATCTTGTGGGCCAGGTTCTTTATCTTGTTGGTAAGGCGCTTTATCTTTTCCTGGTTCAGGTTCAGGTTAATGATGTTCTTTACTATGTCCTTGCGCTTCTTGTCTATTACCGAAGCGATCTTCTTGCGGTTCTCGTTGGACAGGGAGGGGCGTTTGGCGCTCTCTTCGAGCTTGTGTATCTCTTTTTCGGTGCGGGTAATAAGGTGGGCGATGTTCTTCATCTTGTGTTTCATCGCTGACAGTTCCTGGATGGACTTGCGGCCGCGGGGCATCAGTTCCTTGGTGGTCATCTCATCCTGCTCGATGAGCATCTCCCAGCTGCGGATCTCGCGCATGGTTATGGGGGATTCCAGCACCAGCATGCGCAGTTCCCGTTCGCGCTCGCGGATGTTGCGGGCCAGCGTTATTTCCTCGTCGCGGGTGAGCAGCGGCACCTTGCCCATCTCGGACAGGTACATCCGTATGGAGTTCGAGACGTCGGGCGCGGCGCTCCATTCCTCGGTGTAGGCTTCGCGCTCGGCGGCGGCCACCAGCTTGAACTTCTTGCGGTCCACCACCTCTATGCCCAGGTCCTCGAGCGTGCCCATCAGCGTGTCGATCTCTTCGCTGGACATCGACGCGTTGGTGAGCGAGCGGTTCATCTCTTCCAGCGTGATGTAGCCGTGCTCTTTGCCGAGTTCGACCAGGTCCTTTAAAGCTTTTTTTGGCTGCGCCATATTATCTCCTAAATTAAGCTCAACTATGAATTCTTTTTCAGTGACTCAAGTTCGGCTCTCATCTTGTTGTGTTCTTCCCAGCGTCCGTCAGCCTTTAGCTGTTTCAGCTGTCTTTCAAGGGAGAAACACTTCAGGGTCCGCACTGCTCTCGTGGTATTCTGCAGGAGGTCCGTGTCGCCGGTTATATCGGAAAGGGCCAGCTGGAGAATGCGTGCTGAATCGTCGGGAAACTTTTCCGTCAGCAGCGAAACAACTTTTGTATGCGCTTCCCGCGGCAGTTCCTTTAGCGCGGTGAAAAGACGTCTTGCAAAATCATCGGAAAAATCCCCGGGAGTCAATTCCGCCGACTGCTCCAGCAGCGCGGGCGCCCTCAACAGCATTTGTATAAAATCATGTTCTAGGGAGGGCATTGTGCTGACCGCCTGCTCTTTATTCTGGCGCGAGGAACTGCGCGCTACGGGGGCTTTTTTCAGCTGCTTGAGCACCGAGTCTTCCTGTACTCCGAAGCGGGAGGACAGGGTCTTGACCCATTCGCTCTTTAAGATCTCGTCGGGCTGTTTGGCCACGGTCTCGAGCAGTACCGCTATGGCCTGCGCCTTTTCCTGGGAGCCGGGCGGGACCGCGCGTTTCTTGAAGAAAAGGTTCACCCTGAACTCCAGCGGGTCGGAAGCCTGCGCAAGTTTCTTCTCGAACTCCTCCCTGCCGTGCTCGTTGAGGAATTCGTCCGGGTCCAGCGTGCAGCCCAGGTCCGCCAGGCGCACGTACATCCCGGCTTCCATGAAGATCTCCGCGGCCCTGACCGAAGCGTTTATGCCCGCGCGGTCCCCGTCGAACATCACAATGGTGTCCTTGGCGTAGCGGCCGATAAAGCCCGCGTGTTCCGTGGTGAGGGCCGTGCCGAGAGGGGCGACCGCCCAGTCCACCCCGTGCTGGTGGGCGCCTATCACGTCCATATAGCCTTCCAGCAGCAGCAGGCGCCCGGTCTTACGTATCTGCGGCAGCGCCTCGTGTATGCCGTAGAGCGTGCGGCGCTTGGAAAAAAGGACCGTTTCGGGGGAGTTCAGGTATTTGGGCTGCGCCTGCGGGTCCAGCACGCGCCCGCCGAAAGCCACCGTTTCTCCCGCCTGGTTGCGTATCGGGAACATGATCCGCCCGCGGAAGGTGTCGACCACCAGGCCGCCCTCCCGCTCCGTTACCAGGCCCGCCTTTAACGCCAGGTCGCGGCTCCAGCCTTTCGCTTTCATTTCCTCTATCAGCGCGGAACCGCCGGGGGGGGCCCAGCCGAGCCCGAAGCGTTCCACGGTGGCCTTGCTGAGCCTCCGCTCTCCCAGGTAAAGCCTGGCCTTTTCACCCGCGGGTAAAAACAGGTTCTTGTGGTAGAATTCCTCCGCGGCGGAAAGCAGCTTTTTCAGGTCAAGGCGTTCCCTGTCCTCCTGCGTCATCACATGCGAGCGCTCCTCGCCGTATTCCACCCCGGCTTTGAGCGACAGCTTGCGGGCCGCTTCTGGAAAGGTCAGCCCCTCTATCTTCATAACGAACGTGAACATGTCGCCGCCTTCGTTGCAGCCGAAGCAGTAAAATATCTGCTTGTCGGGGCTTACGGTGAAGGAGGGTGTCTTCTCGTTGTGGAACGGGCAGGGGGCCTTATAGTTGCGCCCCGCCTTTTTAAGGGCGGGGACATAATCCCGGACAATATCCACGATGTCCAGTTTTTCCCGTATCGCTTCAATAACAGGGGATGAACTCATTGGAGAAGCTGCTCTGCCCGAATAAAAGCCGCGCGGGCCGGGGGGCCCGCGCGACCGGCAAGGGAGAACAGGGGCTCAATACCCTCTTCTGCCTTTGCGGACCTTGCGCCTGGCCTCCTGCGACTTTATCTTGCGTTTAAGGCTGGGGGCCATGTAGAATTCTCGGCGCTTGATCTCCTTGAGTATGCCGTTGCGCTCGCAGTCATGTTTGAAGCGGCGCAGGGCTTCCTCTATAGATTCATTGTCCCGAACTTTGACAAATACCACACTGATCACCACCTTTTTGGCACAAAACTTAACTGTAGATCGTATGTCCCTTCGGACTTCAGCCCGGAGGCCAGAGCATCTTCCTGCCGGCGAGCAGGTGGTAATGCAGATGGTTCACCGACTGCCCGGCTCCGCGCCCGTTATTGGTCACCAGGCGGAAAGCATCCTCCACCTTAAGGAGTTTTGCGGTTTTGACCGCCGTCAACTGCAGCTTCCCCAGGAGTTCGCCGTCCTCTTCTACGGCGGAAGACAGGCCGGTGATATGGCGGCGGGGGATTATAAGAACGTGTGTCGGGGCCTGCGGATTAAGGTCGGAGAAGGCCAGCGTGTCCCCGTCTTCATAAACTATCCTGGCTCTGGTTTCCCCGGACGCTATCTTGCAGAAAATACAATCCGCCATCGCCATATTTTATTATTTTATGGGGCCGGAGGGCAACCCCGGTCAGAACCGCGAAAGCGGCAGGCGCCGCTCGCCGAATTTCCCGGGGGTGTAGTCGAACCTGAGCTCCGACCCCGGGCTTTTCTGCAGGCGCAGCGGGTATACCCCGGCCTTGCGGGCCTGTATGATGCCCGCGTCTGAAGCCCCGGCGTACAGGATGAATCTCTTTTTCTCCAGCAGGGAATACTTTTCGTTCTCGTCCCGGGTAAAGTGGAAATCGCCGGCCAGGCGCCGCCACGAGGCTGCAAGGCTGTCCGAGCCTTCCGGCCCGCGGTCGCAGAAGACCTCTATCCTGATACCGGCCGCTTTCAGCGCCCAGGCCGCCAGCCACGGCGCCGGCTTTAGCCTTTCATACATGTAGGAGCGGTTGACGGCGTTCCAGTAGTCCGGGGTGCCGGCTTCCAGCGCTTCTTTGCGCGCTGCCTGGAACGCCGGCGTGGAGTAAGACAGCCCGTCGTCATATTCGAACCCGGCCCGGAAGCCTATCAGCGAATTCACGCTGAAGATGAACCCCCAGGCTCCCGCCAGCATGCAGAAGGCCTTCAACCGCGAGAACCAGGTTGAAAAAAAAGCGGCTATGGCTTCGAACATGATGCTAGTTCCTGACTATCCTGCCGCCTTCCGGTCTTGATAATGTCCTCTTCCTGGAAAAACACCAGCCAACTATTTCCCGCAGGCGGCGCCGGGAGTTGGCGAACTCCATGGCATTGGTAAGCACGGTGTGCTCGCGGCCGTTCACCATTGAATCCGGGACGGCCAGGTGGTAGGCTTTTGCGGGGACCAGCGGCCCCGTCTTTGTTTCCGCGCGCTCCAGCGCGCCGTCCTTCAGGAAAAGCTTCAGGCCGGAAACGCTTATCTCCGAAGGCGGCATGCCGGCGATGGCGCTCTCGAGGTCGTCGCCGCGTATCTTTACGAAGACCACGCTCGAATCCAGCGGAAAGGCGCTGTACAGCCCGGCCACCGTGACAGGACCGCTGGAAAAACCGGCCGCCGGTTCGGAAACGCTTATTATAGCCGCATTGGCCTTGGCCCAGGTCTTTATACAGTCGGCGGCGAACTCCGCCACGGGCGACGAGCCGTTCTCCGCGAGGGGGAGCGCTTCGCTCAGGAAGCCTATGCGTTTTGAGAAATGCGCGTCGGCGGCGGCGCGGTAGGTCCGGGCCACCTTCATGACGTCCGGGGCCTGTCCATACTCTTTTACCGGGAGAGGGAGCGCTTCCCAGTGCGCCTTCGCAAGCCGCCCGGACGCCGGCTCTATGTCGAGGGTTATCTTCGCGGCGTCTTCCATCCCGAGGCCCGCCCGGACTATCCAGGAACGGTTGGCCTTGAACGGCTTTTTTACGGCCGGGTCGTCGGTAATGATCAGATCGATGCGGGGGACCCTGGAGAGGAATTCCCGGTAAAATTCAGGCTTGGCTGAGGTTTTCGGGTTAATGTTCGCCAGTAATACGATCATCTGTGCCCCCGCGTCCTTCAGGGCCTTTATGGCTTTTCCCGCCTCGTAGGTTTCCTTTTCAAGCTTATAGCTTGGCAGGTATTTGGCGCGGTTCGGCCTGGCCGGGTTTGAGATGATCAGGGAAAAAAAACCTATTTTATGCTTGCCGGCCTGCAGCAGCTTGTAGCTCGCGAACTCGCCCGGTTTCTTATTGGTCTTCAGGTAGAGATTCGATGCAAGGACCGGGAAGCCCGCGGTTGCCGCAAGTTTGCAGAGTTCCCTGGGCGGCAGCGACAGGTCGTCCATGCCGGCCGCGGCCAGCGAATACGGTACGGCGTTCATGCAGGCGATGGTGGACTTGCCGCGGGTGAGAAAGCCTTCCGGCGTGGAGGAGAACCAGCCCCCGGAATCAACGATCAGCTTGGGAAGCGTTTCCCGCAGATAGAGGTTCTTGAGTACGGCGAAACCGCCGGTCTGAGCTTTCTCAGGGCCTTCGGCGCCGTGCGGCCAGATCCGCCCGCGGGTGCGCGCGGTGGCGAAAATAACGGCCTGGTCGTTCCTGGCGCAGCCGCAGGCCGCCGCCAGTATCAGCGTGAGCAGGAGATTTTTTTTTATCCCGTCCGAGGTCCTCATCGGCGGGTCACAGGCGCAGCAGACGGCCGCCCTCCGGGAGCTCTGTTACCGGGTGCGCGGAGATGTCCTTTATAAGCAGGTCCCGTATGGTCCGCATGGTGTCCTCGGACTTTTCGGCTTCGCCGAAGATCTTGCCGCCGGTCCCGCCGGTGGTGAGGTAGTTATTGGTGGCCACGGTGAATTTTTCGCCGGGCTTTATGTCACGGCCTTCGCGTTCCAGCGTCAGCTCACGGGTTTTGTCCGCGGCCGCTTTCCCGAATTTGACGGTGAGGCCGGATACCTGCAGCCCGGATCTGCCGCCGCGCAGATTGTCGGCCAGGAGCTTCTTTATCTGGTCCCCTGTCATGGTAAGCATAACCAGCGTGTTCTCAAAAGGCATCACCTGGTAGATGTCGCGCATCTTGATCACGCCTTTCTTCAGGTCGGAGCGTATCCCCGCCGAGTTCTGGAAGGCGATGTCCGCGCCGGACTGGCGGCGCATCGCGTCCGTGAACCAGTTGCCTATGGGCGAATCCAGCCCGTCCCTGGAAGAGGGGAGGTCCACGGCGCTTTTGCCCAGCGGCTTGTTCATTTCCACGTCCACGGTCTTGCTGAAGGTCTCTATCATCGCGGTGATCCCGGGGTCTTCCCCGGTCTTGTCCAACCAGAGCGGGATAAGCTCGGCCGTGGCTCCCGTGAACTTGCCGGTGGAATCGTCAAAGTGCAGGTCCACCTTCGTCACGTCGGTCAGTCCCCAGAAGCTTTCTCCTATAAGCGTGCCGGAGCCCTTCTCAGTGTAGCCCTTCAACAGGCCCGTATGATTGTGCCCGCCCAGCACCACGGCCGCGCCGCCGGAGGCTCTGGCTACGGGGATAGTGCCGTGAGCGGCCTCGGCGTCGCTGAAGGTGAAGGTAGAGAGGTCCAGTTTCCGTCCGCTGAAGGGGCCTATGCCTATATGCGCCAGTATGACCACCGCGTCCGGCCTTTTTTTGAGTATCTCTTTCATCCACCTGGCGGTCTCGGCCGGTTCGTCGGCGAAAACAAGATGCTTGACATTGGCCGGAAGCGTGGAGGTGGCGGTGTGCTCGCCTGCTATTCCCAGTATGGCTATGCGTTCCCCGCCCTTCTCCGTGATCATATATGGTTTAAGATAATCCGCGTTCTTTCCCGAGTCCTTGTAATACACGTTAGCGCCCAGCAGCGGGAAGGCCGCGCTGGCTATGAGCACTTTGAGATTGTCCTCACCGTAATCATAGTCATGGTTTCCCACCCCGGCTGCGGCGTAGCCCAGCTTGTTCATCAGCATTATGCTGGCCATGCCGCGGGTATAATTGCCTTCCGGAGTGCCCTGGAACATATCCCCCGAATCCAGCAGCAGGTAGGGGTTTTTTTCGGTCTTGAGCAGCGCGGACAGGGCGGCGAAGCCGCCTATTTTCCTGGAGGGGTCTTCGGCGTTCCACTTGGCGGCGCGGGCCGAATACCAGCCGTGCACGTCGCCGGTATGGTAGATGGACACGGTTCCCGCCAGTGTCGGGGAAACGAGAAATACTGAAACCAGCAGCGTCAAAAAAATGTTCATTCCGGCTCCTTTGCGGATCAGGCTTCGTAAAGCGCAGCCGCACAGCGCATAAAAGCGTTCAGAACGGCGTCCAATCCTGAATACATAGTATCAAATTTGAGATTTGCCGGAAAATCGGAGCCGGCGGACCGGGCCGCCCGGCGGGCAAGCCGCAGTTCCTTTTGTGCTGCCGCCGAAAGTGCGTGTATCCCGGCAAGGGTTTTTGTGCGCCGCCTTAGAGACAGCAGCGAAGGGGCCTCCCCGCAGGCCTTCTGCAGGCAGAGCAGGGCGTTCTTTATGGGCTGGTCCGGGACCATGCCGTGAAGGGCGAGGTCCGTGAAGAATTTTTCCAGCCTGCCGGCGAGGTCCTCCGCCGCGGCTGCGGCAGCGGAGCCGGCGGCGGAAGCGGGAGGGGCCGCGAGAGCGCCGGCCAGTCTTTTGCGCAGGGGTTTGAAGAAGGCCGCCGCGACGCCGGGCGAAGCGGCCAGGTCCCCTATGCCCAGGCGGCAGTCCCCAATAATGCGCAGTGCGGCGCGCAGCCGCCTGTCCGAGAGTTGTAGCCTGAATCGTCGCAGCATCTTGTTGAAAAGTATACAAAAAAGAACGGGGAAGGCCTTTAGCCTTCCCCGTTCAGGGTCCGTCAAAGAGGGATCACCTCTTCGAGAACTGGAAGCGTTTCCTGGCTTTGGGCCTGCCGGGTTTTTTCCTTTCCACCATGCGGGAGTCGCGGGTAAGGTACCCGGCCTTTTTCATGGAGGAACGGAAGCTGTCTCCGAGGCTCGCTATGGCGCGGGCTATACCGTGGCGAATGGCGCCGGCCTGGCTGGATACGCCGCCGCCGTCAACTTTTACCACGCAGTCGAATTTCTGGTCTTTAGCCAGGACGAAGGGAGAGGTTATCACGTACCTGAGGCGGGGATTGTTCCCGAAATAGGCCTCGGGGGTTTTGGCGTTTATCGTTATCTTGCCTTCCCCGCCCTGGGACATGCGTATCTGCGCCACGGAGGTCTTGCGCCTGCCGGTGGCTAAGATCAGGTTCGTTTTTTCCATAGTGTTGAAGTCCTCCGGCTTTACTTTGCGGCCTTAGCCGTCTTGAACTGCGTCTGTTCGCCTTTAAAGAGGCGGAGACGCTTCATGCGCCTGTCGCGCATGGGGTTATCGTCGAGCATCCGGCGCACGGACAACTCCACCACGCGGGTGGAATCGTTCTCCATCTGCCTCTTGTACGGTATGGTCTTTGCGCCGTTGGCGTAGCCGGAGTGGCGGAAATAGAATTTATCTTCCAGTTTGTTGCCGGTAATGCGCACCTTGTCGGTGTTGGTCACCACTACGAAATCACCGCAGTCCATGTTGGGCGTGAAATCGCGTTTATGTTTACCCACCAGGAGTACGGCTATTTTGGTGGAAAGGCGGCCCAGAACCTTGTCGGAAGCGTCAAAAAAGTGCCACTTCCTGGTCTTTTCGGCCACATCGGCCTTGGGTAAAGTAGTTTTCTGTATCATAGTTGGATTATAATACCAAATTTCGCGGGTCAATGCAAAATTCATCCGGCGTGGGCGCCGGTCGTTTTCCAGATCCTTATGGCCGGTCCCGGTTTCAGTACCCCCTCGAACCTGTCGCAGGGGGGGTAGAAGCCGTTCGGTTCGTCGAAGAGAGGCGAAGGCGGCGTTTTCCCGCCGAAAGGCAGCACTTCCTTATATAGGGTGTATGAATCGTGCACCAGCTCGTTCAACTCCGGGGAGATATCGGGGACGGCCGTCGGATAATGCTCCATCGTCACTATATAATCCAGCTTTTCGGTCTTAACGTCGCTTTTCAGGGTTTTAACGGAGCTTTTGACCCCCCTGTACCATAACATTACCGGGGTCTTTTCGTAGATCTGCGCCAGGTAGTAGTTAGGTTCGCCCGGATAGGCGGGATCGTTGAGCAGGAATTTGTGCCTGTACCCGGTCATAATTTCCCGGTCGGCGATCACAAGCGACTCCTTGTTCTCCCGGATCATAGGGCAGAACGGGGGCCAGGTGGTAAGGAAGCCTATCCTGCTGCCGCTCGGGATGTTCTCCTCTATCCAGCTTGCCGCCGTAACCCTGGTATCGGTCCTGGAGAGGAGGGAATTGTACCGGAAATTCTTTTTGACCGGCAGGTATAGCAGCGCGCCGACCAGGAGCGCGGTAAAAGCGGCCTTGACCGGTTTCGGGACGCCGGGCCTGTCTGCGGCGGTTATGCAGGTATCGGCGAATTTCGCCGCAAACACCAGCAGCGGGAACAACAGGGGCAGGGCGTAGCGCATGTATATGCTGCCGCCGAGCGTTATGGCTAAATAGTAAAGCACTCCGAAGCCTATAAAGACGATGTCCGCCTTTTTGGGTTTTGCCAGTGCCTGCAGCACTCCGAACAGGGCGGCCAGTATCAGGGGCAGGCCTATTCCCTGCAGAAAAGTGTAATGGAGGTGGAAGCTGAAGCTGCTGGAGAAGCCGTAGCGCGCCATAAAAACATCCTGGCCCGCGGCTCCCGCTACGGCCTGGAAAGTTGATTTCAGGTTCAGCACCACCAGCGGCGAAGTGGCGAAGAAGGAGAGGAAAGCTCCCAGCAGCAGCAGCAGCGGGCCCGGGTGCAGCAGGCTCTGCCTGAAAGATCTCCGGGGGGGCTCCCCGCCGGGGAAGAAATGCGCCAGCAGCGCGGGGAACAGGACCAGGATATACTGGTACTTCACGGAAGCGGCCAGCCCGGTGAACAGCCCGGCTAAAAAATAGTCCTTCCTTTTCTTCAGCGACAGGAGGTACATAAA
>Ga0066637_10001597_pt1 | contig 14784 bp, 13 predicted proteins | sample CryGeyCG2014_020_FD_62737 | JGI IMG/M metagenome (GOLD analysis project Ga0066637, IMG submission 62737) | Groundwater microbial communities from aquifer - Crystal Geyser CG08_land_8/20/14_0.20 | ecosystem: Environmental > Aquatic > Deep subsurface > Groundwater | place: USA: Utah: Grand County...
TTGGGCCCTAGTTTTATTCTCCTCGGCCTAGGTTTAGGTTCAGGCGAAATTATTCTCTGGCCTTATCTAGCTTCCAACTGGGGCTTGGGCATTGCCTGGGGCGCTATCTTAGGTATACTATTCCAGTTTTTCATTAACATGGAAATTGAGCGATATAGTCTGGTGCGAGGTGAAAGTGTATTTGTAGGTTTAGGTCGACGTTGGAAATGGGTACCGAGCTGGTTAATATTTTCCACCATTATCGGCTTTGCCTGGCCCGGCATTATTGCTTCCTCCGCCTTTCTCTTTTCTTGGGTGTTTGGCGGCAATAGCACAATCATTGCTATTATTTTTTTGCTTTTAATTGGTATAATCTTAAGCAGTGGCAAATATATTTATAATACTGTAGAAAAATTTGCCAAAATTATTATTGTGATAGGCGTGCCGTTTGTCGTTCTCATCACCTTTTATTTGGCCAAAGCCGCTGACTGGTCAGCTTTAGCTCAGGGTGTAATTGGCAAGGGCAACGGCTATTGGTTTTTGCCAGTAGGCATTCCCCTGGCTTCGTTTTTAGCCGCCTTTGCTTTTTCCGGCGCCGGTGGTAATCTTAACTTGACTCAATCTTCATATATCCGAGAAAAAGGCTATGGCATGGGCCACTATGTGGAAAAAATAAAAAGCTTGTTTAGTGGACAAAAACAAAAGATTGATTTGAATGGTTATGAATTTGAAACTTCACCGGAAAATCTAAAAAACTTTAAAAACTGGTGGCACAATATGCAAAAAGAACATTTTATAGTTTTCTTTGCTACTGGGGCCATTACTATTCTTCTCTTACTCTTCCTCGCTTTTATCACCACCTTTGGTTTGGCTGGCAATGCCAACGGTATCCACTTTGTGGTTAATGAAGCTCAGGCCATTGCACAAAAAACCTTTCCCTTTCTCGGCACGCTCTTTGCTGTAATGATGGGCATTATGCTGTTTTCCACTCAATTTTCTGTCATGGATTCTGTTTCACGAATTGTCTCAGAAAATTATGCTGTCTGGAAAAGTAAACAAAAACAAGCCATGAATCTATCTAAAATATATTATTTCTTCCTCTGGCTGCAAATTTTATTCGCTATATCAGTTTTTGCCTTTGGCTTTACTGAACCGCTAACTTTACTAATACTAAGCGCCGTGATAAATGCGGTATGTATGTTTGTGCATATAGGGTTGGTAAATTGGTTGAATTACAAAGAATTGCCAAAAGAAATTCAGCCCCAAATTTGGCGCCGGATTATAATCCTCATCTCATTTCTCTTCTTTGGCGTCTTCTCGGCTTTAACATTTTGGGATAAATTTTTCTAAATTTTAATAAATCTATTTTCCATGAAGACTCCTCAGTTTGTGTCCCCATGTACAAATTTTGTCCATCTATAAATGCCAAATTATTTTCTTTGCCATTGGTTATAAATTTGAAGACATATAAATTATTTTAATTAACCCAGTATAAATATAAGGACATAAGGTACAAAAAAAATCTGTACCCCATGTCCACTTTTTGGGGTACAGATCAATTGTGGGCCGGGAAGGATTCGAACCTTCGAAGGCGTAAGCCAACAGATTTACAGTCTGTCCCGTTTAACCACTTCGGTACCGACCCATTATTTTATTTATTTACTAACTTTTTAAAAGCATTTCCTCCTTTATATGACTTTATTTTTAACTCCCTTTTATATGCTTCATTTTTTGAATTAAATTCTTCTAAATATACAACTACCCACGGTTTAAATGCTTTTGTAGACTTTACAAAACCATTATTATGTCTACTTAACCTGGTTTCCATATCTGCACAATGGCCTACATAATACTTCTCTTGTGTTTGACTTTTCAATATATAAACTTTAAACATAAGCCAACAGATTTATGCCGCCTCGCGGCGGCACCCCGCCTTTGCGGTGGCAGTCTGTCCCGTTTAACCACTTCGGTACCGACCCATATGAATTGTATAAAAAACCTTGAGCCGGGAACAGGAATCGAACCCGCGACCGTCACTTTACAAAAGTGCTGCTCTACCAACTGAGCTATCCCGGCATTATAATTGATCTATTTTATCTTTAAACACAACCAATTTCTGGTTTTCTGGATTAACCATCCTCAGCTGGTTATAGGCCTCTTCGGCCTTTTTTTTGTCTCCGCATAATACACTAATTTCTACTAGTTTGTCAAGATATTTAGGATTTTGTGGTTCCAGCTCTACGGCTTGCTGAATAGCATCACAAGCTGGTTCATAACTCTTAATTTCAATCAGTAAATCAGCAATTTTCATAAATTGGGTGGGTTTACTGTCATCTAACAAGACAACCTGTTGATAATATTCCAAAGCTTTTTCCCATTCATGCTTGCTTTCGTAGATCTCCCCCATTTTTAACAGGCCGGCTTCATTGTTAGGGTTGAGTTTAAGTAAAAACTCAAATGTTTCCATGGCTTCTTCAATTTGCTCCTGAGCTAAATAAACTTTACCCAAACCCAGATAAGCTTCTTGGCTTTTGGGGTCCAAACGAACCGCGGCAATAAACTTCTTTTCCGCTCCTTCAAGATCCTCATGTTCTAAAACATAACTGCCTTCCTGCAATATGACTTTCAAATCTTGTTGTTTCTTTTCTTTTTTCTCTTTGGGCTCTCTTCTTATTTTATCCATGGCTTGGGCTTCTACCCGGTCTGCCACCTTGCCCACATACTGGCGAAAAGACAATTGCAATTCTCTCCATTTCTGAATCACTGGCTGGATCAGACTTTTCTTTTTCTCGTCAGACTTTTTTACTCTCTCTTCAGCTCGTCTTTTTAACATGGTATTCTTTTTCTTTTCTGTCTGCACTTCGGGAATAGACTCTACGTCTAATAAACTTAATTGGGGAAACTTACGGACAATGATAATAATGATCACGGCAAGTGACAGGAGAATAAGCAAGAAAGGTAAAAAACTAGACATAATTAAATATTTTCAATGGCTCTGATTAGAGGTACAAAAGTATCCAGTTTAGTAGTGGCGGCGCCAACTAAAACACCATCAATGGAATCAAGCGAAACATATGATACCACATTTTCCGCTTTTACACTACCTCCATAGAGTATGGGAACTTCAATTTCAAGATATTCTTTTATTTCCTCTTTAATCCAATTATGTACTTCTTCAGCCTCAACTGAATCACAATTATTGCCAGTGCCAATCGCCCAGACTGGTTCATAGGCGACAATAATTTTATTACCATTTAACTGTAAACCTTCCAAAGCTTTCATTAATTGCTTTTGCAAACGGTAATTTCTCTTACCTTCAGCTTTTTCTTCTTTGGTTTCGCCAATGCAAAGTACGGGGATAAGACCGACATCTAAACAAGCTTCAAGTTTTTTACGCACATCTTCATCAGTCTCGCCAAAAACATGGCGACGTTCAGAATGACCAACCAAAGCATATTGACAGCCAATATTTTTAAACATTAAGGCAGAAATTGCACCAGTATATCCACCTTTAGGCACCCAGCTGACATTTTGCGCCCCTACTGCTAAAGCTGAATCTTGTAGAGCCAAGTTAACCTCGTACATTGCCAAGGCTGAAGGAAAAACCGCTAAACTAAGCTCCACATTGTCAAAATTCTCTTGTAAAAGTCCGTTGGCTAAAATATTGGACTCGTCAAAGTCCAAATACATTTTCCAATTGCCAAAAATATATTTCATATGATTTTGTCATTCTGAGCGTAGCGCCTGTCCGCCAACGCTTTGTGGCGGGAAGAATTTTCCTCACCTCGCACGTCTTTAAAACAAAGTTTAATGATTTAAAACTTAACCTCTTCTTTTTTTACATCCCCAATCACAGCCACGCGCATTTGCTGCCACTTAAAAATTTTATTAAACAAAACTTTTATCTCAGCATTAGTTACTTTCTCAAGCTTTTTTAATTTCTCTTCAGGCGTCTCTATTTTTTTCATAAAGAGTGCTTGACTGCTATACCAGCTAGCCTGGACGCTGGAATCTTCCAAGGACAAAGTTAGAGCTCCACGTATATGAGTCTTGGCATCAGCCAATTCTTTTTTAGTCACACCTTGTTTTTTAATTTTGTCTATCTCTTGTTTAATCACCAACAATGCCTTATTTATATTCTGCACCTCTAAACCAACACGAATATAGGAATAGCCAGTATCACGGAAATTTTGTACGCCAGACCTGACAAGATAAGCTAAACCGCGTTTTTCCCTGATTTGTATAAACAATCGTGAACTCATGGAACCGCCTAAAATCGTGTTGAGAACGGCCATGGCTGTGTTACTCCTATGATCATATTTAAAACCTGGCCAACCCAGCATCATTTGAGCCTGATCCGTTTGCTTGTGTTCAACTAAGATACGCCTCTCTCTGGAAACTGCACCAAACTTGGCTGGAGTAAAAGCTTGACTAACCCGAGATTGATTTTTTCTTTTGCCAAAATATTTATTAACCAGCTTTTTTGTCTTTTCATCTACCTTACCGGCAACCACCACTATTATATTATTTGGCTGATAATATTTATTACGATAATTCAAAACAGCTTTACGTTCATAATTTAAAACATGTTTTTCTGTGCCGGCAATATTACGTCCCAGCTTGCCTACATACATTAAATTTTCAAAGACATTCTCAATGTTCATCAAAGGATTATCCTTGTACATGCGAATCTCTTCCACAATCACGTTTTTTTCTTTTTGCATTTCTTTGGCGTCAAACAAGGAATTGAACAACATGTCAGACAAAATATCTAAACTGATATTTAAATATTGCGAGTCGGATTTGATATAGTAGCCAGTGTATTCTTTAGAGGTAAAAGCATTGTATTCCGCGCCAAGACGATCAATTTCGCGGGTCAAAGTTAAAGTATTAGGCCGCTTTTTTGTACCCTTAAACATTAGATGCTCGATATAGTGAGAAACGCCGGCTAGATTGCCCTGTTCATAGCGCGAACCCACAGGATACATCATTAAAACAGTCACTGACTTGGCATTTTCCTGAGGAACTAAATATATCTTGGCGCCGTTGGTCAATTGGTAATTCTGATAGGCCATAATCTATTCCGGTTTTTTCAAAACATCAGGATGTGGCTGCAAAGGATATTCATCCCTGAAACGACTATGATAACAGTTACCGCAATTAGGATTGTATAACTTGCCGTATTCAGGACAAAGCGGAGTCCCAGTATTTTCATCGACTTGGCTTAAATCAAGCTCATCAACCGGCTTTTTTTTTGGGTTAACGGCATCTGGCTTCTCTACTCCCGCGGCCAGGTCATGCCAAGCCTGCCTTCTTTCTTGGTCAGCTCTATTTACCATATTATCTAAGTTAAAAATTAATATTCTTTTACAACGCCTCATTTTTGAATTAAATCTTTCAAACGTTGAGAATAGGTCTTTAACAATCTTTTAGCTTCTTCTGGGGAATACTTCTTATCCACAAAGATACGTTCACCTGTGTCATGGTCATAGCCAAACTTTTCTGAAGGCAGGATAATAAAACCATCAGTACTGACTTTTGTGCCCTCGCCAAAAATACTCACAACTTCTTGGATCACTTCAGCCAGCTTTGAATCCATCTCAATAATAAATTCATCTGGTATAATCGCTCCATCAGCTAATAAATTTTTTAAATCATGCGAATAAAGCCTTAACATTTTTTTTAATTTCTCAGATCCGCTGGGCAAATTACCTTTAATAAAAATATCACCCTCTCTGTTAAACTTTACTTCATCCCCTGCACATTTGGCTTCTTCCATTAACTGGCCAATTATTCTAGGTAACAATATATCCATCAATGCTTCCAAATGTTCTTTAGTTTTATGTAATTTACTGAAATCTAATTTTTCTGACATAAACTATGACAATTTCTCCTCCAAATAATCTTTAAGCTCTTCAATTCCTATTCTTTCCTGCTCCATAGTGTCTCTGTCTCTAACTGTGACTTTCTTGTCTTCCAAAGAGTCAAAATCTATGGTCAGGCAATAGGGTGTACCGATTTCATCTTGCCGACGATAGCGCTTGCCAATTGAACCAATCTCATCATACTGAGTCATATAATTACTCCACAACTCATGTTGAATATCTTTGGCCAGTTTCTGTAAAGGTTCCTTTTTAGACAAAGGCAAAATTGCCACTTTAATTGGCGCTAAATCTTTATGCAAGTGCAAAACTACTTCTTTCTCATGCTTGGCCCCTTCTTCTCCGCTCCTGGTTTTAACTTCTTCATAAGCATCAAGTAAGAAGGCCAAAGTCGCCCGGTCAGCGCCATCTGAAGTTTCAATAACATGCGGGGTAAATTTTTCACCACTCTCTTGATCAAAATATTTCAACTCTTGAACAGAAAACTTTTCATGTTGGGACAAATCCCAATCGCCACGGTCATGAATGCCAGCTAATTCTTTAAAGCCCATACCAGGATAATCATATTCAATATCATAGGCAACCTGAGCATAGTGGGCTAATTCATCTTTGCCATGTTCGCGAAAATGCAGTTTCTTTTTGTTAATGCCTAAATCTATATACCATTGCTCCCGATTCTTTTTCCACATCTCAAAAACTTTCTTCTTATCTTCAGGCCGGACAAAATACTGCATTTCCATTTGTTCAAACTCGCGTGTACGAAAAGTAAAATTGCCTGGAGTAATCTCATTGCGAAAGGCCTTGCCAATCTGGGCAATGCCAAAAGGTAATTTTTTATGCGTAGTTTGCAAAACATTTAAATAATTGACATAAATACCCTGCGCGGTTTCTGGACGTAAATAAATTTCATGAACATCATCTTCTACAGCCCCCATCTGGGTTTTAAACATTAAATTAAATTTGCGCACATTTGTTAATTCACCTCCGCACTCCGGACATTTAATTTCATGTTTCTGCCAAGCTCCGGGACGAAAATTTGGCTTAATACCTTTGGCTTCTAAGAGGTTGTCAGCCCGCCAACGCTTTTTACACTGTTTACAATCCACTAAAGGGTCAGTAAAACCCTCAATATGGCCAGAGGCCTCCCAAACTTTAGGGTGCATCAGAATGGCTGAGTCTAGACCCACAATATCATCACGCTCTTGCACCATGTCTCGCCACCATGCTTTTTTCACATTATTCTTCAACTCTACGCCCAAAGGACCATAATCATAGCAAGAAGACAAACCGCCATAAATCTCAGAAGAAAGAAAGATAAAACCTCGGCGTTTGGCCAAGGAAACCAATTCAGTGAATTTATCAGCCATAATTTTAAATTAAACTGTATTAATTTCTTTTGCCTTTTCCTCTCCCACTTCTTTAACTTTTTCATTATATTCTTTAACCAGCTTATCCAATTCTTCTTGCAGCTTGTATTTTTCATCTTCGCCAATCTCTTTAACTTTTTCTTGTCTATCAATTTCATCACGCACATCTTCACGCACCTGACGAATAGTAATCCTAGTGATTTCTAATTTTTGATGTAAAACTTTGATTAATTCCTGGCGACGTTCTTGCGTAAGTTCAGGCAAAGGCAACCGAATTAATTTACCATCATTAATGGGATTAATCCCAAGTTGAGAATTTCGAATGGCTCCTTCCACCGCTTCAATCACGCTTTTATCCCATGGCTCGACCGCAATAGTTTTAGCATCTTGCACAGAAATTGAAGCTAAAGCTTTTAAAGGTTGTTTTACACCATAGGCTTCTACTGCAATATCTTCGACTAAAGCCGGCGTGGCTCGACCCGTACGCAAACTACTAATCTCGGTTTTGAGATGTTCTAAGGCTTTAACAAATTTCTCCTTATATTGTTCAATTAAATTCATAAAAATAAAAAATTAAATTCCAAAAATAGAAGTGCTTGATTTTTTCTGGGAATTATTTAAATTGTTAAAACCAAGATAAATCAAATTCGTATTTTGGGGATGCACCCAAACCACATTTGGTATTTGGCCGGAAGGCATTTTTTTAGTTATCCAATTTTCTCCGCCATCAATACTTCTATAAAAAGTGGAACGATTATCAATAGTAGCCGTATAATAAATTTCATTAGTATTTTGTTGATTTATAGCCAAGCCATAAATATTGACACTGCCCGGCGGCGTTAATAAATTCAACGGTTCCCAACTATCACCCTTATCATGGGAAACTAAAATACCATATTTAGATACCCAAATAAAATCATCAGGCAAATTAGCTGACAATAAATAACGCCGATATTCCAACGCCCCGGGATATTGTTTTAAAGAAGCCTCCAAAGATAGCCAGCTGTTCCCGCCATCCTCTGAACGGTAAAGCCCATTTTCCCGAGAAATTACATAAATTAATTTATTCTGCAACGGACTGCTGGCTATTTCAACCAAACGCATATTAAAACGTTTCAGCACACTCCAACTAATGCCACCGTCAAAACTCTGAAATAAATCTCCATTAGTCTGGGTTAAGTATATTTGATAAGGTGGAAAATTATTAAAGGCTAAAGAAGAAATAAATATATTAGCTCGAGATTCTCGATAAATTTCCATCCAATTGCGATTACAATCATCACTCTTAAACACTTGGTGTCCATTAGTAGCATAAATCGTACACTTATCTCTGGGGTGTACCGCAATGTCATAAACAAAGCCAGTAGACAACACACCAGTTGGCCGCTGCCAGCTTTTACCGCCATCATAACTATAAAAAAGTCCATGCTCACGAGTGGCTAAATACAAACCTTGAGGATCTTGTGGGTCAACCACTAAACGATAAACGCTAACATCGGCAATACTGGCCAAACCTTTTTCAGTTAATAGAGTAGAAATTTGTTGCCAAGAATTGCCTTTGTCCACAGAAACAAACATGCCCGCCGGTCCAGCCGTGCTATTTTTACTAGAAAAAGATACACAACTAGCTCCAATTAAAACTAAAGAAACCAAAAAGCTAGTTAAAATAATAGCACTTTTTTTCATATATTTATGGTAAATTTAATAAAATGTTTTCAATTAATAATTTAGAATGAATATTTTTTTCTAACATGATTTTAGCTTCTTGAATATGTTTTTCCAACTGGCTGGTTATTTTCGCATTCCAAACCTCTCTGCCCTCTAAATGATGAATATTAAAATTAACTAAACCAGCTTGGCACAAAAAGAAATCCCTGACTAAAATCTGCCATAACGACAAAACCCTTTGCAATCGCTGCCGGACAGCGATATGGTCCGTCTTATCATTAAACAAATCATCAACCTTTTTAATTTTCTGATAAAATGGCTTGCCTAATAATGATTGAAATCGCAAAACTTCTTGTTTTTGCCATTCAAATTCAGTTCTATCATCAAGCCAAGTAATGATTTTACCAGGCAGACCTTGAGACAACCTAGTCATGGTCTCAGCCGTGGCTTCATCAACTTTGTCTTTTAAATAACTTTTTAGTAAAGCGCTTTTTACTGGCTGAAAATATATTATTTGGCAACGGGAAGTAATCGTCGTCGGCAGCTGAGTTTCATCACGGGTTATGATAAACAAAATAGTCTTGTCTGTGGGTTCTTCCAAAGTTTTTAAAAATGCATTGGATGCTTCAGCATTCATCTTTTCCGCATTATCAATCACTGCTATTTTATAGCCACCATAATATGAATGGCGGGCTAAATATTCCCGTAATTCACGGATCTGGGCTACGGTAATATCTTTTTTAGTTTTCTCAGTTTTTTCATCAAACAGCTGCTCCACCAAAGTATAATCGCCATTAATAGCTAATTTTGCCCTCTCTGTTTTTAATAAATCAATAGCCAGTTCTTCTACGACTCGCTTTTTGCCAACCTGTTCTGGTCCAACTAGACAATAGGCATGGCTAAGATTGCCTGCTTGTTTTACTTTAGCAAAAAAACTTAGGACTTGAGCATGACCAATTATGTCACTCATAATATGCTTAGCATATCATATTTTCTGTAAAAGAACAACTCTAGGTTAATAATACCTGCAAAGTTTCTTGGGCAGATTTTTTCCAAGAAAACTGCCAAATTCTCTCGTAACCCTGCTTAATTTTTAACATACATAAATCCTCCTTTTGTAATAAATCCAAAACTGCATGGCTAATTTCCTCCACTTTGTCTGAATCAACATATATGACTGCCCCGCCGCCAACTTCTTCCAAACTACTACCTCGAGAAGCCACCACAGCTGTACCGCAGGCCATGGCTTCTAAAACTGGCAAACCAAAACCTTCATAGAGTGAAGGAAAGACAAAAACCTCGGCCGCTGACATTAAAGCTGGTATATCAGCCTCAACCGCCCAACCAGGGGTAATGATATCATTCTTATACGGACTGCAATCAATAGCAACTTTAACTTCATTATAACCATATCCATGCATGCCCACTAGTAATAATTTAATCTCTAAATTTTGCCTGATTAGATTAAAAGCTTCAATAATTCTTTTAGTATTCTTTTTTTCTTCCAATCGACCCAGAGACATGATATATGGTTTAGCTAAATTGTATTTCTGCAGTATCCCATCAACTACATTCTCAATTTTTCCATATCTTTTATCATAGCCATGGGCAATGACTTTAATTTTGTCCGAACCTAATTCTTTTTTAGTAAATTCCGATGGCACAATCACCTGCCAAAGTTTTCTGACAGCATATTTGGCACTCCACAGACTATACCACCTTTCAAACCAGTTATATGACTTAGGAAATTTGCTAGCTGCCACATCATGTACGGTCATAACAGTTTTTTTCGGATGAATAAGAGGAAAAACATGGGCGGGAATGAAGAGGACATCCGGTCCATGCCAGAGCATTTCCCAACTCAGCCTAATCTGCGTCCATAATCTCTTTGGCGGCCAAGCTAATATTTTAACGCTCCAATTGGGAGGTAATTCAGCTAAATCACCCTGCAAAGGTTTATCTGAATACAAAACCACCCGAATATCTTCGGGCGTAATTTTTTTTAATTCCTGCAACAAATGATAGGCATACCAGCCAACACCGGTTTTTTGTTCCTGATTGGCGCGTGAAGCATCAATACCGATTAACATATTATTTAGTCGCCAAAATTGAACGTTTGTATGATTCCAAATTTTCTAAAGCAATGCCTGTGCCTTTGACTACGCATAATAGCGGCTCATCAGCCACATAACAAGGCACGCCCGTGGCTTGGGAAAATAATTCATCTAAATTGCGCAATTGAGAAGAACCGCCAGACATTATAATGCCCTTATCCATGACGTCAGCAGAAAGTTCAGGCGGCGTCTTATGTAATACTTCCTTTATAGCTTCTACTAAACCCTGCATATCATTGTTCAAAGCCTCAGTCGTATCATCAGAAGTAACTAACAATATCCGCGGCAAACCTGAAATCATATCTCGACCTTTAATTTCCATTTCCAAAGGTTTATTCATAAACATGGCCGAACCGATCGTTATTTTCAATTCCTCGGCTGAACGCTCTCCAATGGCTAAGCTATATTTGCGGCGAATATATTCAGTAATGGACATGTCAAACTTATTACCACCAATTCGTACTGAACCCCAAGAAACAATCCCGCCCAAAGAAATCACCGCGATCTCAGCTGTGCCGCCGCCAATATCTATAATCATATGACCAGAGGCTGAACCAATAGGAATATCTGCACCAATGGCTGCCACAATTGGTTCTTTGATAATATATGCCGCCCGTGATCCTGCCGCCATGGCTGCATCAATTACAGCACGACGTTCTGTGGAAGTAATTCCTGCAGGCACGGCAATCATTACTTCTGGACGAAATAATCTCACGCCACCTAGAGCCTTGTTAATAAAATATCTTAACATGGCCTCCGTAGTATGGTAATTGGCAATCACGCCATCTTTTAAAGGCCGTTCTGCCACAATCGTATCTGGAGTACGGCCAATCATGTCTCGAGCTTCTACCCCAACAGCTAAAACTTTACCATCCCCCTTAGAAATAGCCACCACAGAAGGTTCATTAATTACAACCCCCTTCTTAGGCACATGAACCAAAACATTAGTTGTGCCGAGATCAATGGCGACTTTTTTTATAAGCATATATTAAAATTCTATAGAAAATTTCCTATCTACCCGCAGATCTGTCTGCAAGGTATAAACAGCATCTCCATAATTAGACTGGTTTTCAGCTGGCAAGGCTGACCATATATTTTTACCAAAATCTAGATCTAAAGTCAACTCATGGGCAATTGTTCCCAGCTGTTTCTGAACAAATAATGTGTACAAATTATTGGCTATCTGCTCAGCTATATCTGCCGATAAAAAATATTCCACTCGCAGAGTTTTACTCTGACCATGTTCAATGGAAATAAACTTACCAAACCATGTCTTGTCTAGTTCTTCACCTTGGTCAAAACCAGCAGTAACTAACTGACTACCCTTAGGCACAAAGACGCGAGCATAGGTGCGATAGCGAGAAGTCCGCCAGTCAAAACTACCTGTATGCTGATACTCCATTTCTGTTGTGGCTAAATATCTGTCATCAGTTTGAGGAGTAAGTTTATAAGTCAAAGTCCGAATTATAGCATGGTCAGTTTTTAAAGCTGCTAAATTGGCATCAACCCACAAAAGATAATCACTCTTAACTTGAGCTAATTGTCCAGTCCAATTTTTCGCAGTTATTACCTTTTGTAAATCAGGATCAGAAGTATAAACTAAAATATGTTTTTCCCCAGCCAATTTATCTAATAATTTTAAATAAACTGGCAGATTAAATAAATCAGAACTCACAGTATTGACCAAAGTGCTAAAAAATGGCTGAATTATTTGCTTGCGTTCATGAAAAGCCAAACCCTTATCATCATAGCCATATTCCACCTCGTATTCCAATTTTTCAGTAACATTGTCAGAAGTAAATTCCAAATCTTGAATAATAAGTGGACCAGTAATTTTTAACAATTCTTCCAAGACCGTAGGTGTAAAAGCCACTACCGCGTCAATCCCCTCTGCCTCAACTCCGCCTTCGGCTTGATATAGTTCTAGGGCTTTAGCAGCACTCTGAGTAAAATCCGGCGACCAATTAGCATCACGAAAATACCAGCGGTCAACTTTAAGATGTTCACTTAATGGTTGCGGTGGTACTGGCCGCCAACCATCTGGTGTATTTCTGTCTAAATTTTCTGTACCTTCCAATTGCACAACTTCCAAATGCCCTTGGTTTAATTTGATTACTCCATAGACGCCGATAAAACCACCACCGGGACGCAATTCCGTATTATTTTCAAATAGCACCAAATATGTCATAGACTTATCAAAACCCAAAAAACGCGGCAAAAGATTAAACAAATCTCTGTTTTCTTCATCAACCTGGCGTTGGACAAAATTGGACTGCAATAATTTATGCCAGGAAAACTGTTTACTGGTAGTATAGCCAAGGTAAACTAAAACAAAAATAATTACTAAAAAAAATATTAATAAGGACAACCAAATTTTTCTCTTTTTCTGCATAAAAATATTAATTAGAAATTGACCGACTAATGACAGCCAAATTTTGACTTTCTTTTCTCTTTTTCTGTGACACGTTAAAACCTAGATACTTACCAAACATAAGGTGGGTCACAGCATCAATGGCCGGAATGGCCGCTACAAAAATCATAGTCAATGGCAACAACAGCCACTGCAAGACCATAATAATGTATTTATGGGGCGACTGCGATTCTGGCCGGCGTGGTAGCAGAGGTATGCTCAAAATTGCCGAGATCATCAAACCACACATGGCCATAATCATTAGAGTTTCTAAAAGATGAGGCGCGTTAAAAAACAAAGCACTTTGTCGTACTGATTCTGGAGCTACCCACATTGGCAGACGACCTAAAATGGTAATAATCAAGGCTACCAAACACCAAGACCACTTACCTTCCCATTCAACAAACAACCATTTAAATTTCTTCCACCAGGGAAATTCCTTGCCTTTTTTAGAAAAACTCCAAAGTAAATATGGGATCTGCTCTGTCCCCCAGGCCCAACGCCGTTGCTGGCAATACAAGTTTTTTAAACTCTGCCACCATTTATCATCCCGAACCGTGTCCATGGAAACAGGAACATACATGGGTGTTACCTCATAGTCCCCATTATATCGCAACAAGCACTGAAAGAAAATACGCGAATCTTCAGAAACAATCCGTTTATCGTGATAGCCAGCTTCAACTACGGCTTTGAAACTCATTGAGTGAGAAGAAAAAGTCACCAATGAATCCTGTCGAGCCAGACTGGTCATCATCCAAAAGGTAGTACCAAAGGCCATAACCCGCAACATAGCCGGCGACTCCCACATATTATTATTATATAAAGCCACAGGCTGATAAGAAGACTGCGTGGGATTAGGATGAGTGCAATATAGATATGTGAGATAGGCAAAATATTGGGAATGGCAGACAGTATCAATATCAAAAACCGTTTCAATTACTTTAGCATAATCCCAATTTTTTCCATCAATATATTTTTTCATCTGTCTTTCTGCATATTGCAAATTAGAACCTTTGCCAGGAATTTCCTCTGTCAAATTGGCTGGATGCATGATGCCGACGATATCACCAAAACATTTACCAAAATTTTTTTTAATTTTAGACAAAATCTCCTCATAATTTTTCTGCTTTCTCTCTTCACCGGCAATTACTATAACAAACTTTTCCCTATCATAGGCGGCATTGCAAACACTCTGTACTGCTGTTTTCACGACTTCCCAGCCTTCATTATATAGCGTTAAAAAAACTACATGGCGCTTGTCTTGCCAATTGGTTAATTCATGTTCTAGTTTATCCGCCCAATCAATCTTTCTGGTCTGACGAAAACGCCACCAGGATAGAGTGAGATAGAAAACATAATTAGTA
>Ga0066637_10001601_pt1 | contig 14779 bp, 12 predicted proteins | sample CryGeyCG2014_020_FD_62737 | JGI IMG/M metagenome (GOLD analysis project Ga0066637, IMG submission 62737) | Groundwater microbial communities from aquifer - Crystal Geyser CG08_land_8/20/14_0.20 | ecosystem: Environmental > Aquatic > Deep subsurface > Groundwater | place: USA: Utah: Grand County...
TACCGCGTCTCCCGGCACAACTCCCGTTTTCAAATTATAATACTTAAAATCCGGCGGCGCAACCGACCATACCAACTGTCCGAAGCGGCGGGTTTTGGCATGTGGGTTCGGGCATGTTGACAATGCGGATTGTAGGTTTGTAATATAATTTATAGCTTTCAGTTTGTTCTGCGTTCCGAACGCTAAACCGAAAAATACAACACTAAGGAAGGAACTTATGTCTAAAACAGCTGTAGCGGAAAAAGGCAAAAAGTCCGTTCATGACTACGTAAACGGCGTGCTGGCGAACGTTATCGCCAAGAACCCCGGCGAGAAGGAATTCCACCAGGCGGTCAAAGAAGTGCTGGAGACCCTCACCCCGGTGCTGGAAAAACACCCCGAGTACGTGAAGGCGAAGATACTGGACCGGATAGTGGAGCCGGAGCGCGCGATAACTTTCCGCGTGCCGTGGACCGACGACAAAGGCGAGGTGCAGATAAACCGCGGTTTCCGCATCGAGTTCAACAGCGCCATAGGCCCGTACAAAGGCGGCCTGCGCTTCCACCCCTCGGTGAACCTGAGCATCCTGAAGTTCCTCGGCTTCGAGCAGATCTTCAAGAACGCCCTGACCACGCTGCCCATGGGCGGCGGCAAAGGCGGGTCCGACTTCGACCCCAAGGGCAAGAGCGACGCCGAAGTGATGCGCTTCTGCCAGAGCTTCATGACGGAACTGTTCCGCCATATCGGTCCCGACACGGACGTGCCGGCGGGAGATATCGGCGTGGGCGGCCGCGAGATAGGCTTCCTGTTCGGCCAGTACAAGCGCCTTAAGAACGAGTTCACGGGCGTGCTGACCGGCAAGGGTATAACCTGGGGCGGCTCGCTTGTACGCCCCGAAGCCACCGGCTTCGGCGTGGTGTATTTCTCCGAAGAGCAGCTTAAGACCAAGGGCACCAGTTTCAAAGGAAAGACCGTGGCCGTCTCCGGCTTCGGCAACGTGGCCTGGGGCGCGGTGAAGAAGGTGGGGGATCTGGGCGGCAAAGTCGTCACCATCTCCGGACCCGACGGCTACATTCATGACCCCGAGGGCATAACGGGCGGGAAATGGGAATATATGCTCTCCCTGCGCGCCTCCGGCCGGGATATCGTGGCCCCGTACGCGGAAAAGTTCAAGAGCGCCTCGTTCCACGCCGGCAAGCGGCCGTGGGAAGTGAAGGTTGACGTGGCACTGCCCTGCGCCACCCAGAACGAGCTTAATGAAACCGACGCGAAGAACCTGATCGGCAACGGCGTTATCTGCGTTACCGAGGGCGCCAACATGCCCTGCACGCCCGAAGCCGTTGCCGCGTTCCAGGAAGCGAAGGTCCTGTTCTCACCCGGCAAGGCCTCCAATGCCGGCGGCGTGGCGACCTCGGGTCTGGAGATGAGCCAGAACAGCATGCGCATGAGCTGGAGCCGCGAGGAAGTGGACAAGCAGTTGCACGGCATTATGGTGAACATCCATAATGCCTGCGTGGCGGCCGCCAACGAATCGGATATGCCCGGCAACTACGTAGCCGGCGCCAACATAGCCAGCTTCAAGAAAGTGGCCGACGCCATGATGGCCCAGGGCCTCGTGTAAACCGTAAGGGACACAGAACCGGATAAGACGGCGTCCGCCTGAGGCGGGCGCCGTCTTTGTTTTTATTGAGGCCTTTTTGTTTTGTAATATTTAACGAGGTCGGGAGTTCAGCGTTTTTACGGCCGCAAAGCATCCGGAGGGAAAGCTATGCCTAAAATACTGGTGGTGGACGACATTCCCGCGATACTGGATTTTTCCAGGGAATTCTTCGAGGATGCGGGCTTCGATGTAAGGACGGCCGAAACCGCCACCGCCGCGATAGCGGCCCAGCGGGAATTCAAGGCCGACCTGATCCTGCAGGACCTGAACATCCCGGAGGGCGGCGGCATCTTCGTTTACGAGACCTTGCGCGCCGGGCAGGACATGGTGCCGATGATATTTTCCACCGGCAAGCCGGAGGCCATCGGCAACCTCGCCGGTATGACCAATGTGTCCGTGCTGAAAAAACCCACGGACCCGGACGTGCTGATGTCCGAAGTCAGGAAACACATGACAAAATCCGGGGAAGGCCAGATGAACCCTCCCCCTCCGCCGCCGCCCCCTGGTAATCGGTAAGGTTGAAACTTAGCCCCTTCTCTCTGTTCTCTTTTACGGGAGTTGCGCGCACTGATTATTTCAGCTTCTTGTCTATATGCGCCCAGGCGTTCTTAAGCTCCACCGTCAAATGCCGCAGTTCTGAAGCGTCGATCGTATCCTGTTTGGAATAGCGCTCCGCTATCTTGTCCACCATTCTCAGGTAGGTATCCCTGTCTATGGTCTTCATAGACTCCATCTTCTCCAGAACATCGCCTTTCATCTTAAGCGCCCAGCTAAAAACCCTGTCGCGATTTCTGGCGTTCTTTTCCCCGTAGAGGAAATAGGCGCCCGCGGCGGTCATCGCCGCCAGCCCGATACCCGCCCCGATTATCTTTCCGGTCTTTTTCATGATACTCTCCTGTTCATCAGCCCGAAAGCGTTAAAAGAACTCCGCCGGCTGGTCTGCTGGTATATTATGCGACAATAAGCGCCGGGTGGCAAATTTACGCCGAAACCAAGGCGCCGCCTGTCGTGTATATTATACTAATCGCGCGATTGTAAAATAAATATTTTCGGCACGATAACACGCCCGGGCCGCACGGTCAATCCCGGCGCAGGGCTTTCTTTATTCTGTAGACCACGTGAAAAGAAGAATAGATGATGCCCGGCACGGCGGCGGAATAGTTGCGGGCCAGGGCCTCGGCTCCGGGCGCCCCGTCACCCAGGCCAATAGCTATATCCAGCGGCGTGAGCATGAGGAATTTCAGAACGAAGACCAGGTAGACTATATTTTCGACCAACGCCCCCGCATTGGCATACGGCAGCCTGAACCACAGCGCCGCGCCTAGTCCGGCCTCGACGGCGTAAAAAGCGGCGGTTCCGGCCGCGCCGGACCCGGTTACCACCCCCGCCCTGAAGCCGGGCCAGAAAAAGAGTTCCAGCACGCACCAGAGCGGCGACAGGTAATAGAACGAATTGAGCGCCGAATCCGCTTTTTTATCCATAATGTTACGGTAGAACCGTCAGGGAAACAACGGTGATGCCGGTCCAGAAGCTTTCTTTGAGGGGCTTCAGGAGGCTTCCGGGTCCGTTAACGGCCTGTGTTCTGTGCACTACACTTACCCCGTTCACCATAAAGCGGTGGTTCACTTCAGGAGTTTTATCCTTCCCGTTCCCGGGTTTTTTACGGGCCCGGCGGCCAGGCACTTAAGCATAACGTCGCGCAGCGAGACCATGGTGTCTTTTATATCCTTGCCGCCGGAGAAGACAGCGCCGCCATCGCCGCCGAAGGCCAGGTAATTATTGGTGGCCACGGTAAATTCGTCCTCCGCCTTTATTTCCCGGCCGCCGCGCTTCAGGCATATTTCGGCCGGAGCCGCGCCGGCGACCGGCCTGAACTCCACTTCCAGGCCGGATATCTGCATGGCTGTTTCTCCGCCGCGGATATTGCCGGCCATAAGCTGTTTAAGCCGGGCGCCGTTAAGGCGCATGGTCACTATGGTATTCTCGAACGGCATTGCCTGGTAAACGTCGCGCAGCCGTATTTCGCCTTTGCGCAACCCGGCCCTTATGCCGGCGGTATTCTGAAAAGCCACGTCCGTGCCGGCGGCTTTACGGACCGCGTCGGCCAGCCAATTGCCTATGGCGGAGTCCAGCCCTTCACGGCTGAAGAGCAGGTCCTCGGCGGCGCTGCCCGCCAGCGTTCCCATTTCACGCTCCACGGCAGCGCTGAAGCCGGAGATGGTCCTTTGGACCAGCAGGTCCAGGCCGGTTTCATCAGGCCACAGAGGGACAAGCGAAACATTTATACCGGAAAGCGCCCCTGTGCCATCGTCAAAGTTAAGCTCGGCGCGGGTAACATAGGAGAGCCCGTAATAGCTTTCTCCCAGCCAGGTCCCGGAAACGGGGTCATGGTAGCCCCTGGTAAGGCCGAAGTGCTGATGGCCGCCCAGCACAAGGTCAATGTCCTTCGCAGCACGGGCCAGCCGCAGGGTGCCGGGAGGCGCCGGCTCGAAGGTCCAGGTGGAGATGTCAACGTATTTAAGGCTGAGATCTTCGCTGAGACCAAGATGGGCCAGCGCGATAATAGCGTCGGGGGCCCGCTTTTTTATCCCGGCCGTCCACCGGGCCGCCTCGGCGGCTTCGTCGCGGAAGTCCAGGTGGTTCACGTTAATGGGCAGGGTGGAAGTGGCGGTATGCCTGCCGGCCAGGCCCAGCAGGGCGATACGCTTGCCGGCTTTTTCCACTATGACGTACGGTTTAAGGTAATCCGCGTGCGCGCCTCCGGCTTTGTAGTAGACATTAGCGCCGAGAAAAGGAAAGGCGGCGCTGGAAATGAGCACTTTTAGATTGGGTTCGCCGTAGTCGTAGTCATGGTTGCCCGGCACCGCGGCGGAATACCCGAGCTGGTTCATCAGGGCTATGCTGGCCAGGCCTTTGGTGAGGATGCCTTCGGGCGTCCCCTGGAACATGTCGCCGGAATCCAGCAGCAGGTAGGGCGTGGTCTCTTTTCTGAGCAGGGCGGAGAGCGCCGCAAAACCGCCCATGAGGCGGTCGGGGTGCCGGTTATCCCAGAGGGCCGGGCGCGCGGAGTACCAGCCGTGGATATCGGAGGTGTGGTAAACGACTATGGTTGTCGCCGCGGCCTGAAGCCCGGTGAAAAAGAATATCAATAGCGGCAGAGAAAAAAGTTTTTTCATTTAATACTCCAAAAAACGCGCCCGGCCAGGGCGCATAGATATTTTATGCAATGCGGGGGATACGGCACAACCGCAGCGACGGGAATGACCTCTCGGGTAATGAGAAAACCCGGCGCGGAGGCCGGGTTTTCCCGAGGGAACGGTATTCCTCAATGCTTGCCGGTGCTGCCGAAACCACCGGCGCCGCGGGTGGTAGCGGCAAGTTCAGGGGCGTCGGTGAAGGCGGCGTATTCCACTTTATTGAAGACCATCTGCGCCACTTTTTCCCCCTTCTTTATTTCGTAGGGAGTGCTGGTGTCCAGGTTAATGAGTATCACGCCGACTTCGCCGCGGTAGGGAGCGTCCACGGTACCCGGGGTGTTAAGGACGGTGATGCCGTGCTTCAGCGCCAGGCCGGACTTGGGGCGCACCTGGCCTTCATAGCCGTGCGGGATGGCCAGCTTCAGGCCGGTGGGCACCAGCACGCGCTCGCCGGGCGCAAGCGTATGGTCAATGGCGGAATAAAGGTCCACCCCGGCATCGCCTTCATGCGCATAGGCGGGTGTCTTCACGTCGGGCTGCAATTTATGCACGGTGATCTCGAGCTTGTTCATTTTTTATCCTCTTAACTGTGTATTAGGCAGATATTTCATTACTTCCTTATGTATGTCCTGCAAAAGCTGCACCGGGGTTTCGGGAAAAGCCTCAAGGCGCTTATCCAGCAGGCCGTCCTTGCGCGGAACAAATTTCTGTACATAGTATTTATGGGTGTCGCCGCCGGTGGTCTGGGTTATCAGGCGGGCCGCGGCGGCCATTTCCTGTACGGTAAAGAAGGTGATATCACCGTCACCGCGCACTACCGGGGCGATGGTGGTGCGGAACTCGTATTGCGGGAAACGGGCGACAAGCCGCATGCTTTCGGCCATCAGGTCCGCATAGCCTTCCACGCCGGCGGTGGTATGCCACAGGAAACGCGGCCCTTTTACGTCCATGGCCACATAATCAACCAGCCCGGCGTCAAGCAGGCGCGAAAGCACCCCCGGATTGCTGCCATTGGTATCCAGTTTCACGGTCAGGCCGCGTTCGCGCAGCTTTTCTATGAACGTGACCAGGCCGGGCTGGAGGGTGGGCTCGCCTCCGCAGATTGCAACGCCGTTCACCCAGTCTTTTACGGTATCGAGATAATCAAGGAACCCCTGGTCGCCCAGGTCCTTTGTTTCACCCAGCAGCGGCGCGGCGTGGCAATGCGGGCAGCGGTAATTGCAGCCGGGAGTAAAAGCCACGGCCGCTATCTTGCCGGGATAATCAATTAAATTAAATCCGAGTGCCGCGCTTATTTTCATTATATTTCTAAAGTGTGAGATGCTCAGTCGGGGCCGGGCCGCCCCCTCCATTATTTCTTTATTGCCCACCCACGGAGGCGGACTACGCGGGGATCGGGTTAACAAAACCTTCCGAAGGACGAGGCTTGCGTAGCGCCGGGGAGTGAGGCAGCGCGAGGCCACGGTGTGGCCGAGCGCGTTTTGGTAACCCGATCCCCGCGTCGCCCGCCGAACCCCTACTTCACCGCGTAGGCGCCCTCCACCATCTTGAAATACTCCACTTCCTTGCGGTGCACCGGCTTGCCGCGCTTGAATTCCAGCTCGTAGCGGACGGCCCCGCCGTTGTTCTTCACCAGCACGGTGGGTATCGGGTCCAGCGGCACGTTCCAGCGGGCGGCTTCCAGGCGCCCTTCCGGAGTGCCGAGATCGTGGAACTCCACCGGGATCTCTATGCCTTTTTCTTTAAGGGCCTTGGTAAGGCTGAGCTTTGCCTCTTCACACATACCACAACCGGGCTTGCCGAACACCAGCACCTTCTTGGAAGGGTCGGGCTCATGCAGCCAGTTGACTCCGGGAGTGAAGTTGGCATAGTTCCGGGCCGAGGCCTCGCGGGCGCGGCTGATCTCCAGCTGGGAGTCGTTCCAGCCGCTCAAGTTGGAGAAATAACCCACTATCTTCGTGCGCAGAGTCACATCCCCGCTGCCGCATTTGCCGCAGATCTTCTTGAAACCGAAGTAGTTGGAATGGCAGTTATTGCAGTGCGTGAACTCCGGTGAGACGGTCAACTGCGCGGTGCGGGTATTGAGATAAGTCTTCTCCACCAGCGCGGCTATGGACTCCGGAGGGATCTGGGACTCGCCGCAGTACACATGTATGATAGCACCCGACTCTATCATCTCGTGGAACCTGGACTGCAGCTCTATACGGTCCAGTATGGAAACATCCGCGCCGGGGTTGAGATGCACGGAATTGGTGTAGTAAGGGGCCTTGTTCAGGTCGCCTTTGATCACCTTTTTAGCTTCGGGATAGCGGAACATATCGCCCTTGGCCAGCTTCTGGGTAGCCGATTCCGCGGGGCTCTCCTCCAGCGTGATCTTTAGCCCGTGCTGCGCCTTCAGACTGGCGACCTTCTGGTACATGTGGTCTATTATCTGTATGCCGGTCTCGTAGGCGTCCTTGCCGTCATGCAACTCCTTGCCTGTAAGATACTGCACCACCTCGTTGAGGCCGATCAAGCCTATTATATAGGTGGCCTTATCCAGGTCCACGTACGGGGTACCGTCGTCGGACGGGATACCCAGCGAACGCAGCGGGCTGCCGTCGGTATCGAGCAGCATCCGGATATAGTCCTTCTTCTGCAGGTGGGCCTTCATAGCCACGTCCATGGCGCGGCTTATCTGTTTGAGCGTACCCTGGAGCGTCTTGCCCTTGAAGGCGGCCTGCGGCAGGTTTATGGTGACGTTCTGAAAGCCGGTGAAGCGGATGCGCTCGGGGTGCTTGAGCAGGAACGGGTCGGTAACCTTCTCCTTGAGGCGGCAGCACTGCGCCAGGGTCGCCCCGGCACCGTCGCGGTCGAACATGAAGTAGGTGGAGCCGTTCTTGGCGGCCAGCCGGCAGCCGTAATTGTAGACCTCGCGCTCGCCGGGATTCTCCAGCGCTTCGCGGCTTACATGCAGGTCGCACTTGGGGAAAGCAAACTGTACTCCGTACTTGTCGCCGTCCTCCCACACCTTCATCAGCTCTATGGCGAATTCCTGAGTAGTTTTAACCATCCGCGGGTCGCCGTAGGTTATGAACTTGCGCCCGTCGGCGGGATGGACCACGTCGCCGTTGCGGGAGTCGCCTTCCACGCCCTTGAAGCGCGGCGCCTCGTCCACCAGCTCGATATTGCCGCCGGCATCCTCCAGCATATACTTGCCGCCGGGCCCCATGGCCGGCACATTGTGCATATACTGCGGCACGCCGGTGTGGATATTGAAGTCTATGAAGAGCGTCTGGCCGCCGCGGCTGAAGGCGTTCTGGCTGGCCGAAAAGATGAGATTCTGCGCTATCTGGCGCACCACGGCGCGGGGGAGCCTGCTGAGCACACGCACTTCCCCGGTCTTGCGGAAGTACGGCACGGGTGTGCCGTCGGCGCAGCTGACGGTTCCGGCCTCCAGCATGGCTTCCAGCGTATCGCTTTTCAGGCGCACGGGCTTGCCTTCCAGCTCGCCCTCTATCATCACTTCGGGGCAGTTAAGCATAGGCGCGTAGAGTATATTAAGGAAGCCGAAGCCGAGCGCGCCGGCGTAGCGCGACTGCATGGACGCCAGGAAGGTCTGGATGTGGCCGTTCAGGACCATGGCGGACTTGGCCGGACGGCTCTTGTTCTGCAGGTTGGAAACGATCTTGTCCAGGCCGTACTTCTTTATGTATTCCACCGAATGGCTGGAGCAGTACACGCGCTGGGGGTAGCCCAGGTCATGTATATGCACGGTGCCGTTATTATGCGCCTCGGAAACATCGTCCGAGAACACCTTGCGCAGGTTGTATTGTTTCAGCACGTATTCGGCTATGCCGAGGTTCACCGCCTCGGGGTTATTGGAGGTGATGTTGGAATTTTCCTTGCTGTTGCCTATCACCAGGGACTCCACGGTGGAGATGGGCATGACCAGGGCCGAGTTCTTGAGCGGGATGCCCATCATGGACAGGTGGGATTCGGCTATGCGGCGCAGGAACTGCGTGTCGAAGCTCTTGGTGCCGTACTTCTCGGAAAGCTCATAAGCGTTGTTCTCGGTCTCCTTGGCTATCATGGCGGCCAGGTCATGAGCAAGCTGGTACTCCCTCTCAAGGGCCTGGGCCAGCTTGGCCCGGTCGAACGGCTCTATGGTCTCGTTGGTGACGGACTGCACCAGCAGCATCTGGTCTGTGATGTCGGTTTTGCCCTTTTTCTTCTTGACGGTAAGGCCGCTGCGGCGCACGCGGCTGCGGTCCAGCGAGTAGGATTCAAACTTGTCGGCGGTGCGGTCGAAGCCGCGTTCGCGCAGGACGGTAACGCACATGGTATTGCTGTCGTCCACGTTGGGGATGCGGTTGCGGAGCGTAAATTCGTTGTTGAGGCGGCGGGCCACTTCGTTGGCCACCTCTACGGCCTTCTCCTCGTCGCGGCCGCCCAGCGTATAGGCCGCCTTGAAGATGGCCGCTTTTGTCCGCTCCAGGTCGAACTGCGCCACTTTGCCGTCACGTTTCTTTATCACTTTAGGAAAAAATTCATTCATTTCTTTATATCCCCTATCTCTTTATTAATTTGATCTCTCTTTCGAAATCGGTGACATCCTCGAAATCCTTATAGATGGATGCGAACCGTATGTACGCGACCTTGTCGAGTCTCTTGAGTTTTTTGGCCACCAGCTCCCCTATAACGCCGCTGGGGATCTCGCTTTTGTCCTCGTTCCTCAGTGAACTCTCGATCTCCCGCCCCGCCTCCTCCATTTTTTCCACGCTAACTTCCCGCTTCTGGCAGGATTTCACGATGCCGCTCATCAGCTTTTCCACGGAAAAGCCCTCGCGCCGGCCGTCCTTTTTTATCACTACCAGCGGGTGGGACTCTATGCGCTCGTAAGTCGTGAACCGTTTCTGGCACTTCTCACATTCGCGCCGCCGCCTTATTTCAAAGGCCTCGGACGAGTCGCGGCTGTCCGTGACTTTGGTCTCTTCCGCGCCGCAAAAAGGACATTTCATCGCTGTTTTCCCTTAACTTCCGGCCGAAAGGCCCCCGAGACGGCGCCTTTACTATACTATCCCCGGCAGCCGGCCGAACTACTATACGTTGTGTTTCAGACTGACCCCACCACTATTAGTAGTAGCGTGATTATTTTACACTAAAGTAAAAAACATGTAAAGTGCTCCCCTATGAAAATACCTGTTGACATTAAATACGAATTATATGTCAGCGTTAAATCGCGTGCAGAATCAGCGCTAAGAATTTATGTTTCAAGTTTGTGACGGTTGCCCAAAGGGGCGCCGGAGCCGCGCCTTTCAGGAAAGATCTATCAGGTTCCAGCGCTCGGCGTAGAGATCGTGCAGTTTACGGCGGAGGCCGGCATTGGGGCGGGTTTGCAGGTCGGGGTCGGCGGCCAGGATGGCCTCGCGGTCCTCTATGGCCTGTTCAAGTATCTCCTTATCGCGCGACATATCCGCCAGCTTCAGGTCCATGTCGCCATGCTGGCGCAGCCCCAGGATCTCGCCCGCGCCCCTTATATATATATCCCTTTCACTCAGCTCGAAGCCGTTGGAAGTCTGCACCATGGCCCGCAGGCGCTCGGCCGAATCCCCCGTGCGCGCATACGGCACCAGCAGGCAGCGCGAATCCCAGCGCCCGCGCCCCACCCGGCCGCGCAGCTGGTGCAGGCTCGCCAGGCCAAAGCGCTCGGCATTGTTTATCACCATCAGCGTGGCATTGGGAACATCGATCCCCACCTCTATCACCTGCGTAGCCACCAGAATATCCGTGCGGCCGGCCGCGAAATCCTCCATCACCTGCTTCTTCAGCTCGGAGGGCAGGCGGCCGTGCAGCATATCCACCTTCCGCCCCTTGAACAGGGCCTGCAGCCGCGCGAACTCCGCCTTGACGGACTTCATGTCCGCGTCCTGCGTCTCCTCTATTACGGGGTAGACGATATATACCTGCCGGCCTTTGGCGGCCTCGTCGGCTGCGGCGCGGAAGGCTATTTCCTCCCCGGCCTCGGTGGTCTTCACCGGCTTGCGCCCCGGCGGCATTTCCTTTATGACCGACAGGTCCAGGTCGCCGTACAGCGCCAGGAAGAGCGTGCGCGGTATGGGCGTGGCGGTCATAATAAGCATGTCGACCCGGTCGCCCTTGGCCCGGAGCGCCGCGCGCTGCCGCACGCCGAAACGGTGCTGTTCGTCCACCACCACCAGCCGCAGGTTCTTAAACTTCACGCCTGCACCTATAACGGCATGCGTGCCTATCAGGATGTCTATTTTTCCCTCCGCCAGCTCTTCCAGCAGCTTTTTCCTGACGGCGCCCTTCATACGGCCTGTCAGCAGCGCGAAGCGCAATCCCAGGCCTTTCAGGAATTTCTCGAAAGTAAAGTGGTGTTGCTCGGCCAGTATTTCCGTAGGGGCGGCGAACACGCTCTGTCCGCCGTTCTCGGCCGCCAGCAGCATGGCCGAAAGTGCCACCACCGTCTTGCCCGAGCCTACGTCGCCTTCCAGCAGGCGCGCCATGGGCACGGGGGCCTGCATGTCGGCGAAGATCTCGTTTATGGCATGCGCCTGCGCGGCGGTAAGGCTGAAGCCGAGGTTTTGCCGGAAAGGGGTGAGGAGGGTTTTCTTTATCTCGTAGGTGAAGTTTTTTTCCACGCTGCGGGTCTGGCGCCGTTTTATGGCCCAGGCCAGCGCCAGCAGCAGCAGCTCTTCGTAGATGAAGCGGCGGCGGGCCTGCACCAGCTCGAAATTATTCTCCGGGAAATGTATGGCGCGGGCGGCCAGGTCCCGCGCGGCCAGACCGCGCCGGGCGGCCAGGTCCGGCGGCAGGAATTCGCCTACGGTTTCGGCCAGGGAGGCTGCCGCGGTATAAACAGCTTCGCGCATCATCCTGGCGGTAAGGCCCTCGGTCAGCGGGTAGACGGGCACCAGCCGGCCCACATGCATCTTCAGGGCGCGGACGTCATCGTCAAGGTAATACTCGTCGGCGCGCACGCGGCTCATGAAGAGCGGGTCTTCGGGCGTACCGGTTATCCAGACGGTGCGGCCTTCCCGCAGGTCCTTGCGCAGCCCGGCAAAGACGTCGAAGCGCGGGCTGTGCCGCTTGAAGAAGCTGGCCTCGGCCTCGCCGTAGCGGGTCTCCAGGGTAAGCTTAAAAATACGCAGCCGGCCGGAGGTGTAGAGGTCGCGGACGGTCTTTATCTTTCCTTTCAGGACCGGGGCGTCTTCCACGAAAGGGAGAGGTTCTTTTTTTCCGGGCAGGCGGCGGTCCTCCCATTTACGCGGGAAATTAAAAAGCAGGTCGTCGAGCGTTTCCAGGCCGAGGCGCGCGAAGAGCTCCGCCTTTTTGGGACCTATGCCTTTTAAGAACTGTATGGAGGCCATATTTTTCTATCGCCGGGAATACCGCGGGGCCGGGCCCCTGCCGCAGGCGGCGTATTACCAGCGGAGCCGCTACACCCTGCCGCGCATTATGTATATTTTAGAAAATTACAGGCCGCGCGCGGCGGCTTTCCCGCAGTAAAAGTTCCGCCGGGGATTATTGAACATCTTTTGAGCCGCAATTGAACGATTCCTGAACCCGCCTTGTTATACTATAAAGGCAGCAGGAAGCTCTCTAAAAAACAGCCGTCCGATGGACCTGGTCCAGGTACGGCACAAGATCCCCAGCGCTGTGCGGTGCGCCCCCTAACCCAAACCCCCCAAGACTCGGGGCCTTCGGGCCCCTTGCTCTAGCACCGTGCGGCGCTGGCTGATTTATAGATGAAACTTTGCGGTCTAAAGACCAGGCTGATATTGAGCGTCTTTTGAGCTGCATTTGAACGTTTCTTGAACGCTCTTTACTATACTTTAAGTGTCGCAAGTCGTACTGTTCTTTTACAAATTCAACGAATCCCCAGCGCTGTGAGGTGCGCCCCCCTAACCCAACCCCCAAGACTCGGGGCCTTCGGGCCCCTTGCTCTAGCATCCTGCAGCGCTGGCTAAATTTAAGCCCCGCCGGGCACAACAAATGACGCATCCCAGTAAGGCATACTGTCAGAACATCATGATCATTCCGGCGGGGCGCTTTTTTGTATATAATTTTCTAAACGCCGTAAAAGGGGTTAAGAAATGAAAGAACGCGCGCTTATTGTCGACGACGACGACGAACTGCTGTCCATCCTGAAAAAATACCTGGAAAACCACGGTTTCGAGGCCCTGACGGCCGCCGACGGCGTACAGGCGCTGGCCGCGGTCCCCGCCGGAAAACCCGATGTGATAATAACGGACGTGGATATGCCGCGCATGGACGGCTTTACCCTCTGCCGCAGGATAAAAGAAGGCCGCGCAACGGCGGGCATTCCTCTGATCATAATGTCCGGCAAGAAGATCTCGGAAGCTGATATGGTCTCAGGCTATACCTTCGGCGCCGACGACTATGTAACAAAACCCTTCTCCTACCCCCTGCTGCTGGCCAAGGTAAAAGCGGTGATCCGCAGGTCCGCGCGCGGCTCAAAGAAGGAAGCCCGCCTGAAAAAAGGCGACCTGGAAATGGACCTGGAAGGCCGGGCCGTAAAGATAAAAGGAAAGCCGGTAAAACTCACCTCCAAGGAATTCGACCTGCTGACGGCTCTGGTTTCCAACCCCGGGCGGCTGCTGAGCCTTACCGGCCTGCTGGAGACGGTCTGGGGCTACAACACGGCGGATTACAATAACCCGCACACCGTGGAAGTGCACATATCCAATCTCAGGAAAAAAACGGGTAGTTTCGCCAAACGCATAATAGCCGTGGCGGGCCACGGTTACAAGTTCGAGTAAAAGCCCGTGAACTAGTCTGCCGCCCGGTCGGGAACGATGAATACTTCGATAGAGAAACTGCTGGAGGCGGCAGGCCTTCCTGACAACTTCGACGCTTTCCTGCGCCGCGTGATGAAGACGCTGCGCGGGTCGGACGCGTCCGGCCCGGATGCCGCCCTGGCGCTGATAATCGCGCCCGGGGAGAACACCCCGGGCTTCGACCTCGCGGAAAATTTCACGCTAGAAGAACACGCCAGGCTGCTGGAAATCAGCCGGGGAAAGCGAAAGTTACCGGAAGAGTTGATTTCGGCGGGGATAGACGGCGCGGGAACGGGCGGCTGCCTGCTGGCGAGACCCGGCGCCGGCAGAGAACGGGCCGCCGTCAAGCGCTTGCTGACGGCGGCGGCGAAGGCCATAAGCGGAAGGCTGTCGTACGAAGACAGGGAAAGGCTGCTCACGCGCGAACGCGACACAGCTGACGCCACCACGCACCTGGAAGAGGTTTTCCTCTCCCTGCCCGAAATTACCATGGAGGAGGCTTCCCGCACCGTCCTCGACGAAGCGCGCCGCCTTACCAACAGCCCCTTCGGTTTCGCCGGCCATATAGAGCCCGCCACCGGCCACCTGCATATACCCACCCTGACCGATAACGTCTGGAAGGACTGCCGTGTAAAAAAGAAGAATTTCATCTTCAAAGAGTTCAACGGCCTGTGGGGCTGGGTACTGAAGAACAAAAAGCCGCTGCTGACCAATACCGCGGCCGCCGATCCGCGCTCCGGCGGGGTTCCCGCGGGTCACATAAAAATAAGCTCTTTCCTGGCCGTACCGGCCCTGGCCGGGGAGAACGTGCTGGGGATACTGGCCCTGGCCAACTCGCCGGCCGGCTACAACAAAGCGGACCTGGAAACCGCAAGAAAGTTGGCGCGCGTATATTCGCTCATCCTCAAGAACAAGCTGGCCGAAAGCCGGAAGGCGGCGGAGGAACAGAAATACCGGTCCCTGCTGGATACGCTCAACGACCTGGTCTGCAACCTGGGGCCGGACGGCAGGATACTCTATGTTAGGAAGCGTAACGAAATAACTGAAGCATTTGGAGGCTCAGATTTGAGGCGGATGCGAGGCGCGACGAACGAGCATACCGGTGGTCTGTAAGTGAGGAGCAACGAAGCAGCCGGCCA
>Ga0066637_10001606_pt1 | contig 14756 bp, 17 predicted proteins | sample CryGeyCG2014_020_FD_62737 | JGI IMG/M metagenome (GOLD analysis project Ga0066637, IMG submission 62737) | Groundwater microbial communities from aquifer - Crystal Geyser CG08_land_8/20/14_0.20 | ecosystem: Environmental > Aquatic > Deep subsurface > Groundwater | place: USA: Utah: Grand County...
TCTGACCCTATCAAACATCCCAGTTCTTGGGATGATAAATCCTTTGTACTTCATATGAGTGCCGATTCTACCTCTCATAGACATTCATATGTGTACGGGATCTATCTGAACTTGAACAGTTTCCATGGTGTGAACTTTGTCCCGCTATGAAAAATTTGAGTTCCGATAAGCACTTGATTTTTCCTATCCACCCGTGTATAGTCTAAACATCATTAGGGAGAACACGAACCTTAGACTACGTGTCTATGAGCGATGCCTCCCACTTTTGTTTTCTTCTTGACTTCGTTTCAAATCTATGATGTAATGCTCCCAATCACCAGGAGGTCATTAACATTCAGTTTTCGTGCTGAATGCGAAGCCTCCGTTTTTGTTTCATCTCCACTTTCGCCCTATCCCAAAATTTGCACCCCACTGCTATAATCACAAATATGCCAAACAAAAAATCGGCCTACCAGTTTAAAACAACTATCAAAAACATCCAGCCACCGATCTGGAGACGACTACTCTTACCCTCGGACGCGACATTTTGGGAGTTGCACATCGCTATCCAAGACAGTTTTGGCTGGACGGATTCGCATCTTCACCAATTTACTGTTGGATCCACATGGGATCGAAACTCTCAATACGTCTGTCTGCCTACTCCCGAAGACGATTTTCCCTACGAAAAAGAACCTCTAGATGAATCAAAAACTCCATTGTCCGACCTTCTCTCGGAAAGAAAAGGCGCCGTAACTTATGAATATGATTTTGGCGATAGTTGGGAACACCAGATAGTTTTAGAAAAAATTCTGCCTTTTGATCCAAAGGAAATATACCCAAAAGTTATTGCAGGCAAGCGCGCCTGCCCTTGGGAAGATTCGGGTGGCCCTTTTGGCTATCAAGAAAAAATCAAGATTTTGCAAAATAAAAACCACGAGGAACATAAAGATATCGCTGACTGGTTGGGGGTCGAAGACTTTAACGAACTTGATATTGAGTCGTTCGATCCTGACGATGTGATCTTTAGAAATCCTGTCACCGAGCTAAGAAGAACACAAAAAGGCTTTGAGAAGGAATTTTCGTTTAATGTCCATTGACAAATTACTTTAAAAGTTTGTTATAATGTACTCGGTCGCGGGGCAAAAACCGCGCCCATCACAAGTCCTTTTTGATGATACTCGGCTTCACGCCGTGCTCCGCCGTAAGACGGACTAGTCACAGAGGACTTATGTTGTTTATATCTAACTTATTTTTCCTGTTGTAGTAATTCTTTCCAAAGCGATCAAAATCATATATATCCGCGACTAAAGAGATTTTGCTTCCAATAAAATCAAAATATCTGGTTTCCTTTTTAATAAATGCACGTTGAACAGCCCAAATCACATAATCGATTATTTGGAGACACGGCTCTGCTTTGGGAGTTTGCGGATATACAAGAATTTCTGAATTAACTTTCGTTTTCCATTTATTTTCAAAGACAAAAATCGCCTTTTGGATAGCTTCCTCTAGGGGCGCTTGCCTGGCCCGATTAGTTCTAATGGAGAAATAAACAATGTTTTGTTTTGATGAATGAAGCTGATTTTGGAAGAGTTTACTTATCAAATCATCATAGAAAAGGTTAGGTTTTCCTTTGTGTTTACTACGAAAAACAGTCTCAATTTTTCTGGCAACAATAAATTCCGCCTTGAAGTTTAAACCTATTATTTTCTTAAACACCTTTTCTCGTACTTCCGGACAATCATCAGTAGCGTGGAAATAGTTCAAAGACTTTTTTAACGACGGCACCGACTGAATATAAGAGTCTTTAATAATTTCATTCTTTACCTGATAAATAGCTTCCCGTAATTCTTTAGGGGATTCTGTTTTGATAAATCCTAGTATCAGGATCGCCGAGCAACCCTCTTTTCCGACAATATATTTTCCGTTACGATTGTAAAAATAGGGATCGCCGGACTCGTCCACAAAAAAATAGTTTTTTCGTCCTTAATTCTTTTCATACTTTAACAACCGTCTACAGCCCCCCAATTTTAGAAAGTTTGGAGACGTTAATTGCTAGCATTCAAAGTTTTTCCTTTCGGGGGATAGTAGAAAAGCAAGATCTCAAGATCTAAAGTCATTGGCTCGGTCTCTTCCTCACTTTTCCCTTCTCCCTGCCTAAAAATAATTTCTGTAATTCTTTTTTCCCTAATGGATTCTTCCAACCAAGCTAAAACCTTCATAAGCCCGGCGTAATCGCCTGCTAATCTTAAAGAAACGGGCACCCCCACAATTTCATTTTCTAAATTTTTATCCGGTAAAACGTTGATTCTATCTACCCCAACCCCATTTTTTCCTCCGAATAAAGACAAATCTTCCAAAAACGAGGCGACTTCATTACTCTCAGGAACCGTTCGAAAAACCAAAGGAATATCCTCAGAAGAGTGATTTATCTCTTGTTCGAGAAGGGAAAGATTCCCTATTTTTTCCTCAAGCGCTTGATTAACTTTTTCCCCCTCCTCCACACTTTTTGTTAAAGAAAGAACGGTTGAGAGGGACGGGCGAATGGCAAAGGCGCCAAAAATCACTAAAGAAAAAAGACTTAGCCCCAAAACGGTATAGCTTTTTCTTTGATCATATGAAAGCATTCGCCATTTACCAAAATAAAGATAATTCTTCATAAATTAAAAATTTCCTTATTTACAGGAAGAGACAAGGTGAAAATATACATATTATCGCTTTTGTTATAGTTTCCTGAAGTCAGAAGAACCTCTTTGATCTCCTCCATCAAAATCATCGAAGTCACCATTCGACCGAAACCCGAGGGGGAGGGAGAGCTGGCGGTAATTTCTACGGCCTCTGGGGTAATTTTAAAATCGGAAAAGGTAATTTCGGGAGGAAGCCGATCAGAAACTTTTTTGACGGCGGTTGAATAGATAACTTTTTCTTTTTGGTTTTGAGAGATTATATTAAGTCGGCTCTGTAAATCTCTCGCCCGTCCTTCAAAATCCCCGGTGCTTTTTAAAACCGCCTGCTTTACCGAAATTTCTTCCGACAGGTCGGCCAGCTTTGTATCAAGGCTAAAGCGGGATAAAAAAACAATCAAAACGAAGGTGTTTGTGAGGATAATAATCGTCCGCCCCACCCCAATTGCCCAAGAAAAGAACTTTTGCGGGAGGGGGTTTTCTTCAAAAACTTTTTCGGGAACCAGATTAGCGCTTCTTTCCATGGGCAGACTTCGCTTTTAGTAAGCGAGATTTCAAACGAGCGGCTTTATTTTTATCAATCACTTTCTGTTTGGCGGCCTTATCGATAATTTTCTGCAAGGAAGACGCCATCTCCGCGTTAATCTCCTTTGCTTTCCTTGCTCCGGAAACAGCCACTTTTAATTTTTTAAGCCACAACTTTTTGACCGAAGTCTTTCGGGCAATCACGCGCACATTCTTTCTAGTTGAGCTAGTATTTGGCATAACTTGCTGATATTAACATAAAAAGATGTTTTAAAACAATACCCGAATAACTCTTAACAAAAATGATCCTTAGGATTTTTTGACCTCAATCTTCGGAAAATTTCCTTTCTTTCCCCTTGACTTGATAAAAAATCCATAACGTAACAATTGAAACTTGCATCATCTGATAATTTATCCTATAATCAGGTAGATTACACAAAAGGAAAAAAGGAGGAGAGTTATGAGCGTTAAATTGCTATCTGCGCCAATTTCTTGTCAGTGGGAAGTAACACCTAAGTGTAACTATGATTGTATCCACTGCTATAACCATTGGCGCCAAAGTGGGAACGGGTTTGCCATCGTAGCGAACAAAAAAATGGTTTCTCTATATGGAGCAGCCGTTAGGGAGATTTTGGCAAACCAAGTTTTTGCAGTCACTGTTACTGGAGGTGAGCCGCTTATTGTTCTGGACGAAATCATGCCTTATCTTGAGCAGTTGCACGCCGGTGGGGTCCAGGTAAGGTTAAACAGTAACCTTTCCATTCTCACAGGGGAAATGGCACAAAGTCTTAAGCGGGTTGGCGTGGTTTCTCTGCTGGTCTCTCTTCCCGCCGGAAAAGAAGAAGTAAACGATAGAATTACTGGCAGGCAGGGATCGTTCGCAAGAACTGTTAGAGGAATCAAGATTGCCAGAGAGGCTGGATTCCCTGTGACAGTAAACATGGTCGTGACGAAGATTAACCTCAAGCTCATCTACGAAACGGCGAAGTTGGCAGCTTCTTTAGGTATCGAAAGCTTTGCAGCCACGCGTGCATCCATCCCTGGAGTTGGTCTTGACTTCTCTGATTATGCTCTTTCTTTGGAAGAATTCCGCTTTATGTTGGCAGAGCTTCTTAGGGTAAAAGAAGAGCTAAAACTAAAAGTAGACTCCCTGGAGTTTTATCCACCCTGCTCCATGAGTGACTCAAAAGCCAGAGATTTCTTTCGCTCACGTTCTTGCTCGGCGGCAAAGACAAATTGCACAATTGGCTATGACGCTAGTGTTAGGCCATGCTCACACGCAACCACAGGTTACGGAGATATCAGAGACGGTTTGCGACAAGCGTGGTTAGCAATGGGCGAGTGGCGTTCCGGAGAATTACTTCCGGTTGGATGTAAAACATGCGCTACTCAAAAACACTGCGGTGGTGGGTGTAGAGTCGAAGCTTTGTTATCCAAAGGTAGTTTAAATGATCAAGATCCATACTGCGATTATTCTCAACTACCTTTAGGACTACCTTCGCGGAAGCTGGATCCTGTTGGGTTGTCTGAAGAGTACGTATTTCACTCCGAGCTAAAGTCACGAGAGGAAAATTTCGGCGGGATTCTTTTCATTAGTCCCAGCAGGTGGGCACCGGTTAAGAAGGAGTTATACGAACTTGCCTATAGGGCTGAAGGTGGTATAATCACACCACGCAGTTTAGCCACGGTTTTAGGGGTTTCAGAGAATGACGCGGCTACTACAATTGCGTATCTCTGTGCCAAGAAAATCCTAGTGGAAAGGAGGGAAAAATACCATGATCGCAGGGATTAAAGTTTAAAACGAAAGTCTTTAGAGTTTCCTGTATCACCTTTTTACTTTTAAAACAATTTTTATGAACTTTATAACCTCATACTCCAAAGAAAAAGATATTCAAAACTACCTCAACGCAGGTTGGAGATTTACTTATATGAAACATGGGAGGGAAAACATTCAGGAGAATTTGCTTAAACGGCTCCCAGAAAGCTTTCGGACTGCTTTAACGCAAGCTCCCGACGAAACTTCCGCTCGTAAAGTGGTTGAAGACTGGTTGAATTCCAAAGACACCGAGTATCAACGGATAACCGACTTGACGATTAAAACTATCCAGATGGTCCTTGACCAAGAAAAATCTTATATTATCCAACTTTTAGAATCAGTTTATCAAGAAAAATTTCCTTTTGATGAAATATCTGTTTTTTTAACTACATTTCCCATTCATCCTTACAGCTTTGAAAATCGTTGGTTTATGATTGGCCGAATGTCCCATGTTCCAGGAATGATTGGAACGGCCAAACACGAGCTTAATCATTTTATGTTCTACTATTATTTCTTGGATGACTTAACCAAACGGGGAATAAAAAAAGAAAAACGCGAACAACTAAAAGAAGCCCTAGCCATTCTTACTAATCCGGAAGGAAACGATAAACCAGCAGTCAAAGAACTGGAAAATTTTATCAAACCTCTAGCTGGAAAACCAGCCAGAGAGATTATTGAATCTTGCGTGCAATCGGGGTTACTTTGATTCTGACTTAATTAACAAATACAGGTATAGTCAGGTAGGAAAGGAGCAAAAAAACTATTTATTGCTCGATTGTCGGCTTTAATTCCAGAGCCCTAGAATAGAAAAAATCCCTCCAGCTTTTTTCTTCGAGTTTAATTATCATTTTCGGCAAGTCTGAAATCTGTTTTGCCTGGAAAAGGCTAGTTCCTAGCTGAAGCGGGTCTATAACCGTATCAAACTTTTTCCTTGCTAATTTAAAAAGACTCTCCCACGGAACCGCTCCTTTTTCCAAAATTAAATACAAATCAATAAAATGCCGGGCGGACGGTTTTTGATAAATCGTAAAAAACTTATTTACCGCCAAATCTACCAGAGAATCAACTTTTAATCCCTTAATTTTTTTGGGTTTTTGGATATGTTCAAAAGGATAATAAGTAAATTCTGTTTTTACAGTATTCCCCTCAACGGTTAGGAAAACTAAATTTCTGTTAAAACTTTTCTGGATATCCACCTTGTCCGCGTTCAAGCATGTTTTTAGATTCTTAGCGAGAGTAACCAACCACAAATCATCGATCTCTTTCTCGCTAAAAAAATCCAAATCTTCCGATAATCGATGTTGGAGGTAAAATTCAGAAAGCGCGGTTCCACCGGTAAAATAGAAGTTCGAAGTAAAATCTTTATCTTTGGAAAGATCGTTTAAAATTTCCTTCTGGGTTTTGGTTAAGATTGTTTTCCCCATATTAAGGCCTGAAGAAACTTCTTTCTGTTGGGATCCAGGGTGAGTTTCTTCCAATACTTTTTGACCAGGTCAAAGTTGATCTTCTCGCCGTTTAGACCAAAATTTATGAGCTGATTTAGCTTCCAAATAATAAAGTCTGGCTTTTTCTTACCAAAAGAGGAAGCTTCGGTATTCCAATTGTACATAACCCTATTTTATCAAAAATTAGCTAAAGGAGCTACTGCGGACTAAGACGAAGATAATCCTATTTCGAGGATTTACGATTAAGAAGTGGGTTGTCAATGAAACTTAGTCAGGGAATTTGCTTGCCTTGTGGGTTACTCGAACCGGAAGGTGGAGAGTAGCAAATTAAACAAGGAACGCTCATCAATACTTTTCTCAGCATTATACTCATAGTCAATAAGAAAGTTTTTCTGATTTTTTGCGAGTTTGACGGTAATATGCTCCCTTTCTGCTTCTACTTTGGGACACTCTTGCGAACTCGAGGGCTTAGAGACAGTTTCTGTTGCGGAAACGCCTCCGACAAGAGGGGTGACCCTATAAATCTCCTCCACGCAAGGAATACCATAACTCAGAGGCTCGTACCTTACACCAAACACCGAACCGCTAGGGCTTTTCAGGGCCACAATATAAGAAGCCTTCATCTCATCGAGGTTGGGCGCCCAATCAAAGGGATACTTAAATTCTAGACCAGCACCCGTATAAGTCTTCCACCTCGCTGTTTCGTCAATTACCGAAGGAAGTTCCTCCTTTACCTTTTCGGTCGCGGTGGTTTCTTTTTCTGAAGAAATAGGAGTTTGAGAGTTTTTGCCATACCAATAACCCGCGTAAGCAGAAACACCAACAAGGGCGAAAATTCCAAACACAATAGTAACTAGTTTTATTGGAGACGCGGGTTTCGGTGCGGATTGTTCAAGAATAACATCAGCCATTGTCCTCATGGTAAAAAAAATGGAAATCGTGTCAATGGCCAGTTTCAGGAGTTATTCTTAAAGGAGCCCTTTGACTTCACTGCCTAAAAAGTTCATTATCTCTTCTGATGAGATTTCTTTATCGGCGAAATCTATGGTGAAGTCCTTTATGTCGCCAAAGTAAGTGAGCTGTTCCAGAAAAAGCTTTTCCGAAAAGTTGCCATCAAATCTAATTTCCGCCTCCTCAATTACTTTTTCTAGACTAATGCCCGCTTTAATAAGAAAATATACATCAACATAGTCCCGCCAAGTGCCTCGCCTGCCAATCGCGTAGGCTTTATTGGAGACCAAGTCCTTTAAATTTAAAAGCGAAAGCGAATCAGTAGTCACCTCTTTGTGCAGAGGTTTAAAAGGATAGAAAAGAAATGTAATTTTAACTTCGCTATCTAAAATAACAGTGAGTTCTTCCATGCTATCGATCAGCACCTCTACTTTGTGAGAGGAGAAAGCGGAGGATACTTTGCGAAGAAGGTCCTTTTTGATTGGGGCATTCGAAAGCACATCAAAATCAAATGATTTTCGATGCCCAATTTGAAGCGCAATTGCCGTTCCTCCACCAAGTAAACCCACATTTCTAAATTCCTTTAGTTTTAAAAATACTTCTTTTCTTTTTTCATCCAGCAACTCAAAGTGCAGTTTTGACATAGCTTTCCTCTAAAAGAGGCAACCCCAATTCCAAAACATAGTTTTTGATGAAGTTAAACGCAGGCGGAGTGTAGATACGAAGCGGTGTCTCCACAAAAACATCTTTTATTTCGTCTTTCGAATAAATCTCAAAAAGATTTTTGATATCCTCCAAAGTTCCGTACATAAAGGTTTGGTGGATGATGTAAACTTTATCTCGTTCTTTATCAAGTTTTCCTTTTTCACTTGACCAAACCACACCTTGATTTAAATTTTTGAGAAGTTGGTTACCCATAACCTAGATTATACTACGAACACAAAATATAAAACTTATGTTATTCTATCCAAAGTAGAATGGTCAGAAGAATTTTTAATCAAGGCAAAAATACACTATTTGGAAGTCAAGAATCCGCCCTTTCCGCCGCGGTAATTTTGGCAATATCTTTTTTTGCTTCCGCCCTTTTAGGCCTTGTCCGAGATCGATCCTTGGCAGGAATCTTTGGAGATTCCACCGAACTGGGAGTCTATTTTGCCGCTAACCGCCTCCCTAATGTAATTTTTAATCTGCTTGTTATCGGTAGCCTTTCAAGCGCCCTCATCCCGATTCTTAGTAGATATCTTAAAAAAGGTGAGGAAAAATCCGTCTGGGAAGTTTCCAACTCTCTCCTTAATTTAAATTTAGTTTTCTTTGCCATCCTTTCAGTAATAATCATTGTTTTCGCTTCCCCAATTTCAAACCTGATCACCCTTGGAAAACTTGATCAAGAAGGTCTTTCGTTAATGACAAAGATAACCAAAATTTGTCTTCTGTCACAACTTATTTTAATCGTCAGCAGTTTCTTATCTTCCATCCTTCAAACTTTTAAAAGATTTTTCGTACCAGCGCTTACTCCGGTTGTCTATAACCTCGGAATTATTGGAGGAATTTATTTACTTTCTGGTAAGTATGGAATTTTCGCTCCCGCCTGGGGGATGGTTGCGGGCGCCCTTCTTCACCTATTGATTCAAGTTCCCGTCGCCTTCGCATTAGGATATAAACCCAGCCTTGCCCTTGACATTAAACACCAGGGAGTAAGAGAAGTATTGAAATTGCTAATTCCAAGAACAGCTGGAATGGCGGTTAACCAACTTAATCTGCTGGTAGATACTTCCTTGGCCGTTTTTGTTTCCGCCCCCTCGGTCATTTTCTTTAACTTTGCCCAAAATTTACAAAACCTGCCCCTGAATTTATTCGGAGTTAGTTTCGCCCAAGCAATTTTACCTACTCTTTCCCACCAAGGAGACGATGAGGATCTTAACAAGTTTAAAAAAACAGTCTTAAACTGCCTTCATCAAACCTTCTTTTTCATCGTTCCTGCCAGTGTTGTTTTAATTGTTTTGCGGGTTCCGGCGGTAAGACTCGCCTATGGAGCGGCAAAATTCTCTTGGCCGGCCACCCTTCAAACCGCCTATACTCTTTCTTTCTTTGCCGTTTCCCTTTTTTCCCAAAGTTTGGTCTATCTTTTCTCAAGGGCTTTCTTTGCCCTATGCGATACAAAAACCCCCCTTAAGGCGGGCCTCGCCTCTTTTCTATTAAACATACTATTGAGCATCTTTTTTGTTACCCAACTTAAATTCGGCGTTTGGGGTTTGGGGCTCTCATTTACTTTAAGCAGTTTCCTAAACGCCGGCGTTCTCTTTTTTGCGCTTGATAAGAAAACGGGACGGTTTGATCGAATTTTGCTTCTTTCCCCGGCATTAAAAATTTTCTTTTCCGCCCTTCTTATGGGAATTTCCCTTTATGTTCCCCTTAAACTTCTTGACAAGGTAGTTTTTGATACCACCAGAACCATAAATTTGTTAATGCTTACCGCCATTGTTTCTTTCTTTGGCCTTACCGCTTATCTCGTTTTTAGTTATATCTTTAAGGTGGAACAACTTGGTTTAATCAAAAAAGGGTGGTTAAAGATAAAACTGGTACTTGACAAAAAGGAAACCTCTTTCTAACATAGCGTCAATGCCCGGAACAAAATCCAAAAAATCACGTAGAGTTTCTGCCAAAGTTTCCCGCTCTAAAGGTTTGAATCAAGAGCTTTCCCCATTTATGAGTACCGTTATTTTACTCTTTCTTGGCTTTGTTGCGATGATGGCCGTCATTTGGGCATACAATAACGGACTAGTGAGCTTTAGTTTTAGCTGAAAAAATATGCTTGGTTTTTGGCAAAGGACTTTTCTAAAAAAGGGTCCTTTTTTGTTTCCAAAGATGTGTATTGACAAACTAGTAGAATAGTATTACTATCAATCATACTATGAGTATGAAAAGAATAACCATAACTATTCCAAAACACATCCACGATTTACTCGAAAAAAACGCCTCTGAAAGGGGAGTTAGCAGTTTAGTGGTTGAAGCAATTGAGAAAGAATTAGCATATCGAGAGTTCGATCCTGTTAGTAAAATTAGAGAAATTCAGAAAGATATGCCCCCAGTTACCATGGAAAAAATTTTGAAGGCAATCAGAAAGGGTCGCGTATGAACTCCTTCGTTTTTGACGCATCGGTCGTTCTCGGATTTTTGCTTCAAAATAAAAACGAACCGGCAAAAGAAATCGCCTTACTTCTAGAACAAGCCGCGCAAAGAAAGTTAGAGATATTGTCTACTTCATTATTGGTTTTTGAAGTAGGAAATGGATTAAAATACTCTTCAAGAGATGAGGTTGCTACAAGAGGTCTATTAGAGGCATTTGTCGATTGCCAAATAAAATACATCGAATTTAGCAAACCACAAATGGTAGAAATCCTTCGTCTGAGTCAAGAACTAAACACTACCTTTTATGACACCTCCTACCATTACCTGGCCCTCTTTAATAAAACAACTTTGTTGACGGCAGACGAGAAATACTTTAATAAGGCAAAAAAGCTGGGTAACATAAAACTCCTTAAGTTCTCTTGACAAGGAATCGCCAAACAGATGGAAGGCTTACAAGTTCCCCTATTTCGCTTGCTTCTAAGCTACTATTAAAGGATAATACAGCTTGTGAAACAAGAAAATATCCGAAATTTTTGTATTATTGCCCATGTCGATCATGGCAAGAGCACTCTTGCCGATAGGTTGTTGGAAAAAACGGGAACAATTCCCCCTAGGGAAATGCGAGCCCAGGTGCTTGATAATATGGAACTGGAAAGAGAAAAAGGAGTAACCATCAAACTTAAAGCTGTCCGGATGAATTATGACCTTGCTGGGCAAAAATTCATTCTAAATTTAATTGACACCCCGGGCCATGTAGATTTTTCTTATGAAGTTTCCCGCGCCCTGGCTGCCTGTGAGGGAGCAGTTTTAGTAATTGATGCCACCCAAGGAATTCAAGCCCAAACAATTGCCAATTTACAAAAGGCAAAAGATCAAAATTTAAAAATTATTCCCGTCATTAATAAAATTGATCTTCCTAATGCCATTCCTTTGGAAATTGAACAGCAGGTGGTTGAGGTTTTTGGATTTGAGAAAAGTGAAATTATCTTCGCTTCAGGGAAGACAGGCGAGGGAGTGGAAGAAATCATTAAAGCAATTGTGGAGAGAGTTCCGGCGCCAAATGGTAACTATGAAAATCCATTAAGAGGACTCGTTTTTGATTCCTCATATAATGAACACTTGGGCGTCGTTGCCTATGTCCGGGTAGTTGATGGGAAAATTTCCGAGAATGAAAAAATATTATTTATGAGGACAGGGGCTACTTGCGAACCAAAAGAAGTTGGATACCTGTTCCCCGATTTTAAAAAAGGCGAGGGCGTGGAAACCGGCGCGGTTGGTTATATTGCCACAGGGTTAAAAGATATTTCCCTCGTTAGAGTAGGTGACACGGTTACCTCGATTTCCGTAGCGGCGGGGCCCGCGTCGCCGCGAGGCGCGTTTACCCCCGCCGTTTCCGCTCTCCCCGGCTACAAAGAACCAAAACAGGTTGTCTTTGAAAGTTTTTACCCAGATGATGGATCCGATTTTGACAAGTTGAAAGTGGCCCTTTCTAAATTAAAACTGGAAGACGCCTCTTTATCAATTTTTCCGGAAAGCTCAATTGCCCTTGGCCGAGGTTTTAGACTAGGATTTTTGGGAATGTTTCACGCCGAAATTATTAAAGAAAGAATTCTTAGAGAGTTTGAAATTCCAGTTATTGTTACCCTCCCAACCGTTGCTTACGAGGTACAAAAAACCAGTGGGGAAACTTTTACCCTAGAAACCGCCTCCGAACTTCCGGACGCTTCGGAAATTAAAGAAGTGCGCGAGCCTTGGGTTACCGCGACTGTTTTTACTCCCATAAATTTTTTGGGGCAAGTAATGACTCTTTGTCAAAATTCCCGGGGGATTCTGCTTTCTCAAATTATGGCTAATGAGAAAATGATCCAATTAACCTACAAACTCCCCCTGTCAGAGCTAATTTTTAACTTCTACGATTCTTTAAAATCAGTCACTTCCGGTTACGCTTCCTTAGATTATGCTCTTTCCGATTATGCCCCGATTGACGTGGTTAAACTTGACGTTTTGCTTCACGGAGAAGTTATTCCCAATTTATCGCGAATAGTTTTAAGGAGCGAGGCGCAAAAGATTGGCCAAAATCTTGTTATAAAAATAAAAGAAGTCTTACCTAAACAACAATTCGCCGTCGCTATCCAAACGGCAGTTGGCGGGAAAATTATCGCCCGAGAAACCCTCTCCGCTTTACGAAAAGATGTCTTGGCAAAATTATCCGGCGGTCATCAGGAAAGAAAAATGAAGGTTCTAAAGAGGCAAAAGAAAGGCAAGGCAGAAATGGCAAGATTCGGTCGGGTAACTCTTCCTCCAGAAGCATTTAAGAAGCTCGTATAACAGTTCGATTGCTAAATTGTTAGAGTGTTAAATTGTTAATAAACAATTTATGAATTCAGCAATTCAGCAATAAAACAATTCAACAATTATCTTTTTTGTAGCTGCGAGGCCCGCCTAGACTCTCGCCTCGATTCAGCGAAGCGGGCGTCGGCGAGGCTGGCTGTGCCTCGCCAGTTAATTAATTGAATTGAATTGGCTACATAAATGTCGCAACTACAAAAACTATTATCTTATGTACGAAATAGTCGACGGTCGTCGATAAATTCGTACATTGTTGTTATCAACCAAAACATGGCAATATAACAATTTTATGTGCGATCGTCTATGAATTTGTTATTTTCTTGGTAACGAGTCGTTCTAATCCCGAGTGAAACTTGCTTTTGAGTGCTTTTGAGGTCCGTCCCTCTAAAGCAAGAGCCAGTATTTCTAGGAGGGACGGACCTCTTGAGAAGATCCCCCCTTGCTTTTAAGTATAAATTAGCTCTATTATTAAGTATGACTATTTATCAAATCGCGGAAAAGATAAAACAATTTACCATTTACGCCTTTGCCATCCTGGAGGCTTTCCTTGGTTTAAGACTTCTAATGGATTTCTTTGGCGCTAGCAAAACTGCCATATTTTATGTTTGGATAGAAAGCGCCACCCGCGCCTTTTACACCCCATTCTTAAATCTGTTCCAGCTGATTTATTTGCCTTTTTTCAAAAACTCTAGCCTAGATCTCTCTTTGGTTTTTGGAATGGCAATCTACGGCATTACTGCCTTCTTCTCCGTCCTCTTGATCGATATTTTAAAAGGTAAAAAGATAGGTTGAATTCCCAAAAAGGTATAAAGCATAATCCAAACCGTAATGGAATTAAATGTAAATCAGAAAAAAGCAATCTATCATGAATCCGGTCCCCTTCTTGTGGTGGCGGGAGCGGGCACCGGTAAAACTCGGGTAATTACCGAGCGAATCAAGTTTTTGATTGAAGAGCAAAAAATTAACCCCCAACACATCCTGGCTTTAACTTTTACCGAGAAAGCGGCCGGGGAAATGCTTTCCCGGGTGGATGAGTCAATGCCTCTTGGCTATGAAGAGCCGTGGTTATCAACTTTTCATAGCTTTGCCGATCGAATTTTAAGAGAAGAAGCCCTTTCTTTTGGGCTTGATCCAAGTTACAAAATCCTAACTCGACCCCAAGAATGGCTTTTAATCCGCGAAAATTTGTTTAAATTTGAGCTTGATTATTACCGCCCCCTCGGGAACCCAACCAAATTCATCTCAGCGATGATTACCTATTTCTCAAGACTTCAGGACGAAAACATCTCCCCAGAAGAATTTATAAAATTCGCTAATGAGAGCGCAAAGCTCAAAACGCAAAGCTCAAAACCACAACTCAAAGCTCAAAACGAAGATAACAAATATACCGAATTAGCAAAAACATATAAGACGTACCAAGACCTAAAGCTTCAAAAAAGCGTTTTTGATTTTGGGGATTTAATCGTTTGGACCATTAAACTATTTAAAGAAAGGCCACAAATTCTTAAAAAATATCAGGAGCAATTTGAACATATTTTGGTAGACGAATTTCAAGACACTAACTTTGCCCAATATGAGCTAATCAAAACCCTCGCTCCCGCTGATAAAAATCCCAATCTAATCGTAGTTGGAGATGATGACCAATCAATTTATAAATTTCGGGGCGCTTCGGTTGCCAATATCCTTAGTTTTAAGAAGGATTATCCGAAAGCGGAAACCGTGGTTTTAACCGAAAATTATCGTTCGGATGAAAAAATTCTTGACGCCGCCTATAAACTTATTCGTCATAATGATCCTGATAGACTTGAGGTTAAGCTTGGAATTGAGAAGAAGCTCAAAGCGCAAAGCTCAAAGCGCAAAACTGAAACGCAAAACGCAAAA
>Ga0066637_10001608_pt1 | contig 14751 bp, 5 predicted proteins | sample CryGeyCG2014_020_FD_62737 | JGI IMG/M metagenome (GOLD analysis project Ga0066637, IMG submission 62737) | Groundwater microbial communities from aquifer - Crystal Geyser CG08_land_8/20/14_0.20 | ecosystem: Environmental > Aquatic > Deep subsurface > Groundwater | place: USA: Utah: Grand County...
GGTTCCTTCCTTTTACCATCATTTTTATTTTCATTGCCATTCTGATTGCCATTTTGATTGGAATTACCATTACTATTTCCATTCTGATTTTTATTATCATTGCTGTTGCCGTTATTGTTCCCATTCTGATTTTCATTCTTGTTTGAATTTTCTTCATTATCACCTCCTGTATTTTCAGCCAATTTCGCCCACGGCGCTTTTTTTACCACGTCTTTTAGGTCGCCGAAAATGATATCATCAATAATGTTTAGGTCTTCCGCCAAATCATAAGGGGAATCTTTTGTATCCCCATTAGAAAAACGTCCCATATTATTAATTTCTTGTTCCAGGGTCACTTCCAGCCGCGAAACCTCTTTTTCAAATTCAAACAATTTTGTCATTTCCTGCTGAATATTCGTAAAATCCTTGAACTTAAGAGGACCCCTTTTTTCTGGTTCAAGTTCATTGATTTTATCTATCCGTCCCGCCAAGATTTCTTCCGTTAATTCTTTATCCAAACCCAAAACCTCCGCGGTGCGGGCCGTGGCAATCTTGCGGTCTTTTTTCGGTGAAACTTCCTTAAAGGCCTTAGGGTAAATCCCTAGCAATTTTTTAAAACGCATAGTTGATTTTTGGCTATCTTGGGTGGAAGCTTCCGCTTTTCTGAAATTACCAATCGAGAAAAATTTCCAAACACTCACTCCTTCCACCATTATTAGAAGAATAAAGAGTAGGCCCAACCAAGTTTTTAACGCGAAAAATCTGCGCATAATTAATTACAAGTTACTGCGGCGTTGGGAAATAAATTTTCAAAAGCTTCAAAGTAAGCTTGCGTACCTTGAAATTGATTTCTGACCCGTGTAAGAAGATACATCATTTTGAGATACTCCACGTGCAAAGGATAGGTTTTGAAAAACTCGTCAAATTGAGCCAAGGCCAGATCAAAAGCCCTTTCCGTGCGTTCAATTTCTAAAGAAACGATTTGTTTAACTTCATCGGCTTTACTGATTAGCTGCTTAAAAGTCTTGTCGGTTTTCTTTTTGTCTTTTGTGCTTTTATCTTCATCCAAAGCACTCTCTATACGCAGATAGCTCAAATCTTGCGCGGAGATTTCACCATCTTCCAATTTACTTGCCTGATCATCCAGCCTTTTATTGATTTTTTCCCAATAATCCTGCAAATTATCATAACGCATAGGATCGTAGTTCTCTATTTTTAAAAGATTCTTAACCGTCAGTAGTTGGTTAAGCGCCGCCTGATACTTTTGTTTAATGTTCATCCCATAACAGGCTAAAAGAAAAGTGGGACTGATGATTTCTTTTTGTATCTTATCTAATTTGTCTTCTAATTTTTGCGAATCTTCACTATTGGCTAAGATATTTTGCGAGAGACACCCCCCTTGTTCCGCGAGAAAAGTCTGCATTTCTGGTGTAGGCTCTTCACTACCACTACTAGGAGTAATGTCTTGATTGGCGCTGGCGGTAAAAATTCTTTCAGCAATCTCAAACAAGCTAATTATAAATTTTTCATCATCCAGCATTTTTTCTAACTCCTCTTCTTTAATATAAGAAGGATATATTTCATAATCGACGCATGAGAAAGAATAGTCTTCCAATTTTCGATCAAAAATCTTTTCCACCACCTTTTTTTCCAGCCCCATGTTCTTCATAAATCTTTCTTGAAGTAATTGCACGGTCAGATGCACTGCTCGGTCAAAAAAACAACTCATTAAGGTGGCATAAATTTCTTTAGCTTTAACCGCTCCTTTTACGGGATCTTTTTTAATTAATTCACTGAAATAATTAAAATCAATTTCACCGCCAGATGAGCTGTCTGCCGTGGAACTATCTTCTGCCGCCAAAGATAAATTCTGATTCCAAATCAAAGCAAACACGCCTGCTACAACCAAAAACGCGGTGAAGATTAGAATGAATTTTAGTTTTAACCTATGGTGCATAGGTTTTGGAAATTTAATCATTTGAGCTTTAGATTTAATTTGTTATTTGGATTTTGACATTGAAAATTCATTGAAAATCGGTAATTGAAAATTGATCATCATTTGCAATGGGGATTATTTATTACTCTTGCGCAGAGAGTCAACTTTGCCTGTGAATTTCATAATTTCCAATTGTATTTTCACGACCCGATCGACCAGATTGGCAATTTTTTCATTTAAAAGTCGGTAACGGTCGGTAAAATAGTTATAGACCTGATTGGCTTTTTTACCGATCACCGCTCTTTGTAGAATGTTCAACCATTTTTTCAGCTCCACGTCCGTACTGGTGTGACACAATTTCAATAAATACTGGTAATTTTGAAAAGAAATTGACTGCGAGTCTGTTTTACAAACCTGATAAAAATTCTCCAGACAACCCTCAAGTAGCTTGTTACGATGGAGGCGCAATGTTCTAATTCCTTCTTGATTTAACTCATTGGCGGGCGCGTTAGGTTTGTTTTCAATTAATGTTTTAATTTCAGTTTCAAAACCGTCTACGGTGACTTGATTCTCACATTTAGGTTTATCTCCCCTTAAACAAGCGACATAATCCAGAATTTCTTGTTTTAAACAAGCTTCTCTATCTTCATCTTCTGCTAAAGCAACAGAAATTGGAATAAAATACCAGCTTAAACTGATAGAAATCAAGATTAGCGTAATTTTCCAAAAAACGATTTTCATTTGATTAAAATGGGTTGGTTGGGATTAAGATAAACTTCTGCTATTGGGTGTGGACCAAAGAAAATTTTCCAGCTTTGTTCGGCAAAAATATCCTTAGCCGGACTCAATCTTAAGGTTAGTTGAGCATCTTTGGAAAGAAGATTCCCATTGGCTAATATGTAAGCAAAAACGTGTCCCGTTTGATAATCATACAACGCGGCAACATCACCTTGCTCCAGTTTTTTTAATTTAAAATTATCTTCCGGATTAGCATCATTCAAGGTTATTCCGCCACTGGAGGGATAAGCGCCCTCTATGGTTAAAGTTTGATCCTTACTGCCACCCAAGGTAATACGCGTAATCTCATATTGATCTGTTTGACGCACAATTTTAATTGAAGTAGGAGAGGAAGAGGTGCCAAAAACCGGTTCGGCTAGATAATTTGAGTCCAACATCGCGACCGTGCCCCTGGTTTCGTGGATTTCAGCAATGATATGTTCATCTGGCGCCCGCACGACAATACCCGGCGCGTTATCCAGAGGGGCTAAGGTATATTCTCCGCTTCCATCCGTCAAAACAATGCCTATTTGATTGTTCGGTGTAACCAGTTTTTGCCAACGGTCAAAACGGTTGCGCAAAGTCAAAATAGGTTCCTCTGCGAAAGGTGGGTTAAGCTTGCCTTCCAGTGAACCCTGTTCGGACAAATCTACTTTATTAATTTCCACATCGGGGATAATTACTTCCAAACGGATTTGTTTACGGTCCGACAAACCAGAAACGTCCGTGACGATCAAGCAAATATTTTGTTCGCCCGCTTGGCGCAACGGACCCAAAGTTAAGGTCGGCCCATTGGTCACTACATCCGGGTCATTTAGAGGATCGCCATCTTGATTGGAATCTTCTTTCTCGTTCAAATCCCAACTGTACTTTTCAATTCCTACGGTGGAAAAAGTGCTACTTACGTCCAGGGTGACTTTTTGTAAAATCCCAACTTGTTGCGTATCGCCACCCTTCACTTCAATTACAGGGGCAATCGCGTTGGCAAAAACTTGGGGATAAAACAAGATTTCTTCTGAACTTGCGCCTAGACCCTTTGAACCTACCGCTCTGATTTTGGCATAATAATTGTCATAAGGTAAAACTAGGGTCAGACTCGGCTCTTCTGAATTCTGCAGTTCAAACGTTTGTTCAGTTGGTCCTTCCTCAAATAAACTAGCGAAAATCCTAGCTAAAAAAGTCTTTTGGAAAACAGCTTGACTGTTATTTTCGGTTGTTTGTCCGGGAAGATTCACTTGTAAAACAATTTCCTGATTCGCGTTTCCTTTGGCCTCTTGATCAAAATGGTTAATGATTTTCTTTAGGTTAATTTGATAACCCGTAATGGTTGGATCAAGATTGGATTTCCAGGTCAGCGTGACCTGTTCGGATTGCAAATCTGTCACTTGAAAAGAATTAGTGGCTGGATAAGTGGGCAACAACGTAGCTAACTCTTGTACCACAGGTGTGTTTTTTAAGTACTGTTTTGTTGGTAAACTATTCTGATTCTCTTTGAGATAAAGATTATCACCTATCGCGTAAAGCAAATTACCGTCCGAAGTGTTGGTTAATTGAGTAGGGATTAACGGACTATTTGAATTATTTTCCCGCACGTAATTAAGCAATTGTTCCGCCTTGCCCTCTGAATTAACAGTATAAAATCCACTCAGATTTTTTTGTACCACATCTTTTTCTCCTGATGCACTCCCTCCACTTTGAACTAGCCAATTTTCTCGGGAGCTAATTTCATAAACCAATTTTCTGGGTTCAGCTTCTCTTTCAATCGGTTGAATTAAAGGGGGGAGCTGTTGAAGACCTGAATTCAAAGAAGCTAATTCCAATGATGGTTCTCCTACGAAAGCACGACGAAAGAGGGGAGAATTAACCCAGTCCTGACCTTCCAAACTACCCAATAGCTCTATTTCTTCCAAAAGCTTGCTTTTTTCTTCCGTCAGTTCTTTCTTAAGTTTTTTCAGTTTTAAAACGTTGGGATGTTTTTCCGCCAATAATTTATATTTATCCGAAACACCTTCCTCTGGTTTTTTAAACGTATCAACCTGCGCCTGGATTTTATCAAGCACTTGTGAACTATAAATACTTTCGTTCAACATATTCTGCGTGGTGGAAGTAAAGTTCCAAGTGAGGGTGTTAATCTGATCAGCAAACTTTTTCACTACGTCATAAATCATAGTGGTATCAAATTTCAGGTTTAAATAAGCATCCGCCCGAATTTCACTCACAAAAGGAATCGCTGGAACGGGGATATCGGGTAAAAGAATGTCTAAAGGGAAAAACCAATCACTGCGTTCCGTCAGATTCATAATCGTGCCCTTGACGTTTTGTTCCGCGATTGGGAACAGCGCGTTTTTAATCAGACAGATAATTTTCAAAATATTTTCCAACGGCTCCAAGACCACCTTAAGCTGTATTCCAATGTCAGGTAGTTTAAAAGCGGGCGGCAAATCGGGTAACTTGGGCACAGGCAAAGGCGGCAGAGGCGGTAAATCCGGCAGAGCGGGTAAAGGAGGCAAAAGTGGAATCAGCGCGTCCAGATTTAAATGAGGGAGTAGGAGATTGGGCAAAGTTGGTAAACGCGGCAATTTGATTTCTTCTGGTACGAATTTAATCTTAGGCAGAGTTAGTTCAATCCCTCCGGAAATGTGGGAAATATCCACTGTTACATCCGGCAATCCCGGGAAAGGAATAATCGGAATCTCGGGGATTAAAACAGAGAGCAATTGCCAATACCAGTTCATCGCGTTATAACGGTCGTTTTTGCAGTTAGCGCAGTCCAGGCGCAAGTTTTTAAAGAATTCAAAAAGATCCTGCAAGTCAATTAAAATGCTTAAATTAAAGTCCAGAATATGCCCCCAAGCCTCAATTCTGGTTTTGTTTTTAACCACATATCCAATCGTGCTTGTGATGATTTTATCTAAATAATCAATCATTTGCCCCACATAATAAACTTCAAAATTTTTGTATTTTTTAAGTTGCGTGGGAAATTCCTTATAAGCCTCCAGGGTTTCAATATTTTGCTCAACCCTTTGAATAATTTCGTCTAAAGTTTTCAAAATTTCTCCTAAAACTTGTTTAGTTACAGCATTCTGCGCGGATTCCCAAGCCGCTTTAAGCGTTTTCTTTAAGTTCTTTATTGCTTCTATAAACTGTTTAAATTCTGCCCACATTTGTTTAGCTTGTTCTATGGGCGGCCAGGGTATTCGCACTGTGACATTTTTATGCTGCAGTTTCAACCAAGGGAAACTTGAAAGCGTGTCTAAAAAATTATTCAGAGCTTTGGTGCCTTTACTAAGAGTAGCTTTAGCCTTTGTGTTCCAAGAGCCACTCTTGGGTGGTGGAGGAAGGTTGCGATCAGAAGTAGGATTGGCGTCTACGTGTGTCATGATTCCTTTAAAGCTTGGTACCACGAGTGTAATGGAGATAGGGTCGGAAAGTTTGTTAATAATCTCATCCATCTGTCGATCCAGCCAATCAGATAGAATACCGGGGAAAGAAATGGGACGTTTATTGGGACCAAATAAATCACTGCCGCCCGAACGCGTGCCAATGGAAACCAGTGGCAGACTACCCATAAAATCGCCCGCCGCGCTATTCAGCAACAATTCTTCTAATGAAAAATTACTCGCTTCTTCCTTACAACCACTATCTCCTCCATCATCATCAAGCGCTCCTTCCAACAATTTATCCACGGGTAAAGCCCACACAAAACAATTACCCGTAAGCACCGCGGGAGGAGTCATTATACCTGTCATGTACGGTCCTATACAAACCGCCTGCCCAATTCCTAAAGTAGCGGTAATCGTGGTATATAGACGCACGGTAGAACAGATATAACAATCTGGTCCCACACAAGGTCCCGAACACAAAGAAGCAATTCCGGGGTAACCAAAGATAGGATACCCTGGCATAAAACCACCCGGTACAGTAATAGGACCAATTTGTGAGGTTGCAAACCCTGGTGTCCCCCTGCCAATCAAATCCAAGAGATCATAATTGAAAGGAATATTCAAAAGTCCGCCGCCGCCAAACCCACTGCAAGCGTTTTTTAAGAAATCTTCCAATTTGTTGGTGATGTCACTTATCGCTCCGTTTAGTCCATCCAAACCGATTTCCGCGCTAACATCCACATTTAAATCGCCGCTACCCGCTTGCGCCCCTACTTTTTGAATGGGCCTAAAGAATCTTTGACTTAAGGAATGGATTCCCCCCGATTTAATCGGGGCGGGAACGACAAACGAGGTGTTTTTCAGGCCTTTTTTAAATAAGTAAGATTGCGTGTTAGAAGCATCTTCTGGCGGGGGATTGTTAATCTCGTCCCAAGCATCGGGCAAACCGTCTCCGTCCGAATCCTTTAAGCCCTGCTGGTTAATCTGATCCACCGCTCCTTGGGGATTGTCTAAAATCTGTTGTTTTAAATCTTGCACACAGGTGGGACATTCCGTCGTCTGACCCACTGGTTTTTCTATTTCCTTGCCCACTTGATATTCTCTAGGCCCGGTAGATAAATAATAAGTTAATTTTACCGTTTTATCACCAGAGTTGCGCACTGCCAAATCAAAATAAGGGTCTTCCTTCTCTTCCAGATCAGCGATAAAAAAATTAACATAATCACTCGCGCGCAAAGTCGCTTGATAAGTCAGGCTAATATTTTGATTGGGTTTTAAATCAAAGCTGTAAAAAATGAAAGGGTAATCCGCGCTGTCGCTTTCCAAAAGAGAGGCCGTATCACAACCCTCGCATTTTAAGGAATCCTCTTTAAACTCCAGATTGGCGGGAAGATAATCTGCCACGGCCAAACGTCTGATGGTTTGCTTGGCTTGGTTGGTAATTTTTAAAGTGAACTCCAGCAAATCGCCTGTTTCCAAGGTGCCGCCATTTAAATCCTTCTTCTCTTTGGAAGAGGAAAGCGGCGTCGCTTTGTTTAGGTGTAGAAAATCTGTTTGCAGACTGGTTTGAGTAGAACCGAAGTCAAAAGAAACTGAGCTATTTCCCGCGTTTTCCGCATAGAAACTTTCTAGTAGCTCCGCGTTTTCCGCGCCGGCCTTTTGCCTCACTTCTTCTAAATTAGCCTCGGAAAGATCCGCTGATCTAACAGCCGGAGAATACGCTAGGGTAACGTAATCAGTTAAACTTTCCCATTTTTGCTTTTCTCCTTCAATGGTTTGCGCCAATTGTTTAATGGCTTCCAAACCCTTCTGGCCAGCTTCACGCATCCCTTGATTAAGCGCATTTAAGTCTGGCTTCTGCGGTATGCCATCATAATACACTACGGGCTCGTTGTTAAAATTACCTTCACCTATGGTTACACCTGTTTGTCCCACTAGTTTACCGTTTTTAGCCAAACCAATTTTATCTCCGTAAAAAATCAACAGTTCTCCGCTTTCAGTCAACACCACCAGGTCAGCATAGTCATCCTGATCCATATCCGCGACTTTAAAACTGCGCACCGGACTAACTGTCTCAATTTCAAAAGTCTCTCGATTTAGATCTCCTTTTTTATTATAAACGATTCCCAATTTGTCCTGATTGGAATAAAGTACCAAGTCTGGCCAGTTGTCGTGATTAAAATCGCCTTTGTCTAAATCCTTCAGGCCATCCGCAATGTATAAGACTGATCCTAAATCTTTATAACGGTGTTCGCCTCCATAATTATGAAGTAAATGAATTTCGCCTTCGGCATAGCCAATCAAGACATCTTCTTGCGCGTCAGCGTTGTAATCAAAAGATAAAATCTTAAGAATTCTTTTACCGTCCGCGGTATAAACCAAAGCTCCCAGATCCTTCGTATAAACTGGCGCGGTCTCTGTGGCCTTGGCTTGTTTAGAAAACCAAGCGGCGGCATCACTGTTTGTCTGTATCCTAGCTAACTTCACCGTAGGGTCGCCCAGATTAATCATTATTTCGGAAGCGTACGGTCGCGTGGCTTCACCCACGGAGTTGCCCGCGGCAAACAACAGTTCGTTTTTAAAGTCTTTCTGCCAACCCACGCCTATTTCTTTCAGAGCGTCTTCCACGGATAAAGCGGAGTTGCCCAAAGGACTTTCTCCTTGGCCACCGGTTGTTTTTAAAATTAAATTACGCCCCCCGTTTTCTAAACTTTGCAATTCTAGCTTGTACAGAGAATTGGTAGTAGCCAAAAAGGACCAGATCCCAGAGTCTAACTTATCAAAATCTTTAGTTGGTAGGACACCAAGTTTATTTTTAGAGAAAGGATAGATAATTTGCGCGATAGGTTGTTCTTCCATCGTTACAATCAGCTCTAAATGATTAGGGAAATCATCTTCCCCTGGTTTTAATACCGTCAATTCGTCCGGATCGGTCAGCGCGATTCTTCCGCTTGAATTAATGCGTAAAAGTTCAGTTGTTTCAAATTTTAAAGTTAAAAATTCTCCCGCTTGTTCCGTGCTTAAACCCGGCGTGCCTAAAGTAGCTAGATAAAGCGTCTGGTCTTGCAGTGTTTCAGGGGGCAGTTCAACAATCTCTTTCTGCAATCCGCTGGGAGGAATCACAAAAGTCCGCAGATAATCTGTATTAGCGGTTTTTTCCAATAAATTAATTTGCAAGGGTTCTTCTAGGTTGCTTTTTACTTCCAGTTGAAAATCTTTGGTCTGATCATTCACCTCTTCCAGAGAAAAACCTCCTTCCCCGGTAATGGTTAAAACTATGGCTGGCAACATGGTAGAAACTGTTTGCGTGGTCACCGCTTGCGTCAAACCGCTAAACAACCACTTGCCTCCCAGATAATTTTCCTGTTCAACGTTCCCCGCTGGCATACCCAGTAGCGTCGTATATAAACCTTGCGGCACGATTTCCGCCAGGGTTTCAGGACCAACTTCGTTTACCACTTTCAATTCCAAAAGAGCGGGAGAAAGCGCCCGACTTGTATCTCTGACAATTAGATGGATAACCCCTGCTTTGCCTGTGGTTGTAAGAATATTTTCCACGTAACCCTTTTGGGTAGTCACTTTGGTTTGAGCAATACTACCGTAAGTCTGCGTCACCGCGGTAATTTTAAACTGCAGAGTAAAATTCTGAGTGGTGATTAGTTCTTGGTGCATGTCATAAACTCCCACCTTCAAAGGCAGGTTCACAGGTACGCCTGCCGACAAAGTTTTGGTTTCGGTTAAGATCACCAAACTGCCACTTGCTGATCCGGCAGGATTTCCAGAGTTAGAACTGTTTGGAGAAGGTGGGCTAGGTTTTTCTGGCTTACCAGTAGGAGGGGATTTCTCCGGAGGAGGTAGATCGCTGCTTTCCGGGAAAATAATGGGCGGTAGTGTTTCTTCAATCCAACACGAGATCGCTCCAATCCAATCCCAAACCATCACCGCTCCGTTTTCTTCATTATATTGTGAAGCACAGGGATCTTCTTCGTCCTCCTTGGCGCTTTTCTCTTGTTTCTGTTTTTCCTCTGCTTGAGTCTTTTCTTTTTGAGCTTCTGTATATTCAGAATCTTCATTCTTCCCATTAAAACTAAAATCAAAACCAAATCCGGTTTCATCACCTTGCGCCACAAGATAGACCGCTTCATAACCCCTACGCTTAGTAGGCAGAATATCCGTATAGCTTTCATGATTAGAACTTTCTTCTTGGGTTTCTGTTTCAGCTTTAATCTGGCTTAAATAATTCTCTAAAATATAAGTATGCTTTTGGTTTAAATCCTTGTGCAACCAATTCACGCTATCTGCCAACCAATTTATTTGCAGAGAAGTAATATCTTGTTCTAGGTAATTTTCTTCTACTAGGGGGACAGTGCTAAATTTTAATCTAATCGAGACTTGATCGGTGGTTAAACTGGCCTTGGTATATCCTTCTTTATCTACTATTACCGTATCTCCATTGTTTTTATAAAAAAGAGTGAAGGTGCGCAGATTCCCACTAGACCAAGTTCCCGCAGAAGGAAAAGTTTGGTGAGTAATGTTTTCCAAATCACTTTCCAGGTCTAGCTCTCCCGCTAAAAACTCACGTGTATAATCCAAAAGGTAACGGTATTCTTCTTCGGGTGAATAAGTGACGCCCAGTTTTGTTTTAAGATATTCCGTGATTTTTTGGAGAAAAACTGCTTCCTGTTCCTTTAGATTCGGAACAGAAAACGCATAGTCAAAAAAGAGGTTTACCGCCACTTTGGCCGAACTGATTTTGGATAAATAAAGATAACGGAAAAATTCATGAAAATTAGTTAGAAGAATTTCTTTTTCTAAATCTTTTTGCCATCTTTCCAGAGCGGCCTTTAAGGCTTGGCGAGTAGTTTGTAATTCATACTTACCCGTAGGATCGGAAAATTGAAAAAAGTTAGGATAAATTTTTTGTATCAATTTCCCTGCGCCGTCCTGATAAGAAAGGTAATGAGGCTTGTCCACAGGCAAAGTTAGGGTCGTTTTTTGTTCCAGTTGTTTTTTGATGGTTTCATAGGTAGGTTCCGCGTGGACAACCAAGCTAGATTGGGAATCAAAAGAGGCCTGTCGGGGTGATACGGGCAAAGTCGCGATATAAGGAAAAATCGGCAAGGGCACCGTGTAAGTGTCCATCTTTTCAGCCGGATAAACTAAATGTCCATCCACATAAACGATTTTTGAGCCGCCTAACGCCTCACCAAAAGAAAAGTAGTCCGTGCCACCGTGCACATTCGGCACCAGACAATTTTGAAAATCCAAAGCCCCTTCTTCCAAAGGACGCGTACCTTCAATACTAAAAACAGGCCTGGTCGCTTTTTTGGGATTACAAGCTTCCGCGGAAAGAGTACCGGCTTCCATATCTATCACCATATTCTTGCCACAACATCCACCATAGTCATCACAATCATCTTTTGTATCTGGATCAAAGGTGCGGTTCCCTTCAACCTGTTGGGCTAAAAAAGCGTTGGGATTATTGGCGCCTCGTCCAAGACTGCACTGCTGTGCTTGTTCAATCGCGTTACCCTTAATCCCATTAAAAAAATTATCGTGACTCTCGCCGTGAGGAATGCCCAAAGTCCATTTGGGCTCTTCGGTCTTAGTCAATAAGGCAAAGGGGCGTTGCAACCCTTCCGCAATCAGATTAAACCTTTTTTCTAAAATAGAATTAAATCGCAGTAAATATTCTTTGGTAAGTTCATCTTTTTTAGAAATCAGGGTCATGGGAGTGTCGGTTTCTTCTAAGGTCCAACGCCCTGCTCCGTTAACTAAATTATTTACTTCTCCTAAAAAACTTTCTATGACCTGCACATAACGTTTAAGTAATTTATCAATCGGATCCTTGGTTTGAATATCCGGCATTAAAGCCAAATCGGCGGAAGTACCCGGACTCACCAAATCATTCGCGGCTTTAAGTAGTTTTTTGGTATAACGCAGATAAGCACGGTCTTCTAGAAAATTCAGATAACCCAAATATAAAGGTAGCTGAGTTTGATTCAGCTGTTCTTGTTCGTGAAATAAATCAGCATAAAACACACTCTTTTCAAAATTACTGTAAATTGCCGGTCCGCTCTCAGTAGCCAATACCTGTTCGGTTGGATAAATTTGCGCGGTAGAATCGCCTGATCCAGCGTGGAAAGCGTGATTCTTATCCAGAAATTCAGCTAACATTGTAGCCGCTTGTTCTGAATCTCGCGCGGGTGGACGCATCACCCCATGCCAAACTTCTGGTTGAGGTGAGGTTACTGCCGCGTTAAACTCAAACTGGTGAGTAGCAGAATTATAGAGATAACTCTTATTCGCAAAATCAGTGTAAGGAAAGAGGCTGACAAACTCGTAATTTTCTTTTTTTACTTTTGGCAACGGTATCTCTCCCACCAAAACAATTCCGGTTAGATTATTAATCTCTCCGCTTGTTCCATCGCCATCAAAATAAAGCTTTTCTAAAGCCTGTGCGATTTTTAAAGGATCTTCTTGCTTAGTAACGGGGATAATCAAACTTTTTGTCAAAGCTAAAGTAGCCTGCACATCTTTGGCATAACGCTCTACTCTTTGCCTTAAGGTTTTTTCGGCATAAAAACCCAAGCCACCGTACTCTTTTTGATTTTCAAAAATATTTTCTTTCTCCACTAAAATCGCGACCAGGCCAATGTGTTGATCGGCGCTCTCACCCTTAACACGGTTTACTCGCAACTCCGCGCCAACCAAAATCACCAGAAAAAAAAGCAAGATCAAAACTGCTATTTTTTGCATTATTTTTATTTTAGCTCTATCTATGGCCATTTAGGTAACTTTGACTTGAATTAAACACTCCCTATAATAAGGTGTGTTTAGATTTTAACTTTTAAGCTCCAAGAGGCAATATGGTTAAAGCAGACAAAAACACGAAAACAGTTGATGAGCAACGCAAAAAAGAAGGTTCTAATTCTAATGAACAGACAGAACCACAGAACAGCGCTACTCAATCAGCTCCTACCGACAAGACAGAATTACAGAGAGTGAAGGAATTACTTGCCCGTACCCAAGCTGATTTTATTAATTACAAAAAAAGAGTGGAAAAAGAAAAAGAACTTCTAGGAGATTTTGTCACCGCTATCGTATTAGAAGATTTTTTAGTTTGTCTGGATGGTTTTGAAAAAATCGTTCAACACCTTCCCTCCGACTTAAAGGAAAATGAATGGGCAAAAGGAGTCTTACAGGTGGAAAAGCAATTCCAGCTCACTCTGGAAAAATTAAACTTAAAAAAATGCGAGATTGAAATCGGAAGAACTAAATTAAATCCACGGGAACACCACATTGTCGGACAAATGGAAGGAGAAAAAGATGTCATTCTGCAGGTTTTAGAGAATGGTTATTTTTTTAAAGACAAAATTCTACGTCCTGCCAAGGTGCTAGTGGGGAAAGGAGGGGGGCAAGAAATTTCTAATTCCTAATATCTAATTTCTAAATAAATCCCAAACTCCAAATAAAAAACTCAAGGTAAATTTAAAATTGATAATTAATAGCTCTTCTTCTTAATTCATAATCCATTCTTCATAATTCCAACTTAAATAAAACAGCGGAAAATAAAGATTAATTATTTCCCGCTGTCCCGCCCTAAACTTTGCCAAAGGCCGAAGCCCCTGGTTTAGTAGAGAGTGTACCTACCTGCATAAGCTATACGTAAGTCTAGGCGTATTCTTCAAAAAGAAAAACCGTTTCTAAATTCCGTTGTACCCCTGTGTAAGTAGGTTGCTCCCTGCTAAGCACTAAGAGTTTTTCAATGATCTTCAGTTAATGATAGCAAACCCAATAGAGATTTCTCAAGACCTTTCCATTGACTTTTATAATTTAAATGTTTAAGTTCAGATAAGGAAATTTCTTATAAAAAGGGGGAAAGAAATGTTTGAAATTCGCGTTCCCTGGAGGAACGTTTGGTATGAAGATGGTTTTTGGGGGAAGTGTTTAGTAATCAAACTTCCTTACAAGACCATTACCATTCCTGTTGCTCTATGCGCTTTTTGCGACATAGAGGCGCATGGTAATGAAAAAATGGTGAGTATTCGTATTAATTAATGCTCCCCATTTATGTTTTTGAAGGGAACTATCCCAGGTTCCCTTCTTGTTGATTGTGCTGTTTTTAGAAAAGAATAAAATCAGATTGGAATATTAGCTATGCCTAAGAAAATTCTTTTACTTGATCCCGCGACTATCTTAGGAGGCGCCGAACTTTTTTGTTTGGAACTCCTAGAGAAGCTTGATCGTGTAAAATTTAAACCAGTTTTGGTTTCCAGTGGACAACAAAGAGATTACATTGCCAAAATTCCAACGGACATCGTAAAACATCTGTTGCCCCTTACTTCACTTAAACTAATCACACCGTATAAATTTATAATCAATCTGCGCAAGCTCAAACAAATCTGTCTAAAAGAACGGCCCGATTTGATTTTTACCAACACCATTCGCGCGCATATTTACGGAAGTTTAATCAGTCGCAAATTAAAAATCCCGCTTGTTTGGTATGTGCATGATTTCACTTTCCCACGTTTTTTCGCGCGTCATTTTTCCAATATGCCAAAGGCCATTCTTTGCAATTCGCAAGCCGTGCGCGAAGATCTGGTACAAAAAATTAGCGCAAAAAATCGGTTTAAGCTTAAGGCTATTCCCAATGGCGTTGACTTGGAAAAATTA
>Ga0066637_10001611_pt1 | contig 14725 bp, 13 predicted proteins | sample CryGeyCG2014_020_FD_62737 | JGI IMG/M metagenome (GOLD analysis project Ga0066637, IMG submission 62737) | Groundwater microbial communities from aquifer - Crystal Geyser CG08_land_8/20/14_0.20 | ecosystem: Environmental > Aquatic > Deep subsurface > Groundwater | place: USA: Utah: Grand County...
GAAACAACAAATTTTCCGAATCCTTGGCCCCACGGAAACCAATCCTGCTAAGGGAATTATTTCTCATAAGTCTCCGTTGGGTGAGGCTTTGATCGGAAAAAAAATTGATGAGGTGACGCATTTCAATCTTGGTGGGAGAGAGATAGAGGTTAGAATTGTGATGGTGGAGTAGGGAAAAAATAGGAGACATTAGCTAAGGGCTGTGAGCTTAAGAGTTTGGGGATAGTTGAGGAGACAGGATTACCGCGTTGCAATGACGAGGGAAAGTTTTTTAATTGGAACTATAGCCAAAAACGTGAAGATCAATGTTTTTTAGTATTTTTTCACGGTTATGTTGACAAAACCGTGAATATTGAATATAATGGCAATATATGGCTAAAATACTCAATGTTTTCAATAAGATAAGCTTTCTTCGCGAGAGATATTACAAAGCTTCATCTGGTAAGGAGGCGCTTATTAAGCTGATCGCTGAAGCTGAAGTTGCCGAGCAGGTATATAATTCAAATGCTATAGAAAATAGCAAGTTGACGCTGGAAGAAACCGAAAAAATACTCCTTCAAATTAATTTAGATAGGTATATTTCGGAACGAGAAATTTTTGAAGCCAAGAATCTTGCGCGAGTTGTATCCTATATAGACAAAAAGGCAAAGGAGCAGGAGCTTACTCTTGGAATAATTTTATTTCTCCACAAAATGTTGATTTCAAATATCCGGGACGATGTTGCCGGAAGATTCAGAGCGGATAATGAATATGTTCGTGTCGGGAATCATATTGCTCCAAATCCAAAAGAAGTGGTAGAGCGTCTGGAAAAAATGCTGGCAGGATATAATGCCGTAAGCCATGAAAACATCATCAAACGAATTGCAAAGTTGCATCTTACCTTTGAGCATATTCATCCATTTGTTGATGGTAATGGTCGTATAGGGCGTGTTATTAATAACTACTTGCTGATACGAGAAGGATTTGTGCCAGTAAATATTAAATTTATTGATCGAAAAATGTATTATGAGGCATTTAAAGAATTTGATAAAAAAGGCATGGCGGCTATTATGGAGGAAATAGTGGGCAAGGCGCTTACCAATAGTTACCATAAACGATTGGCATATTTGGAAGGCAAAAAAATTATTGCCTTGGCTGATTACGCAAAAAATAATAAACTTTCACATTCAAACCTAATAAATAAAGCCACACGGCAAACCATTGAGGCTTTTTTAGAAAAGAATGTCTGGAAGATTGGAGTGTAGGATGCGGTGAACTCGTAATGACAAAAATTCCTCGTCGTGATATGGTCATATGTACGCATATGGCAGAAATTCGTTTGGTTACTTCAGTTTTGTCGAAAGTCGCTCTGCAAGAGATTGCGAATGAGCGCTTTGGCGATATGGTCAAAGGCGTGGTTGATATTGAACAGAGCATCTTGGCGCTTGGGGGCGAGTTGCACGCTGATATTGAAGCGTTCCTTTTGGATCAGGGGTCAGAGCAGGCAAACCTATGGGGTATTAATGTTTATCCAGGACAAGACTTTCCGGACATGGTGGAGTTTGATTCTATGATTAATATCCGGCCCAGCCAAGGGAACAAATCTAGGGGTGTAGAAAATGTCGACACGCGGAAGCGCATTCTTGAAGTTGTTCGTAAGTATATTACGCAATGAGTCAACCACAGCACCGAGATCTTACACATGGCCGGTGGCACAGCATGACTTTGGCAGAGCAGCTAGGGAATGTTGGCAGCGAATATAGTCGTGCCCGTCGCTGGAAGGAGAAAGGGAGCGCTGAACTTTTTAAAAAAGCTTTTGCGCGATTTCTTGAACTAATGGATTTGACTATTACGGACAGTCGTTGGCGCGGGCCAAGACGCCGAGAACTTGCCAGGGTGCGCGAGGAAGCGTGCTTGGAGTTTTTGCAGGTTGATCCAACGGGATTAAGTTTCACCAAGTACTTTGATGCCATGGCTGTTGCGGCGCGCGGGTTTGCGAAGTGATTTATTAGAATGATTGGACGGTTTTTAGAAAACGAAGGAAAAGCAAGATTGCTTCGTCTCTGCCTGCGGCAGATTCCTCGCCCGCGACGCCTTGCGTGTCACATGGCGAACGGGTCTCGATGACAGATTAGGGACTTCACAATGACGGATTGATTGAGAAGTGATAGAGTTCAATCACTATGGGACAGGAATCAGCATCAAATTTTTACGGCCTCGGGATTGCTCCAAAACTGCTTGAGATACTTGAAAAAAATCGGTTTACCGCACCAACGCCCATCCAGGCAAAAACCATTCCTTTAGCCATTGAAGGCAAAGACTTGATTGGTATTGCCCAAACCGGGACTGGGAAAACCTTGGCTTTTGGTATTCCCATGATCCAAAACATTGCCCGTTTAAAAACCCGGGGGGTGCTTTTGGTGCCTACGCGCGAACTGGCCGCCCAGGCGGAAGAAGTACTTTTACAATTTGGTAAAGGTGTTGGTCTAAAAACTGCGGTGGTCATTGGTGGCGCTTCCATGAACTTGCAAATTAGAGCGTTGCAAAGAAACCCGCACATCATCATTGCCACTCCAGGCCGGCTGATTGATCATTTATCAACGCGCGGGAATTTACTGCAGAATATTGGGATTGTGGTTTTGGATGAAGCAGACCGGATGCTGGATATGGGTTTTGCTCCGCAGATTGAAAAAATTCTGGCTAAGGTTCCTAAAAAACGGCAGACTTTGTTATTTTCCGCGACCATGCCACAGTCCATTGTCAGCATTGCAAACAAATACATGAGCCTGCCGTTGCGGGTAGAAATTGACCGGCCCGGCACCACGGTTAAGGAAATCGATCAGGAAGTAATTTTTCTTTCAGCTAATGACAAGCGCACGATGCTCGGTAAACTTCTGGATAGGTTCCCGGGGTCTATTTTGATTTTTTCCCGCACCAAATGGGGCGCGACAAAACTAGCTTCTGCCATCCGCGACATAGGACATTCAGCCACTGAAATACATTCAAACCGAAGTCTGGCCCAGCGGCGGTCTGCCATGGAAGGATTTAAAAAAGGCATGCATAGAATTTTGGTCGCCACGGATATTGCCGCGCGTGGCATTGATGTCAGCAACATCGAAGTGGTTATTAATTATGATCTGCCAGGTACGCCAGATGATTACATACATCGCATTGGCAGAACTGCCAGAGCCGGAAAAAAGGGCAAAGCCATTTCCTTTGCCACCCCAGATGAAAGACGGGATATTCAGGCAATTGAACGGATGATACGGACCCAGCTCCCGGTTAGTAAAGATTCAACGCCCATGCGGAATATTTCCAGCACGCCTTCACACGAGTCTCATCAGCCGCGCAAGCGATTTTCCAGACACCGTTCTTTTTCCAGTCGGCGAAGACGGTAGTTTATAAAAATTTTAAATACTTGGTTTCTACTTGACTAGTCAAGAATTAGTGATATTTTAAATTTGGGATAAAAATAGGCTTTAAAAAGAGGCTTGCAATCATGAGCGCGCATGGGTATTGTGTTATCACTGCGAAGGTAGGGGCTTTGTGGTTAGGAATTGGGAAAAAGTTATTTGTTATCTTTGTCATGGAACTGGAATTCTGACACGAGTCGAATGTTCATCATGCCATGGGACAGGTCAAATAACTCGAGTTCATGTTTCTGAAGGATTAAAGATTAGCACTAGGTATTCCGTTACATGCCCAAGTTGTGATGGTTATGGCTGGAACTGGAGATGAACTTTTTTTAAACCGCTTCGTGAAATATCAAAACGGTATTTATTTAGTGTATACTGAGTTCATGGATCAGGCTGATTTTGAAACTATCATTTGCGAAACCATTGCAGAAATTCCCAAAAAGCTTCAGGATAAAATTCAGAATGTGGTTTTTACGGTTGAGCCAGAAGCCAGGCAGCCGCAGCAAAATGAAATAAAAATAAGCCACCACAGTTTGCTTCTGGGTTTATATCAAGGCGTGCCTTTGACGAAACGAGGGATTAACTACAGTTTGGTACCGCCAGACAAAATTACTTTTTTCCAAAAGAATATCGAGCTGGTTTCAAACAATGAACCAGAAAAAATCAGAAAACTTTTAAAAGATGTAGTCTTGCATGAGATCGCGCATTATTTTGGTTTTAGTGAACTTGAGATTCGAAAATTGGAAAATCAAAAAGCTGGGAGTTGACCCCGCACCACTTTCTAAGCAGATATTAAATTAATAATAAACATATTTCTTTCGGTTAAGCACCCTTTTTAATAATAAATCCTTTGAATAGAAAGTGGTGTGGGGTTGATTTTTATTGGGCTTTGGTAAATCATAAGATTATGCCAATGGTCACCAGTCATTCCTGGGAAAATGTCTATCAATACGGGCAAATTGAAAATATGCCCTGGTATTCGGCTGGCTTGGATAAAGACATTGAGCAAGCTTTGCAAGAGCTTGAAATCAGCTCTGGAAAAATTCTGGATCTGGGCACTGGGCCTGGCACCCAGGCAGTGGCTTTGGCTAAAATGGGCTTTGAAGTTACAGCCACAGATGTTTCCGAAACCGCAATTGCCAAAGCTTTAAAACTGGCGAACATTCAAGAGGCGGCAGTTGTTTTTGAAGTTGATGATATTTTAGCCACCCACTTAATTCCTTTTTTTGATGTGATAATTGACCGGGGTGTTTTTCATTCTTTCAGCCTTGATGAACATGATGAATATATTGGCAACATACAAAGATTATTGGATGTAGGAGGATATTTATTATTGAAGTGTTTCAGTGATAAGCAGCCAGGCGCGGTTGGGCCATATCGCTATTCAGCCAGCCAAATTCAGAATATTTTTAAAACAGGTTTTAAAGTCATTTCCATCAGTGAAACAGAATTCCGCGGCCCGCATCAACCTTACCCAAAAGCCCTGTTTTGCATTATCCAAAAAACCTAAAAAAGCCCTAAATACCTTTGACAGAAGGTTTGATTTTAGGTAATTTCAGGCTATGCCTGAACCAAAAGAACTGGCAGTAATAATTGTCAGTTGGAAAGTTAAAGATCAGTTAAAACAGTGCCTGGAAAGTATTTATTCTCTGCCAGAGCCGGAAAGGCCGGGCGAAGTTTTTGTCGTAGATAATGATTCGCAAGACAGCAGTGTAGAAATGGTGGAAAATAGATTCTCGCAAGCCAGGCTTTTGAAAAATCGGCAAAATCTAGGCTTTGCCAAAGCCAACAATTTGGCAATTAAGCTGACCAACAGACCTTACATTTTACTGCTAAATCCAGATACAAAAGTCTATCCAAATGCATTTATTGGAATGCTGAAAGTTTTTGAAAAATATCCGAAAGCTGGAATTGTCGGGCCGACTTTAATTAATTTTGATGGGTCAATTCAGCCCTCGGTCAGAAACCTGCCTAGTTTTAAGACTCTGCTGGCAATTTTTTTGAAATTCCGATTTTGGTGGAAAAATTATCAGCCCTTAAAAAAATATCTGCTTTCGGATTTTGATTATTCCAAAGAACGGCCAGTGGGCCAAGTAATGGGCGCGGCTTTTTTAATCAGGAAAAAGGTTATTGAAGAAATTGGCTTATTGGACGAAGCTTTTTGGATTTGGTTTGAAGAAGTAGATTTTTGCGCCAGAGCCAAAAAGGCCGGCTGGGAAACCTGGTACACGCCGGCCGCAAAAATAACTCATCTGGGCGGAGTAAGTTTTTCTAAAACAGCTTTAGCCAGAAAACAACTTAAGTGGTTTAGAAGCGTTTTGCATTACAGCAGAAAACATTTCACTCTTTTCCAAACTTTGATTCTTTGGAAAGCTGGGTTGATTGGCATAGTCGGAACTTGGTTGGTGGAAAAAGCAAAAAAACCCGTTTTAAGGTTTTTATTCATTGCCGTTCTGCTGAATGTTTTTTTGGGATTATTTACTTTTAAAGTCGGGCTTTTAAGCGATGATTGGGATTTTTACCATGAAGCAAGGACTGTCCAAACCGATTTAATCCGGCCTTTGGTGACTAATGTGGGCGGCGCTTTTTATCGCCCGCTTTCAGTCTATTCATATTCGGTCGACTATGCCATCGCGCCCTATAATACTTTTGTGGCAAGAGTCCATGAGATTTTATTAATTATCATCGCAGTAACCTTGCTTTCTTTGATTGTCTGGGAATTAACTAAAAGCACTTGGTTAGCTAGCGCAGCTGGAGTTTTATTCAGCCTTTGGCCGCAACACTTGGAAACTACGGCCTGGTTGTCGGGCCGGCCAGATCTGCTCTGCACCATATTTATTTTTGCCGGCATATTGAGCTTGGTTTACGCTATTAAAAGAAAAAATAATCTGTACTATTTTTTACTGCCTTTACTGTCCAGCCTGGCTTTTTTGTCCAAAGAAACCGGGATTTTGATCCTGCCGGCCTTGGTTTTAAGTTTACTTCTGTTTAAAGAAAGAAAAAGCTTAAAACCCTGGATTTGGATCGGGATGTCAGGTATTTTTGTAGGCTTATTTTTTCTTATCAGAACCCAGGTTTTAGGAGTCTTAGTTGGAGGATATGGCGAAAGCCAAATGGCCTTGGGCTTACAAGATTTAATTAATTTAGTTAAGGTTCTGGGCATTGGCTGGGTGAATTGGGCTTACTTGAGCAGTCAGATTGGTTCGGTGAATAGCATCAAAATCGGCCTGGCCATTCTGGAAGTTACCGGGCTGGTAATTTGTGTCTGGTATGTTATAAAAGGCAGCAAATTATTTTGGCAGAAATTCGGCGTGGTTTTAATTTATGGTTTACTTTTTATATCTTTAGCCTTGCCAATGATGGGCGGAGTTAATTCCAGCAACTTGGTGGGTACCCGCCATTTATTTTTAGTTTCAGCGCCGATTATCATGGCCTTAGTTTTATTAATGGAGAAAATCCCCAAAAGAAATCTGGCTCTGCTGATAGTTGCGTTATTTTTGGGGGCCGGTTGGTTTATTAATTTACAGCCCTGGAAAATAGCTTCAGCTCAAGTAAAAAGTCTTGATGCTCAGATTTCAAAAGTAGCGCCCCAACCGGAATTAGACACGGTCTTTAAAATCAGGCATTTGCCTGGTCATTTTTTTGGAAGTTTTCAGTGGTTTGCCAAAAAAAGTTTACCAGAAACATTGTTTTCGATTTATGGACGACAGGACTTATATAATGCCAGTATATTAACGCCTTCTCAATTTTGTTTTCAACATTCAAAAGCTTTGGAAGTGGTTTTAAGCTGGCAGGCTGAAAATCAGCATCTTGAGTTAGAGGGGATTTTACCAATTAGTGAATTAAGCCTAAAAGCAGACAAGGCCGCAGACCATTCCTTAACCCTGACCAATAACAATACGGAAATTAGGTGGCCTTCCAAGGAATTGACAAAAGGTTTTCGATCTTTGGTGATAAGCTATTCTTCTCCAGAAAATTTCAACGGGATTTTGAAGGTCCAAAGTATAGAAGGAAATGTCGCTGTTTTTAAAGATCCTTTCTTTAAATTCCAGAAGGGCGAGCGGAACATTTTGGTAAGTTTATGCGATAATTGGGCCTGGCTGGATTCAAGGGAGAATATCTCCGGACTTGAGATATTGCGGCCTGACAAAATTAGTATTATTAAAGTTAAACTGGCTGAACCATATTAACATGAAATTTTCCACGATTTCAAAAATTACCCTGATTTTACTGGCAATTGAAGCTGCTTCTTTTTTGAGCTGGCAGTTTCCAGTCTTGGGCGTTTTGTTTTGGATATTAGTGGTTGGCTTAACTTTTGGCGTGGCTTTGGTCAGGATGGATTTAGGTTTAGGCATTGTCATGGCAGAATTAGTTTTGGGAGGCAAGGGTTATTTATTCTCCCTACCTGTGAATTCATTTGATTTGTCCATAAGGATAGGGATTTTTTTGGCGGTTTTTGCAGCCTGGCTAATCCAAGTAATTAAAGCCAGAAATTTCTGGGGCAGTCAGTTTAATTTTCGCTGGCTCTGGCTGGGCTTTGGCGGGATTGTGGCCTGGGCCATATTGATTGGGATTTTGCGCGGTAATGGCTTGAGCCCAGTTTTTTTTGATGCCAACGCTTTTCTGTTTTTGGGTTTAGCCCCGGCTTTTGGAAAATTGCGGACAAGACGCGAATTCTTTTCACTGATTACCTTTATTTTCGCCGCGATTATCGTTTTAGCCATCAAAACCGGCTTAACCCAAGGGCTATTTAATCACATTCCGTCTACTTCTTTGGTTAATTGTTATAAATGGATTAGAGACACGGGTGTGGGAGAAATAACTTACATTATCGGCCGACTGTACCGGGTATTTTTCCAAAGCCAGGTTTATGGGCTGTTAGGCTTTTTTTTGGGAATTGGCTTGGCCATAGCCAGGCCAAAGCAAAGATGGCTTTCAACAATTATTGCCGGCTTGTCCGTGTTTGTGGTGATTGTCAGTTTGTCCAGAAGTTTTTGGCTGGGCGGGGGCGTGGCTTTAGGGCTTGGTTTTTTGGCAATTGTGTTTTGGCCGGCTATTAGGTCAAATCTAGGCAAAATTTTTCTACATAGCTCTATTGCTTTTCTGATAGGTTTTTTATTGTTTTTCTGGGTTTTGAATTTTCCTTATCTTTGGGGCGGGGGAGTAAAAGTCGGGTCATTAGTAAGGTCGCGCGCCAACATCCAGACTGAATCTGCCGCCTCCAGCCGAAAAGAACTTTTGCCAGTAATAGACAAGGCGATTTTCAACCACCCAATTCTGGGCAGTGGTTTTGGCGCGGCATTAACCTATAAAACCAAAGATCCGCGGGTGAACCAGGCTGATACCCCCGGTGGCGTTAATTACACCACCACGGCTTTTGAATTGGGCTATCACGCTTTTGCCATGCAATTTGGCCTGCCGCTTTTTATTGCTTTTTTAATTCTGCTGATCAGCATTTTGAAAAAAGGTTTGAGATTGTTAAGGCTCGAAAATGCTAATGGCGCTATTGTTGGCGGGCTTCTGCTTTCACTGATTGCGGTATTTACTTTGCACTTAACCACGCCATATTTAAATCATCCTTTGGGGCTAGGGTTTATTTTAATCAGCCTATGCGCTTTTGCGATTTTAGATCCGCGCTATGCCGAAAAATAATTTTACCTACGATATAAGCCTGGTGAGCTGGAATAGCTCGGTTTGGCTGGAAAAATGTCTAAATTCCCTGTTACAGCAGACTCAAAAACCGGAAAACATTTTTGTAGTTGATAATAATTCTGCGGACAATTCTCTGGAAATCCTTAAAAAATTTCCTGGTGTAATGGTTTTCAGGCAAAATGAAAACCTGGGTTTTGCCAAAGCTCACAATCTCAATATCCATGAAAGCAAGACGGATTTCATTTTGGTGGTAAATCCAGATGTGGTTTTGGAAAAGAATTATGTTGAAGCGCTGCTTGATTATGCCGCAGGGAATGCGAGCGCTTCAGCTTTAGTCGGCACGGTGAAAAAATATGAAGGCGGTGGAATTGATACCACAGGCATTGAAATTAAACCCTGGCGAATTGCCAAAGAAATTAAAATCAATTTTAGTCAGCCCACCCGGGTTTTTGGTGTGTCTGGGGCAGTGGCCTTGTTCAGAAAAAAAGCCTTGGGGGAAATAAAAATTGGTAATGAATTTTTCAATGAGTCGTTTTTCGCTTACAAAGAGGATATTGAATTGGCTTGGCGGCTTAATTGGGCTGGCTGGCAGGCATATTGCGTACCAGAAGCAGTTGGCAGACACTTCAGGTCATTATCTAAAAATACGCCAAGAAAAATTCGGGGCGATTTGGGCAGAGGATTAAGCTTTCGTAATCATTTATTGCTTTACGCTGCTGTAGAAACCAGGGGAACTTTATTGCCTGACCTCTGGCTTATTTTGTCTTTTGAAATACTGAAACTTGTCTATTTACTCATCACAGACTTCAGAGTGACGGTTAAAGCCCTTGCTGAAGCCAAGAAAATGTGGCATTCTGCAAGAACGTTCGCCAAACAGGAAAAACGAATTATCAAAGCAGTTGATTTGCGAAAAATATTTAAAGCATGAGTATAACCCCGGAAATATCAATAATAATTTTAAATTATAAAACCCGAGGTTTGCTTCGGCAGTGTTTGCGCGGCATTGCCAGTTCTGGCGATGCCATTCAGAAACAGATTATTGTGGTTGATAATTTTTCCGGAGACGGCAGTGTGGAAATGATTGAGGAGGAATTTCCAGAGGTTGTTTTGATCGCTTCGCCCGAAAATCGGGGCTTTGGGGCTGGCATGAATCTGGGCTTGAAAAGAGCGACTGGCCGTTACGCAATTTTGCTGAATACTGATGTGGCTATTATGGAGCAACCCTTTGATAAATTGGTGAAATTTATGGACCAGCACCCGCGGGTTGGTTTAGCCGGCCCAAAACTTTTGAATCCTGACGGGTCAGTCCAATATTCATGCTACAGGTTTCACAAATGGTACACGCCGATTTTGCGCCGGTCACCGCTTGGCACTTTGCCAAAACTCCGGAATCATTTAAAGCGTTTTTTAATGAAGGACTTTTCTCATCAGGAAAATTATCCGGTTGACTGGCTTTTAGGAGCTTTTTTAATCGTCAGGTTAAGCGCAATTAAAACAGTCGGCTTATTTGATGAAAGATTTTTTCTGTACTTTGAAGACGTAGATTGGTGCCGCAGATTTTGGTCTGTCGGCTGGGAAGTTAATTATGTGGCAGATGTTCAGGTGGTGCATTATCACAAAAGAGAATCCGCGGAAATCGCGGGTTTTTCCGGGATTTTTGCCTACCCCACCCGCCAGCATATCAAATCCTGGTTTAGGTATCTTTCAAAATATTCCGGAACAGAATTACCAATTAGACCAAATTAATTATGAATTTTTTAAGTAAAATAAAAAATTTTTTCAAACCCGATAAGGCTCAAAAGTTCAAACATATCCTTAAAAAAATCTGGGCTTATGCCTGGCCGCCACTGTTGGGAATTGTAGTCATAATTTTAGTCTTGGCGGGTTTGTACGGACCAAGTTTAAAAATCACTTATCAGGAAGCCATGGTCGGCAGAAAGGATTTGGAAGCAGCACAGAACAACATTGTCCGCCAGGAATTCAGCGATGCTCAAGTGAATTTGAAAACTGGTCAGGCGCATTTAGAATTAGCCCAGACAAAGCTTCAGAAGCTCAAATCTTTAAAAAAATTGCCTTACATCAAGAATCAGATTATTGCCGTGGATAATTTATTGTCTGCGGGTATTTCCACTATTTCCGGCATCAAACGGTTAAGTTCCTGGGCTGAAACAGTCATCAAGCCTTTTAAAGCCGGTAAAACTTTTAACCTGGGCGAATTAAAGCCTAAACAAAAAGATGCAATCTTAAAAGCTATTTATCAGGCCCAACCGGATTTGCAGGCTGCCAAGGCTTCGATTGATTTGGCCATGACCCAGCTGGATCAAATTCCAAAAAGCGGATTAATATCAAAAATCAATGATGCGGTAAAACCTTTTCTCGAACAATTGCCGCAGATTCAGGAAGGTATTGCCCAAGCCATTCCGGCCTCAAAAGTGATTCCAGGTTTGCTTGGCTATCCAAGCCAGCAGAACTATTTGTTTTTGCTGCAGAACAATTCTGAATTAAGACCTACCGGAGGGTTTATCGGTACTTATGGAATTATTAAAATAAAATCCGGCGAGGTCGTTTCATTCACCACTGATAATGTTTATAACCTGGACGATAAGGCAAAGAAACTTAATATCACGCCGCCGGCACCGTTAATACAATACAATAAAACCAAAAAATGGTTTTTTCGAGATTCAAATTGGTCGCCGAATTTTCCAACAGCGGCCCAAGAAGCTTTAAGTTTTTATCGCCGAGAGGGCGGTCCAGAAAGGAAAATTGACGGGGTAATTGCAGTAGACCCCGAAGTTTTTAAGAATTTATTGCGCCTGACCGGCCCGATTACCATTAATAAAAAAACTTTCACTTCAAACAATCTTGTTGACGAACTGCAATATCTGACAGGCTATGCTTATGTGAACAATATAAAAATTGACACCACTCAAAGGAAAAGCATAATTGGCGAACTGGGGCGGTCTATGATTGATAAGGTTTTGCATTTATCAAAAGATAAATACGGTAAGGCCTGGACAATTTTTAATGAAGCTGTTACGCAAAAGCACTTGTTGATTTGGGCAGCCAACAAAAGCCAGCAGGGGATATTAGAAAGTCTGCAATGGGCAGGTTCTGTGCAGAGTCCATCAGGCGATAATCTTATGGTAGTAGACGCCAACATCGCCAGTTTAAAAACCGACCCGGTCATTAAGAAAACCATCAGCTATGAATTAAACAAAGATAATGACCAATTAGTTGCGAATCTAACTTTAAAATATGAAAACACCGGTAAACTCACCTGGAAAACAACCCGCTATCGGACTTACACCAGGATTTATGTGCCTTTAGGCAGTAAGTTAATTTCCAGTGAAGGCGCCATGGTTGAATGCAATTCAAAAAAAACCGGTCAGGTGGAGACTTTTACAGAACTTGATCATACGGTTTTTGGAGTTTTTACCTGTACGGAAATGGGCGCGACTAAAGAGCTGAAATTAAAGTATCAGCTTTCTCCCAGGATTGCGGCCCAGCTTGAACAAGGCGACTATAATCTGTTAGTTCAAAAACAGCCAGGCACTTTAGCGACTAACTTTAATGTCAAAGTTGATTTGGGTGGTAAACCAACAAGCTCAGTGAGCCTTGACAAAAGCGCGAAAATCCGTCAAAACTCCTTTACTGATACGACTAATTTAGAAATTAATCGCGAGTACTCTTTTAAGGTAGAAAATTAATATGGGATTTTTTGGCAAAAAATTAGGCATTGATCTGGGGACTACCAATACTTTGGTTCACATTCCCAATCGTGGCATTGTTTTGAATGAGCCTTCAGTGGTGGCTATTTCGGTTATAGATAAAAGAGTTTTGGCCGTTGGTTCAGAGGCTAAAGAAATGTTGGGCCGCACTCCCGATACTATCGTGGCTTCCCGGCCGTTAAAAGAGGGAGTAATTGCAGATTACAAAACGACTGAAGCCATGCTTAGATATTTTATCAATAAGGCCTTGAGCGGCGTTAGGTTTTTTCGGCCAGAAGTTATGATTGCCGTGCCAGCAGGGATAACCTCTACGGAAAGGCGCGCGGTTATTGACGCGACCATTCAAGCCGGCGCCAAGGCTGCTTATATTATCAAAGAGCCTATTGCCGCGGCAATCGGCGCCAACATCCCGATTGGTTCAGCTTCGGGACACATGATTATTGATATGGGCGGCGGCACTTCAGAAGTAGCGGTTATTTCTTTGGGTGGCATTGTGGCCAATACTTCAGTCAGAATCGGCGGAAATAAATTTGATACCGCAATTCAAGAATACACCAAAAAAAAGCACAGCGTGGCAATAGGAGAAAGATCTGCTGAAGAATTAAAAATTCAAATTGGTTCGGCCTTGATATTGGAAGAGAAACTAAACATGGATGTAAAAGGCCGGGATATGGTGAGCGGTCTGCCGACTACCTTAAGAATGACTTCAGACGATGTGACTGCCGCAATTCAGAATGAGTTAATGGGCATTATCCAAGCCGTTAAATCAGTTTTGCAAAACACGCCGCCAGAACTTTCTGCCGATGTGATTGATAAAGGTATGGTTTTATCTGGCGGATCTGCTTTATTGAGAAATATGGACAAGCTGCTTTCCCAAGAAACAGGCGTACCAGCTTATGTGGCAGATGAGGCCTTGCTATGCGTGGCAAAAGGAACAGGAGTGGCTTTGGATAACCTGGATTCCTATAAACGCAGTATTTTGTCAGCTACTTAACCTATGCGAATCGGCATTGATGCTTCGCGGGCAAATCTGTTAAAAAAAACCGGAACTGAATGGTATGCCTTCCATTTAATCCGCGCCTTGTTTACAGCGCTAAAGCCGGAAGACGAGGTAATTTTATATTTGAAGGAAGAGCCTTTGTCAGATTGGGGCGCATTGCCTGAAAATTTCAAGTTTAAAATTCTGAAATGGCCGCCAAGATTTTTGTGGACCTTAATTCGTTTGTCTCTAGAAATGGTCATAAATCCAGTTGACCTGTTGTTTGTACCAGCCCACACAGTCCCGTTTTTTTGCCCTCAAAAAACCATAACCACGCTTCATGACATAGGTTTTGAGCATTCCAAAGAATTGTACGGCCAAAAAAGTATTGGCAAAAGCGGCTTACTTAAACATCTGCTGAATTTTCTGGTCAGGTTTTTTACTTTGGGCAAGTACGGGGCAAATGAATATGATTACCACCGTTTTTCAGCCAGGCTGGCTTTGAGCAAAAGCCAAAGGATTTTAACTGTTTCAGAATTTTCAAAGCAGGACATTATCCAAACTTATAAGATTAATCCGGGTAGAGTCAGTGTTGTGCCAAATGCCGTTGATTTTTCCAGGTTTAATGAAACAATCAGGGAAAATCCAAGTAAAATTGCAGAAATTCAGGCCAACTTGGATCTGGTCAGGCCTTATTTAATGGCTTTGGGACGGATAGAAAAAAAGAAAAATTCCCTGGGTTTAGTTAAAGCTTTCAAGATTTTGCGCCAGGACATTCAATTTAAGAATTATAAACTTTTACTAGTCGGCACTTTTGGACTTGGGTCAGAAGAAGTTTTTGAAAAAATCAAAGAATACAATCTAAGCGATCAGGTAATTTGTCCTGGTTGGATTAAGGCTGAATACTTGCCTTATGTTTTGGCCGGGGCCGAAGCATTTGTAATGCCTTCTTTTTTTGAAGGCTTTGGCGT
>Ga0066637_10001615_pt1 | contig 14714 bp, 13 predicted proteins | sample CryGeyCG2014_020_FD_62737 | JGI IMG/M metagenome (GOLD analysis project Ga0066637, IMG submission 62737) | Groundwater microbial communities from aquifer - Crystal Geyser CG08_land_8/20/14_0.20 | ecosystem: Environmental > Aquatic > Deep subsurface > Groundwater | place: USA: Utah: Grand County...
GCAGGCTCTGGCTAGTCTAGACAAAAATACTTTGGAAAAACAGCTAAGGCAGGAGCTTATAGACTATGAAAACGAGCGCTATGACATGGACGAAGAAAGAAAGGATAACAATATCAGCTCCAATCAGTTTGACGGTTTTACTATGTCAGACAACCTGAAATACGATTTACTCCGCTCGCAAAACACCCTAAACCGTACTATACTTGATGTAGAGCTTTCCAGCCTGGCCATGAAATATGCCACCCTGATAACGCCCATTGAAGGCATTATCACCAAAATAGATACTCATTATGCCGGCATCAACATCACTCCGGCCGGATCGGAGTTTGAAGTAGTGAATCCTGCTTTTCTTATTTTTGAGGCTTATATAGACGAAACCGATATTGCCAAAATAAACACAGGGAATACTGTCAGTATTTTGCTCGATGCTTTTCCGGACAAAAAACTAAGCGGGACCATTTCATTTATCGGCTTTACATCTACCAATACATCCGGCGGCGGTACTGCTTTTCCGACTAAAATAATACCCTCTGATACCGAAGGCCTGCGCATTGGCATGAATGGAGATATAGATATAGTTACCAGCAGTAAAAAGCAGGTGCTCATTGTCCCCATTGAGGCAGTCAGGGAAAAAGACCAGGCTAAATATGTATGGCAAAAACTTGACAGTGACTTTGTCAAAACCGAAGTGGAAACAGGGGAGGAAAATGATGACAGTGTGGAGATATTAAGCGGTCTTGCCCCGGAAGATATAGTTTTGCTGTCAGGATTTAGCGATTTGGAAAAATAATGCCAAAAAAAACGCTTCTCCGCCTGAATAACATTGTTAAAACTTTTCAACTGGATGGCCTGGAAGTAAAGGCACTGCGCGGTATCAGCCTGGATATTGAAGCAGAAGAAATGACTGCCATTATCGGCCCATCCGGATCAGGAAAGTCTACACTTATGCATATCATCGGCTGTTTGGACCGGCCGACCAGCGGAAAAATACTTCTTAACGGCAAAAATATCACCGATATGAGTGAAAACGACTTGGCCGCTGTTCGCAACCGCCAAATCGGCTTTATCTTCCAGTCATTCAACCTACTGTCGCGTACAAGTGCGCTTGATAATGTGGCTATGCCGCTTATTTACGCCAATGTGGCAGGAAAAGAGCGGACAAAAAGAGCCAGGGAAAAACTAAACGAAGTAGGGTTGTCTGACCGGATGGACCATCACCCAAACCAGCTTTCCGGCGGACAACAGCAGAGAGTGGCTATCGCCCGTGCGCTCATCAACGATCCGGCTATTATTTTGGCTGATGAACCCACTGGGAACCTGGACAGTAAATCCGGCCGGGAAATATTGTCCCTGCTTAAAAATTTAAACAAGGGAGGACATACTGTCATTATTGTCACCCACGATCTGGATATCGCCGGCAAGTGCAATAAAACTATAAAATTAATTGACGGAAAACTGACATGATAAGCGAGACTTTTAAATTGGCTTTATCGTCGCTCAAAAGCAATAAAATCCGTGCTTTTTTAACTATGCTTGGTATTATCATCGGGGTTTTGGCGGTAATTTTACTGGTTTCACTCGGTACCGGTCTAAAAAAATACATCACCGATCAGTTTGAAAGTATAGGCACAAATTTGCTATATGTCCTGCCCGGCCAAATAGGCCAGGAAGGACAGAGCCTTTCCTCCGGTCCACCCAATTTTGCCGGCAGTAAACTAACGCTAAAAGATACACAGGCTATAGCACGCAAAGGGAAGCCGATTGTCGACGCCACCGCTTTTATCGAACTGCCTGCATCGGTAAAATATAAGTCTGAATCTAAATACATCCGTTTTCATGGGGTTGAAGACAATTTTTTTTCCCTGATCAACATAAATATTGAATCCGGCAGACCGTTGTCCAAAAGTGATATCGAAAGCCAAAAAAAAGTAATTGTCTTGGGACAGGAGGTAAAAGACCGTCTTTTTGGCGAACAAAACCCAATCGATAAAGATGTGTTACTGGCCGATTCCCGCTACCAGGTGATTGGCTTGACTGAGAAAAAAGGTGTGGGGGGAATCGGCATGAGCTGGGACGACACTGCCTTTATACCAATCACTACTGCCCAAAAACAATTTAACCAGGAAAATGTACAGTCGATCATGATAAAAGTAGATGATAAAGAAAACATTGATGAAGCAAAAAAAATTATCATCCAGTATTTTGATAAAAAACTTAAAGAAGATGAGTTTTCGGTAGTAGACCAAGCGAGCCTGCTTAGCACCATAAATTCTATTATTTCTGTTTTGACCCTGGCGCTGGGGGGTATTGCCGCTATTTCGCTTTTGGTTGGCGGGATCGGTATTATGAATATTATGCTGGTTTCTGTCACCGAACGGACCAAAGAAATCGGCCTGCGGAAAGCAGTCGGGGCCAAGCCGATTGATATTCTCTGGCAGTTTTTAGTAGAGGCGATTATTCTTTGTTTGTTTGGCGGCCTTATCGGAATTTTACTCGGATATCTTGGAATGTTTGCCATCAGCAAATTTATTCCGTCCTCTATCCCATTGTGGTCAGTATTTTTGGCTTTTGGCTTTTCGGCGACTGTCGGTATTATATTTGGCGTGGCGCCGGCGTACAAAGCCAGCAAGCTGGATCCAATAAATGCGCTCAGACATGAATAATTAGTAACTAGTAATTGCTAGTATGAAACGGGTAAAAAAATTAGGCTATCGGACATCTAGTATTTTCAGGCGAAATAAAAAACAGCAAGTCGCTAAAACCCGGGCTAAAGGAGAAAAAAGAAAATAAACTATTTTAGTTTTTATTTTTTAATATTTTTTGATATACTTCCAGCATGAATACAAAAACAAAAAACGGAAACGATAATAAAAAAGCCGATACTGACAAAAAAGTAAACAGCCAAAAAAATGATTACAAGCTCACCTGGCTTCAGGACAAAACTTTTGAACTGGAGCTTACTGTCCCAAAAAGTGAAATTTCCAAAGCTTATAAAGAAGTACTGGCAGAATTTGCCAAAAACACCGAACTTCCCGGTTTTCGCAAGGGTATGGCGCCAGCCAAATTGGTAGAAGACAAGGTAGGGAAAAACAAAATATATAAGCATATTATTGACCATGTTGTCCCACTGCATTACAGCAACGCCGTCAGACAATACGGCCTTAAACCGATTGTTAATCCAAAAATAATTGACTTGAAAATGCCAGAAGAGGCAGATTGGCTGATAAAGCTTAGTTCCTGTGAAGCCCCGCAAATAAAGCTGGCCGACTACAAAAAAGAAGTTGCCGCCATAAATGCCAAAGATAAAATCTGGGTACCGGGCAAAGACGCGACGGAAAAGAATAAACCGGACCGCGGCCAAAAACTGACCGCAATAGTCAAAAAACTGCAGGAAAGTATCGAAGTAAAACTGCCGCAGATGCTTTTGGATTCGGAGCGCGACCGCATGCTTTCCCGCTTGCTAGCGGAAATAAATAAACTTGGGATTACGTTGGACCAATATGTTCAAGCTAACGGTAAAACAGTAGAAAGCCTAAAAAAAGAATATGAAAATGTCGCCCGCAGAAACCTGCAAACCGAGTTTATCCTGCAAGAAATAGCCATGACCGAAAAAATTCAAGTTTCAGAGGAAGAAAAAACAGCATACTTGTCCCAGATAAAAGATGAAGAAAGCAAAAAACAACTATCTACTCCTGAACAGCAAGCATACCTCGGGCTAAGCCTAGTAAGGCAAAAAACTATTGACTTTTTGCTTTCCATTTGATAAAATCCGCCAAATTAGCTGATTTTAATATATGGACGATATTTTTTCAAAAAACTACCCTCTTACAAACAGCAGCAAGAAAAAAAAGACTGCGGTTCAATCTCAAAATTTTATTGAGGCTGTTAGGGATATGGGCGGATCTATCGGCGGTCAGGTAAAAAACCTTGGCTCAGATGTTGCCAGGGGGGCAATAGATTCACTCTTTGGCAAGGCACCAAGCAATCAAGACAATCAAAACCCAAATAATTATCAAACACCGCAAAACCCCAATCAACCTTTTAATTTTGAGGAGTATCTTTTTAACCGCGAAAAGCAAATCCGACAACAGGAGCGAAGTTTTGCCTCTCGTATGAGGGAAAATGAAAAAGTATTGTATAATAGGGGAGATGTAGAGACCAAAAAGCAAATTCGGTGTGTACAGGAAGAGATCGTCAAAATCATCAAAGAAAGCAAAGAATTAGCTACGGAATTGATCGAAGCGGAAAGAACCGTCAGCACCACCATTGTTTCTGCTGGCACTTATCATCTAAATTTTTTTGCCAGAGTAAGAAACCTGCTTATTATCGCCAGAAAAAGACTGAGTGAATCTAAAAGCTGGCTTGAGCTTTTTAACTCCAGACAGCACCGCAAAGGTCTATACTGGAACAGTGTTAAAAAATCCGGCACCAAGTTTATGCTCTCACAAGAGCGCTATATGGCAACCCAGGCCGGCTAATAAATTAGCCAGTGCTGAGCAAAGCCGAAGCGCAGTGTAGCCAAGCAACTTTAAATATGATTAAAAACTTACAAAAATTATACTTTTACTTTTACGCCTTAGTCAGGAGGGTAAAGTAATAATGTAGTTTTTTCAAAAATATTATTCCAAACCCCTCCTATTGGAGGGTTTTTTTATGGTGTTGAAAGGAGGTGATAAATATGTGTAAAGTCGAAAATCATCCGCGAAAAATAGAAGAAATGCTGGCTGAAGATCAAAATATGAAACCGCCAGAGCCCATTCTGACAGCAGAAGAAAAAGAAAAGCTCAAACAGAGACCAAGAACTTGTGCGGCTGCAAATTGGGGCCCAATGGGCGGATGGAGTAATTTAAATAAAGGGAGGTAAGTATGTTTATAGACTATATTACACCCTCAAGTATGGAATATTTTCAACTTGAGGGTGTATCTTTTTTAAGATACAATAACTCATTATGAAGTATTCTTTTGCCCTAAGAGCCAGAAACATGCAAACTAGCATGCTGCGTGAACTACTAAAACTTACTGATAGGCCTGGTCTTATCTCTATGGCTGGCGGCTTACCTGCTCCGGAAAGCTTTCCGCTGAAATTGATACTAAATTTAACCCGACTGGTGATTGCTAAATATGGCGCCAATGCCTTTCAATACAGTCAAACTGAGGGTTTTTTACCCTTAAGAACCGCTTTAGCCGTTTACCTTAACCATCATCATATTAAATGCAAAACCGAAAATCTTATTATCTCCAGCGGCTCCCAGGGAATTCTTGATACTATGGGTAAAATTTTTATCAACAAGGGGGATAAGATTGCCGTCGAAGCTCCCACTTATCTGGGGGCCATTCAGGCTTTTAATGCATATGAGCCAAAATATATCAGTCTGAAAACCGATGAAAATGGTATTTTGCCAAATCACTTAGCACGAGTTTTAACAAAGCACCAAGTAAAATTAATTTATCTTAACCCAACTTTCCAAAATCCCAGCGGTCGGACCTTAAGCAAAGAAAGAAGAATACAGGTGGCAAATATTATAAAAAAACATCGTGTTTTACTGTTAGAGGACGACCCTTATTCCAGCCTCAGATTTAACGGCAGGGCATTAAGGCCGATTATGAATTTTGCTCCGGAAAATACGGTTTATACCAGCACTTTTTCTAAAATATTTGCTCCGGGCTTGAGGGTCGGTTACGCCATTGCTCCGGATAAAGTGGCAAAAATGCTGGTACTAGCCAAGCAAGGCATAGATTTGCACAGCGGCACTTTTAGCCAGGCATTAGCGGCCGAATATATTCTGGGGGCTTATATGGATAAACAAATCAAAAAAAACATCAGGCTTTATGCTCCCAGAAAGCAGGCGATGATTAAAAATTTGGCAAAATATATGCCGGCTGGCTTTAAATGGTCAAATCCTGATGGGGGGTTGTTTGTTTGGGTTGAAGGGCCAAAAGATTTTGATTCAACTAAGTTTTTCCAAAAAGCCATTAACACCGGCGTAGCTTATGTTCCGGGCACATATTTTTATACCAAAAAAGGCGCGGGTAAAAATACCATAAGATTGAACTTCTCCAATGTCAATGAAAAAAACATTCAAAAAGGAATAAAAATATTGGCCAATATTATAAAAAACTGATAAAATATGTTTTCTTGGGTTCGTAGCTCAGTTGGCTAGAGCGCTTCGTTGACATCGAAGAGGTCACAGGTTCAAGTCCTGTCGAACCCACCAAAATATGCTATAATGGGTTTATTGTCTGTTTGTATATGGCTTTACCAACCATAAAGTTCGATGGAATCGGACACAGACAAGGGGCAAACCAGCCCAAAAAATGGGGTTAAATGAGTATATTCAGAGTGGAACCGTGATTTATATCACCTCTGTACCGAAAGGGCAGGGGTGTTTGTTTTATTAGGAGGCAATATATGAGCCAAGATTTTATTACATCACCGGGGAAAAAAGAATCAATGTTAAAAACCTTTAATAGGGGAGTTATTGGCGGAGTAGGCTGGTCTTTTGGCGTCTGTATCGGTTCGATTGTTCTTTGTCTGATTTTTATTTACTTTTTTAACTATTTTCACTGGGGAAAGTATATACAGTCATATTTTGAAGAACTATTGAAACAAACTACAGCCCAGCAAGTTCAAACTCAGAAAGAGTTATTAAATACTATTATACCGGGTGCAAAAACCGGCACACTTAATATCCCGACAGATTTTTATCCAGAAAATATAGACGAATTACTCAATAACGCTCGAATTAAAAACTAGTATAAAAATATATATATGAAAAACAACAATAAAAGTTTAGAAAATAACAACAGCAAAGATGATAAGCTCTTGGCAATGCGGCACAGCTGTGAACACGTCCTGCACCAGGCTATGGTCGAGCTCTATCCCGGTTTAAAACGGGCCATGGGGCCGGCGACATCCGAGGGCTTTTATCATGATTTTGATTACGATGGCAAAATCAGTGAAGAAGATTTTCCCAGCATTGAAAAACGGATGAAAGAAATAATCAAAGCTGATTTGCCAATAATCCGCAAAGAGATTTCGATAAAAGAAGCTGAACAATTGTTTAAAGGCAACCCATATAAACAAGACTGGCTTTCAAGAATAAAGGCAAAAGGAGAAAAAGCGACTGTTTACTGGAACGGAAAACCAGGGGAAAAGGGCTCTGACGTAGACCTATGCAAAGGGCCTCATGTTAGTTCTACCGGCAAAATCGGGCCATTTAAGCTCTTTTTTGTAGCAGGTGCATATTGGCACGGAGACGAAAAAAACAAAATGCTGACACGTATCTACGGCACTTGTTTTCCCAGCCAAAAAGAACTTGATCACTATCTATGGCAGCAGGAAGAAGCAAAAAAACGCGACCACCGGGTACTGGGCCAGAAACTAAAACTCTTTATGTTTGATGAAGAAGTTGGTCAGGGCTTGCCTCTTTACCTGCCAAATGGAGCCATGATAAGGTATTTGCTGATGGAGTTTGCCATGAATACCTATTTCCAAAGAGGGTATAAGCCGGTATCGACCCCGCATATCGGCACTGAAGCACTATGGAACCACTCCGGACATTTACAATTTTATGCCGACAGTATGTATGGTCCATTTGAAGTTGAGGGCAAACGCTACCGCCTGAAGCCAATGAACTGTCCATTCCATGTAAAAATGTACAATTCGGAAATACGAAGCTACCGGGATTTACCTATTCGCTGGACTGAAATGGGGACTGTTTACCGTTATGAAAAATCCGGCGAACTGCATGGACTGACCAGGCCGCGCGTCTTTACCCAGGATGATGCCCACATTATTTGCCGTCCGGACCAGTTGGAAGATGAACTAAGCAATGCTTTGGATCTGATAAGTTATATATATCATAGCCTACAGATGGAAAAACTTATTTACAAATTGTCTGTTCGTGACCCCAACAATTTAGACAAATATTTTGGCTCAAGTAAAGACTGGAGCAAAGCTGAAGACACTTTGAAAAAAGTCCTTATTGATAGCGGCCACAAGGATTATGAGACTGATGTCGGCGGGGCTGTATTTTATGCACCAAAAATAGATATAGACGGAGTTGATTCACTGGGCAGACGGTGGCAGCTATCGACTGTCCAGATAGACTTTAATCTGCCATCCCGTTTTAAAATGGAGTACATTGACAAAGACGGCCGTCAAAAAACACCATTCATGATTCACCGGGCATTGCTCGGGTCGTTGGAGAGATTTTTGGGTGTTTACATCGAACATACTGCCGGTGCTTTTCCCGTCTGGCTGTCTCCGGTTCAGGTGCAGATTGTCCCGATTGCCGACCGCCATCAGCAGTTTGCCGCCAAAGCCAAAGATGTGCTTACAAGGCTTGGTATAAGGGTGGAGCAGGATGACAGATCGCTTTCTATGCAGAAAAAACTAAAAGAAGCCGAAGAGCAAAAAATACCCTTTATGCTTATTGTGGGCGATAGGGAAGTACAAAATAAAACCGTTTCTGTCAGACAGAGGGGAAATAAGGATTTGGGCGCCCAAAGTCTGAAAGCATTTGGCGAAAAACTAACTAATTTAATTGCTAATAAAGCGCAAATTTGATAAGATGGGTAGATAAATGACCAATTTTCGATTATCAATTTTCAGAAAATATCAAATTTTTAAATTATCATTTACTTAAACTGTTTTGAAATTTTAAAATTGTAATTTGTTTGCTTATTGGGGTTTGATAATTGATAATTACTTAGATATATGCCTTTAAAACGTTATTATCTCTTAAACCAAAATATCAAAAGCCCACAGGTCCGGGTGATAGATGAAAAAGGCGAACAGCTGGGAGTCATGCCTACTGCCGAAGCGCTTTTTATGGCGCGGCAAAAAGGCCTTGATCTGGTTGAGGTAGCAGAAACTGCCAAACCTCCGGTTTGCAAACTGATAGATTTTCAGAAATTCCGTTATCAGGAGCAAAAAAAAGACTCAGCCGGCAGAAAAAAAGGTAAAGGTAGTTCTGAGATGAAAGAAATCCGCCTAACGCCGTTTATGGGTCAAAAGGACTATGAAGTCCGGGTGAAAAGAGCGCGTGAATTTTTAAGCAAAGGCCACCGGGTAAAACTGGTAGTAAAATTTTTCGGCAGGCAGATAACCAGAAAAGAATTTGGATACAAACAGCTGGAAAACGCCGTTAAAGAACTATCCGATATTGCCAAAATAGAGGCAGAGTCCAAATGGCAGGGCCGTCTGCTATTCCAAACCCTGAAACCGAGCGGAAATAAAAAAGAAGAATAGGAAGACTAGAGTTTTAGAGTTTTAGAGTTTTAGAGTTTTAGAGTTTTAGGAATTGCGGAGTATCAATATTGTGATAAAATATATTTTTGTAAAAATAACAGTCATCCTGAACTAGTTTCAGCATCCATAAAGTTGATCCTGAACCAAGTTCAGGATGACAAACGAATATGCCAAAACAAAAAACCAGAAAATCACTAATGAAAAGGGTAAAGGTGACCAAAACCGGCAAAATAATGCGCCGCGGCAGCCATATCCGTCATCTTCGCTTGAAAAAGAGCAAAAAGACTGTCCGCCGGCAGAAATTAATGCGCGAAGTAAAAGGCAAAATCGGTAAAAAAGTAAGAAAACTAATTTCAAAATAAAATGAGAATAAAAACAGGGACACATCGAAAGGCACGGCACAATAAGGTTCTCGCCCGCACCAAGGGTTTCCGTATGACCAAGGGGCGCCTCATTAAGGTCAGCAAAGAAGCGGATTTACACGCTGGCCAGTATGCTTATATCGGCCGTAAGCAGAAAAAAAGGAATTTTAGACAACTTTGGATTATCCGCCTTAATGCCTTTCTTAAAAACTCAGGCTACGCTTACAACACATTTATAAAAGCAGCCAAAGACAAAAAAGTAGAAATAAACCGAAAGATTTTGGCAAATATGGCAGTTAAATATCCGGAAGACTTAAAAGAAATCTGTGAGTTTGTCTTTAAAAAATAGGGCAAAAGATCTTGAATGATCATATTTTGCCCTCCCTTAGGAGGGCTTTTTTTTATGTCATTACGGGGAGTCCAAACTAATGTCGGGACAAAGAAGCAATCTTAACCGGGATTGCTTGGGCCCGATTTAATCGGATCTCGCAAAGGCAAAACATTTTGTGTAAAATAAGCGTATGCTAAATCAAATCAAAAAACTGGAAAAACAAGCCATCGAAAGCATTGCCGGCGCCGTCGGTACAGATGAACTGGAAAAACTGAGAATCCAATACCTGGGCAGGCAGGGAGAAGTGAACAAACTGGGAAAGCTGATGCCCGGACTGCCGGATAAGGATAAAAAAACCGCCGGACAAAGCCTTAACCGGCTAAAACAAAATTTAGCTGCAACCCTTGAGAAAAAAAGCCAAGACCTGCAAAATATAAGCAGCCAGGTAAAGCTGGCAGACTTAGATCAGCCGTCTCACCCTTACAGCCCATTTGGCCATCTTCACATCGTCACCCAAGCCATTGAGGAAATTGTCGAGATTTTTAAACACATTGGTTTTGAACGTGTCCGCCATCCGGAAGTAGACTGGGACTGGTTTGCCTTTGAAGCTTTAAATATGCCCAAGGGCCACCCGGCCCGCGACGAGTGGGAAACGCTTTTCGTGGACGCTTTGGAAAACCCGAAAATGGGCAAAATGGTTTTAACTCCACATACCTCAAACGGACAGGTTAGAGAAATGCTGAGATTGGGCAAAGCACCAATAAGAATGATTAATATTGCTAAAAATTACCGCCGCCAGCAAGATGTTACCCATACTGTAATGCTTCACCAGTTTGAGGGACTTTGCATTGACAAAAATATAAATATAAGCCACCTAAAAGGAACGATTGACTATTTTGCTAAAAATTATTATGGTCCTGACGTTAAATCCAGAATTAGACCATTTCACTTTAATTTTACCGAGCCCTCTTTTGAAGTAGATTTTTCCTGCAGTATTTGCAGTGGAAAAGGATGCAGGGCTTGCAAATCCGGCTGGCATGAAGTAGGAGGAGCCGGCATGGTCCATCCCAATGTACTGCGGGCCGGCGGCATTAATCCGGAAAAATATTCCGGCTTTGCTTTTGGCTGGGGAGTAGAACGAAGCTATATGATGAAACCGGGTCTGCAAATACCTGACCTAAGAATATTTTATCAAAACGATATCAGATTTTTAGAGCAATTTTAGAGTTAGTAATTGCTAATAATTAACAAGTAATTATAGTTGCATTATTGGCAAAGTTGAAAAACTATGAACATACAAATACCATACACCTGGCTGCTTGAACATCTCGACACAAGGGCGACGCCGAAACAAATAGCCAAATATTTGTCATTGTGCGGCCCCTCGGTGGAGAGGATTTTAACTATTGAGGGAGAGCCGGTATTTGACATCGAAGTCACCACCAACCGGGTAGATTGTATGAGCGTAGTGGGTATTGCCAGGGAGGCGGCAGCTATCTTACCCCAATTTAAAATTCCGGCCAGATTTAAAGCTCCATCGCCGCCGCCGGTGAAGCAAATATTAAACCCTATCCCTTTATACATTAAAAACGACCCCAAGCTATGCAAGAGAATTATGGCGATAGTAATGGAAATCGAGCCGGCTATATCAAGCACATTAATACAAAAACGCTTAAAACAGGTAGGTATGAGGCCTTTAAACAGTATTGTCGATGTTACCAATTATATCATGAACGATGTCGGCCATCCCACCCATGTGTTTGACTATGACAAAATAAAAAGTAAAAAGCTTATTATCCGTAAGTCCAAAAAAGGCGAAACAGCCGTCAGCTTTGACAACAAAAAATATACGCTTACCGGCGGAGATATTGTGATTGATGACGGCACAGGGACAATCATTGACCTGCCGGGAATTATCGGTACCAAAAACAGCGTTGTCAGTCCCCAGACAAAAAGAATAATATTTTTTATGGAGACCAGCAACCATATAAAAATCCGCCAGACCTCTATGACCCACGGTATCCGTACCGTAGCGGCCACTCTAAACGAAAAATCTGTCGACCCGGAGCTGGCGCCGCTGGCTTTTGCCAAAGGTGTCAATATGTTTAAACAAATGGGGGGCAAACAGATTTCCAGCCTCATCGATATTTACCCTGGAAAAAAAGCGGCAAAAACACTCATGGTTACTCACGCTTTACTGGAAAAATTAATGGGCGTTAAACTGGCTTTAAAAAAGGTAATGGCTATTTTTTCCGCCCTGGGTTTTGAACCCATGCAAAATCAGGGAGAGTATAGAGTAAAAATACCTTCCTGGCGCCGCAAAGACATAAATATAAAAGAAGACCTGGTAGAAGAAATCGCCCGAATTTACGGCTACCACAATATTCCTAGTGCAGTGCCGGCGGCCAGTTTCATGCTTGGCACTTTTGACAAAAAATTTTATTGGGAGCAAAAGCTAAAAGATGCTTTTAAATACTCCGCTTTTACCGAGCTTTATACTTATTCGCTGGTTTCCGAAAAACTTATTGTAAAAACCGGGCTTGAGCCAAAAACTCATCTCAAACTTAAAAACCCCTTGTCCGAAGAGTGGGAATACCTGAGAACCCAGCTTTTGCCCTCTGTACTTACGACTTATAGCGAAAATGAAAGCCGCGGCCAAAATTTGTCTTTATTTGAAATTGCCAATGTTTATCTGCCCAAAAAGAAAGATCTGCCAGAGGAAAAACTCCACCTGGCACTTGTCAGCAACAAAGATTTATTATCTCTAAGGGATCAACTGCAGGAAATTTTTGCTTCCATCGGACAAAAACTAGTTTTTACCCCCAGGCAAAACAAGTATATAAGCCGAGGCTTTATCATAAGGTTCAAGGATAAAGAAATCGGATATTTGGGTTGCCCTGTTCCTTATCAGCAAAAAATATTTTCTCTGGCAAGAAAAATTGTTGTCGCCGAGCTAAAGCTGGAAAATATTATAAGTACTGCCAAAATCTCTTGCCATTACGAGCAAATAGCAAAGTTTTCGCCAATTATCGAAGATCTTACTTTTGAAGTACCCCCAACTGTCTCCAGGGTTAATATTTCCCGCGAAATTACATCTTCCGGGAATCCTTTGGTTGAAAAAGTAGAATGGAAGTATGACTACCAAAACAGAGCTACTTTTACCATCTATTATCTGGACAAAAATAAACAACTGACAAGCCTCGACGTGGCAGAAAACAGGAAAAATATTGTCACGGCTCTGCAAACAAAACTAAACTGCCGCTTGGTAGGCAGCCTCGGCTAGCTAGGAGTAGGGGATAAAGCTAGGCTTGGTGTTGGTGTGGGCGTAGCTTTAGTGATCGTGGTCGGAGTTGGTGTAGGCACAGCTTTAGTGGTCGGAGTTGGTGTAGGCACCGGGCTCCAATCCCAGGCTTTGTTAATCCCTATTTTGGCTGTTGTTTCAGTATTTTCCAAATTATTGTCTGTCAACTTTGCTTTTAAGGTATAAGTACCGTCCGGCAAGACTATTTTAAATGAGTAGGGCTTGTTATAAATAGTTTCCTTAAGTTCCCCATCAATAAAAAGCTCGATTTTTTTCACGCCGGATGCCGCATAGGCATCGATATCTATTGACACATCATTGCCGTAGCTTTTTTCGTTTTGCGGTTCATTAAAACGGATAAAGCGCTCTTCACTGCTATCGCACGTCTCGCTCGGATAGTGGTATTTAGGATCTGATTGTTTGGCTATCCAGGCGTCAATTCCTTCCTGCCAGCGGTTTTGGCCGTCGGTTGAAACCGGATCGTCTTCTTTTAAAACAATGTACTCTTTTTCGTCATACTCGCCTTTGGCCAGCTGAATATCTGTCGCCAATTTATCCTGTCCGCGACAAAGCTTTAACTTGGTGTGGACGGGGTCATTTTCACTCGGCTCCATCCCTTTGACAAAATACTCTTTTCGGGAAACAAAACCATCATGCGCCTTATAGCCGGAAATTGCATCCACATCTTCTTCGAGGATATTGTCCGGCATGGGAAAAGAGCTGGCCGGGAATTTTGACAGCAAATAAAGGCTTATATTTCTCCAAATGGGAGATGCGCCGGAAACACCTGAGGCCACTTGCTTCATCGGGCTGTTATCGTTGTTTCCCACCCAAACGCCGACGATAAAATTTCTTGTCCATCCGATAGCCCAGTTATCTCTTTTGTCATTGGTCGTTCCGGTTTTAACCGCTATATCCTGACCGGAGATATTAAGCAAGCTGTTGGCACCAAAGGTCATCTGGCGGGCGCTGTTATCAGAAAGGATAGAGTTAATAAGATAGGTGATAGCTTCGTCCAGCACTCTTTTACCTTTTTTGCTTTTGTTTTCTTCCAACACCTTACCATCCAAGTCTTCCACCTTCAGGATCGCGGTTGGTTCTACTTTATATCCGCTATTGGCAAATACACTGTAAGCCGTAGTCATGTCCAGCAAACGAACCTCGCCCCCTCCCAAAGTAACAGACAAGCCAAAGCGGGACATATTTTCTTTGCTTGGCTCTAAGCTTTCCAGGCCCATTTCATAAGCAGTAGTCATCATCGGCTTTAGGCCTATTTTAGCCAGAAGCTTGACAGAAGTTATGTTTAAAGAATTTCCCAAAGCATATCTGAGTTGAGTAGGACCATATTCAGAGTTAGTATAGTTTTTGGGGTGGTATGGCTTTTCTCCTGCTCCTCCGGGAAAGTCCGTTTCCACATCCATTATCATGCTGGAAGGGGTATATCCCATTTTAAAAGCTGCCGCGTAT
>Ga0066637_10001620_pt1 | contig 14702 bp, 14 predicted proteins | sample CryGeyCG2014_020_FD_62737 | JGI IMG/M metagenome (GOLD analysis project Ga0066637, IMG submission 62737) | Groundwater microbial communities from aquifer - Crystal Geyser CG08_land_8/20/14_0.20 | ecosystem: Environmental > Aquatic > Deep subsurface > Groundwater | place: USA: Utah: Grand County...
TGTTATGGTCCATTGCTTTGCGGCGCTACTTTTATAATCTTTGAAGGATTAATAATAGCTCCCACTCCCGATAGGTGGGCGAAAATTATTGATGAACAGAAAGTAACGATTTTTTATACTGCTCCGACAGCAATTAGAATGTTTGAAAAATACGGATCAGAAATTCTTAAAGACCATAAACTTGAAAGCTTACGGCTCTTGGGTTCAGTTGGAGAACCAATTGATGAGTCTGCTTGGCAATGGTATTTTAAAGAAGTGGGCAAAGAAAAATGCCCAATTGTTGACACTTGGTGGCAAACAGAAACCGGCGGTATTTTGATCAGTTCTTTGCCGGGAATCGGGCCGTTCAAGCCGGCATTTACCGGCGTTCCTTTTCCGGGAGTAAAGTTTGATATTTTAGATGACAGTGGTAAAAGTTGTTCGGCTGGGAAAGAAGGCAATTTAGTTATCTTGCTGCCTTTTGCGCCCGGACTTTTACGCGGTATTTATAAGAACGAGCAGAAGTATCTCGAAACTTACTGGAGCCAGTATGCCGCCCTTGATATTATCAAGGGCGAGCCTCGCCCAGCAAAAGCTGGGCGGGGCAAGAAAATTTACTTTACTTCTGACGCCGCCCTGCGCGATAAAAACGGTTTGATCAGGATTGTTGGCCGCGTTGACGACGTCTTAAAGGTGGCCGGCCATCGGATTGCTACCGGCGAACTGGAAAATGCGGTCAATATCCACCCGCAAATCACCGAGTGCGCGGTCATCGGCATTCCCGACCCCATAAAAGGCGAAGCGCCGGCCGTGTTTGTAGTTTACAAATATCAGGGAACTGTTGAAGAAGCGAAAAAAGAAATTGTCGAGCAGATTAAAAAAGTAATCGGCCCGATTGCTCTGCCCAAAGAAATTTATCTGGTCGAAGATTTGCCCAAGACCCGTTCCGGCAAGATTATGCGCCGGATTCTTAAAAAAATCTGGTTAGGCGAAGAGCTGGGCGATCTCTCGACTTTGGCCAACCCTGAAGCAGTGGAAAAAATAAAAAAGGCAGTGCTAGAGGCCCGGTCGGCGGCCAAGTCGCAGTGATTTATCGCTTTAAAAATTTCGAGCTATGGAAACAAACAAATATATCCGTTGGTTCAATGAAATTTCTCTTAAAGACGTGCTTTTGGTGGGCGGCAAAAATGCTTCGATTGGCGAGATGTACCAAACCTTCAGCGCTAAGGGGATTAATATCCCAGATGGTTTTGCCCTAACCAGCGACGCTTATTGGTATTATTTAAGGGCGAATAATATCGAGGAAAAGCTAAAGCAGATTTTTCAGCAGTTTAACCGCAAAAGCTTAAAAAGTCTGCAGGAAACCAGCCGCCAAGCCAGGCAATTGATTTTGACTGCTGATTTTCCCGCTGATCTGCGGGAGGAAATTTTGACGAATTATCGTCTGCTTTCGGAAAAATACCAGCAGAAAAATACTCGCGTGGCCGTGCGTTCCTCGGCTACGGCCGAAGACTCTACCACGGCTTCGTTTGCCGGTCAGCACGAAAGCTATCTGAACATTTCCGGAAAAAAAGAACTTTTGGCGGCAATTAAAAAATGTTTATCCTCTTTATTTTTAGGCCGGGCAATTGCTTACCGTGAAGAAAAAGGCTTTGACCACCTCAAAATTGCTTTATCTATCGGCGTGCAAAAAATGATTCGTTCTGACTTGGGCGCGTCAGGAGTGATGTTCACTTTGGACACCGAGACTGGATTTAGAAATGTGGTGCTTATCAACAGCATCTGGGGCGTGGGCGAAATGATTGTCAAAGGCCGGATTACGCCGGACCAGTTTTATGTTTTTAAGCCGACCCTGAAACAAGGTTTTAAACCGATAATTGTCAAAAATCTCGGCCGAAAAAACAGAAAATATATTTTTAAGCAGGGCGGCTTAAAAGAAGTAGCGGTTCCTGCCAAAGACCAATTGGCTTTTTCAATTACCGACGAGGAGATTTTGACTTTGGCAAAATGGGCCTGTCTAATCGAGGAGCATTACCAATTGCCGCAGGATTTGGAGTGGGCCAAAGACGGCGAAACCAACGAGCTTTATATTGTCCAGTCGCGGCCGGAAACCGTTCACAGCCAGAAAAAAGAGCTGATTTACGAGGAATACGAAATTAAAACCGATAAAAAACCGCTTTTAACCGGGATTGCGATTGGCAATAAAATTGGCCAAGGCAAAGCACGAGTAATTCCTGGCGTCTCCAGGATAAACGAATTCAAAAAAGGCGAAGTTTTGGTGACAGAAATGACTGACCCGGATTGGGTGCCGATTATGCGTTTGGCCGCGGCGATTATTACTGATGAAGGCGGCAAGACGGCGCACGCCGCCATTATCAGCCGGGAATTAGGGATTCCCTGCATTGTCGGCACGCAAAACGCTACCAAACTGATAAAAACCGGGCAGATGATTACAGTTGATTGCACCCAGTGGCTGGAAGGCCGGGTCTATCCGGGCCGGGTGCCGGTCGCAATTAAACGCTACGACTTAAAGGAGATTCCGCAGTTTCCGGTAAAGATGACGGTTAATATTGGCACTCCGGAGATCGCCTTTCAGGCGTCGTTTCTGCCTAATGACGGGGTTGGTTTGGCGCGGGAAGAGTTTATTATTGCGCAAAAAATCAGAGTTCATCCGCTCGCTTTGTATCATTTTGAAAAATTGAAAGACAAAAAGCTGAAAAAGCAGATTCAGGAAATCACGGTTGAGCATAAGGACAAAAGAGAATACTTTATCAAAGAGCTGGCCGAAGGCATTGGCCAGATTGCCGCCGCTTTTTATCCAAAGGAAGTGATTGTTCGCTTTTCCGATTTCAAGAGCAACGAGTACCGCAATCTTTTAGGCGGCCAGCTTTTCGAAAAAGAAGAGGCGAATCCGATGCTTGGTTTTCGCGGGGCAGTCAGATATTTGGACAAGAATTTCCAGCCGGCATTTTTAATGGAGTGCGCCGCCATAAAAAGAGCCAGAGAAGTTTTTGGCTTAAAAAATATTTCCGTGATGGTTCCTTTCTGCCGGACTCCGGAAGAGGGCCGAGCCGTCCTTGATTTAATGGCAACTGCCGGTTTGCCTATCCGCATAAATCCGCTGTCTCCGCCTGAATCTGCGGTTGAAAAATTGTCCGAGTCAGCGTCCGTTTCAGCAAAAGAAGTAAATATTTTATCCTCGGGCGGGCCGCCCAATGTAATTGGGCGAGCCTCGCCCTGCGGGGAAGGGAGTAGCCTCCGGCTCATAGAGCCTATGGCTCGGAAAGCCTCCCCTTCCTACCCTCATTATTTGGATCCCAGCCGCCCCAAGGGGCGGGGTTTCCAAATAATAAAGGTTTATGTAATGTGCGAAATTCCTTCAAATGTTATTTTGGTAGACCAATTTAGTAAAATCTTCGATAATTATTCTGTTGGTAGTAACGACTTAACTCAACTTCTATTAGGAGTTGATAGAGATAACGCAAAGATAGCTCATATTTTTGATGAGAGTAATGAAGCGGTAAAGAGAGCAATAGCCGAGTTTATCAAAAAAGCTCACGAATTTGGAAAGAAAGTGAGTATCTGTGGTGAAGCACCGGCATCTGTTCCCGGATTTGTAGAATTTCTAATAAACTGTGGTATTGATTCGATTTCGGTAAATCCAGATTCTGTGATAAAAACAATTCTTGCGTTAGCTCAAAGTTCCAGCAAAACTAACTTACCATCAAAATAAAAATTATGTTTGATGTAATCGCCTTCGGTTCGGCGACAAGGGATATTTTCTGCCGGATTAAAGATTTGCGCCTAAGGGAGAGCCGGGAAACCATTACCGGCAAAGAGATTTGCCTGCCTTTTGATTTCAAGGTGCAGGTGGAAGGGTTTTTCGTGCGCTCTGGCGGCGGGGGAACGAATAGCGCCGCCACTTTCGCCAATCAGGGACTGAAAGTTGCTTATTGCGGAATGGTTGGCAAAGACGAAGACGGTGAGGCGATAATAAAAGAACTGAGAGCCAGGAAAATAGATACAAAATTTATTCGCCAAACCAAAAAAGCGCAGACTAATCGTTCGGTGATTATCAACGCTTCAGCGTGGATAAGAACAATCCTTGTTTATCGCGGCGCCTCCGATTTATTAAAAAAAAGCGAAATTTCTTTTGATGAATTCAAAGCAAAATGGTTTTACTTGGCGCCATTTTCCGGAGAAAACCTTGGGTTGTTTGCTGATCTGATCGATTTTGCTTATAAGAATAAAATTAAAGTTGCCTTAAATCCCGGCATTTCCCAACTGTCTTTGGAAAAAGAAAAACTGGAAAAGATTCTTAAGAAAGTTGATGTTTTACTGCTTAACCGCGAAGAGGCGTCGTTTTTAACGAAAATTCCGTATTCGGAAGAAGAGAATATTTTTAAGGAAATCGACCGGCTTTGCCCGGGAATCGCGGTAATGACCAAAGGCGAGGAAGGGGTAGTTGTTTCTGATGGAAAATATCTTTATCGGGCGCCGGCTTTAAAAATTGAAAACCCCATTGATCCGACTGGCGCGGGTGATGCTTTTGGTTCTGGCTTTGTTGCCGGCTTGATTAAAACCGGTGATATTGAATACGCAATCCAGCTGGCAATGGCTAATTCCGGCCTTTGTCTGACTGGCTGGGGCGCCAAAGAAGGTTTGCTTAAAGCTGGCCGGTCGTTCAAAAAGACTAATGTAGAAAAAATAGCTTGCGGCGGAAATAATGGAATTTGCTTAAACAAAACATAAAAAAACTTAAAATATTATCTTAAAAAAGCGCAAAAAGCCCAGTAGAAGGATTTTGACAGGATTTTTTTCGGAAAAATCTATATTGGAAAAAAATCTATATTGTAAAAACCCCTGTTTAATCTGCCAGATTAAACAGTAGGTCATTAATAGGTCATTAAACAGTATAAAAGCGAAAAGTGAAAAGCGGCCTTGTTTAATCTGGCAGATTAAACAGTAGATTAAACAGTAATTGAGGGGACTGAATCCGTTTTAAAAAATCAACATGAAAAAAAACTTAAAATATTATCTTAAAAAAGCGCAAAAAGAAGGCTGGGCGATTGGCCAGTTTAATTTTTCTGATTTTAGCCAGCTTAAAGGAATAGTGGCCGCGGCGCAGAAGATGCGTTCGCCGATAATTTTGGGAACATCAGAGGGAGAAAGCGGATTTTTAGGAATAAATCAGGCGGTTTCTTTAGTTAAAGCTTTTTGCCAGGAAACCAAGCTTCCGATCTATCTTAATCTTGACCACGGCAAGAATTTGGGCTATCTTAAAAGGGTAGCTTTTTCCGGATACGACGCTGTTCATTTCGATGGATCCGCGCTTACTCTCGCGGAAAACTGGAGAATAACTAAAAGACTGGCCGTTTATGCCCAGCCCAAAGGCGTTGTGGTTGAAGGCGAGGTGGGAAATTTACGCGGGACTAGCGAACTTCATAGCGGCACGGTTTTGGTTAACGAAACCGACCTGACAAGGCCGGAAGAAGCCGAATTTTTCAGCAAGAAAACCGGGGTCGATAGTTTGGCAGTTTCCATCGGAAACGTTCACGGTGTTTACGAGCAGATGCCGGTTTTGGATCAAGAAAGACTTAGGGAGATAAAAAAAAGAACCAAAGTTTTCTTGGTTCTTCATGGCGGATCGGGGTTTGCGGCCGAAGAAATTAAAAAAGCGATTGAAAACGGAATTGTTAAAATTAATATCAATACCGAGATAAGAGTGGCTTGGCGCAAGGCAATAAAAGGAGTTTTAGAGCAGTCAGAAGAAGTAAGGCCGTATAAATTATTGCTTCCGGTGGTTGAAGCGGTTCAGAAGGTTGTTGAAGAAAAAATAAGGATTTTTGGTTCAGCGAATAAAAAATAAAATTATTTTGTTTCACCAAAAATCCTTGTTTCTTCGAAAATAAAATTTTCGGCAGTGAAAACAAAGCGTAATTAAAGGATTAAGTCACCATCAATGAAAATAATTCATGAGAAGAACAAATGTATTGGTTGCGGTTCCTGCGTGGCTTTATGTCCGAAATTCTGGGAAATGAGTGAGGACGGAAAAGCGCATTTAATCGGCGCCACTGTCAATCCGAAAACCGGCAACGAAGAAATGGAAGTGGCAAAAATCGGCTGTCATCAGGAGGCGGCTGATTCCTGCCCAGTACAAGTTATCCATATTATTGATAAGCGCCAAATCTCAAGCAACAAATCCTAAATGGTTCGACTACGTGCTTCGACGTTGTCCCTCGACTTCGCTCGGGACGGTGGGCCTGTCGAACCGCTCAGCATCCTTCGAAGCCGTTCGACCTTGCTCACGGTCATTCGAATGGTCATGAGTTTGTCGAATGACATCCTGAGCCCTTCGGCAGTGAGGTCTTCGAGTGAGCCTCAGCCGAACTCCTCAGGGCCGAACTGCTTGTCGAAGGATTGGAATTTAACTTTTTACTTTTATGTTGACTTTAACGGCGAAAATCAGAAAAGAAACCAGGAAAAAAGTGAAATCTTTGCGGCAAAAGGGCATTTTGCCGGCAGTTTTATACGGGCCGAAGACAAAGCCATTAAATCTGGAGATTGATCCCAAGCAGTTTGAAAAAATCTTTGCTGAAACAGGAGAAAGCTCTTTGCTTTCTTTGTTAGTTGAAGGCGAAAAAAGCGCTGATAAAAAAGAATATCTGGTTTTGATCCACCAAATTGAAAAAGACCCGCTGACCTTGGCGTTAATTCACATTGATTTTTATCAGCCCGACCTGGAAGCGGAAGTAACCGTTATGGTGCCGGTTGTTTTTGAAGGCGAAGCGCCGGCAGTCAAGGATTTGGGCGGCACCTTAGTGAAAAACATTGCCGAACTGGAAGTAAGGGCAAAACCGCAGAATCTGCCGAAAGAAATCAAGGTGAACGTAGAACCTTTAAAATTATTTACTGACCGGATTCTTATAAAAGACCTTTCTTTGTCTAAAGGCATTCGGGTTTTAAAAGATTTGGAAGAGGTTGTGGCGCTCGTGACTGCGCCGGAAAAAGTGGAGGAAGAGCTGGAGAAACCAATTGAAGAGAAAGTAGAAGAAGTGGAAAAGGTGGAAGAAAAGAAAGAAGCAGAACCAGCGGAAAATGAGGAGTAAAAACAATTTTAAATCAATTGTTTTCGCAATTTTCACGGCGATTTTTGTTTTGTCGTGTTTTTCTTTTGCTTTTGGCCAGACAACCGCGGATCCGGAGCTGGAACGGCAAGAGCTCGAGGCGGAGCTGAAAAAGCTCGAGGAGCAGATTGCCAAATACGAGAAAGACATCACTGTCACCCAGCAGCAGAAAAAAACTCTTCAGAATCAGATTTCGCTTTTAAAAAAGAAAATCGAGAAATTGAACCTCCAGATTCAGCAAAGCAACATCATGATTAAGGATTTGGGCTTGCAGATCGCTGACACGGAGAAGTCGATTAACAAAACCTCGCTGAAAATCGAAGATTCAAAAGAAAAACTCGCCGGCACCCTGCGGCTTATCTACGAAGAAGACCAGCGGAGCTTGGCGGAAATTTTCCTGGCCGAAGACCGGCTTTCTGATTTTTTTGACAATTTGGTTTCCCTTGAGGCGTTGAGCGCGAGAAGCCAGGAATTGCTGAAAGACATCAAATCCTTAAAGGTGGATTTGGAAACCCAGAAACAGTCGTTAGACGGAGAAAAAGACGAGTTAGAAAGGATGACCCAGATTCAAACTCTGCAGAAGCAGGAGAGCGAGTCGACAAAAAAAGACCAAGAGCGGATATTAGGAGTGACAAAAGGAAAAGAGTCGGAATATCAGAAAATGCTTCAGGACACGAAGAAGCTGGCAGCGGAAACCAGAGCGCGGATTTTTGAGTTAATCGGCGTGCCCGAGGCGCCGACTTTTGGCGAAGCCGTGGATCTGGCTAAATACGTGGAAAATATCACCGGTATTCGCCCTGCTTTTCTTTTGGCAGTGCTGAGGCAGGAGTCAAACATCGGCAAAAATGTGGGCCAGTGCTATTTGAAGAACACCGAGACCGGCGTGGGAACAGTAGCCAGAACCGGAGTAGCAATCAGCCGTGTGATGAAACCGGGCCGCGATATCGAAAATTTTTTGACCATTACCAAGGAACTACTTCGCGATCCCTATCGCACGCTGGTTTCCTGCCCGATGAGTTATGGTTGGGGCGGAGCAATGGGGCCGGCGCAGTTTATTCCCGCGACCTGGATGCTTTATCGGGAACGGGTAAAAGCGATTACCGGTAGCGCCGATCCCTGGAAAATAAAAGACGCGTTTGTCGCCGCCGCTCTTTATTTAAAGGACAAAGGTGCTGGTTCGCAAAAATACAACGATGAATGGCGAGCGGCAATTGCCTATTTCGCTGGTTCGGTTAATCTGAACTACCGCTTTTACGGCGATTCGGTGATGAGCATTGCCAAGGGATACGAGGAAGACATTAAAGCAATTGAAAAAGCAAATGGAAACCATTAATGATTTCCATTTGCTCGGTCTAGAGAAAACAGCAGCCGTTAACGGCTGCTGTTTTCTTAATAAATTCTTAATAAAACTAATGAGAATTATTCGCTCATTTCCGAGTTCTTGAGGTCGTTAATGATTCGTTCCAAATCGCCGTTTAGGATTTCTTCAAGATTGTGCCAGCTTTTTTTAATTCGGTGGTCGGTAATCCGGTCCTGCGGAAAATTATAGGTGCGGATTTTCTCCGCTCTTTTTGCCCAGCCGATCTGAGTTTTTCTTTTATCGCTTAAGCTTTCCTCTGCCTCTTGCTGCTGTTTTTCCATTAGCCGGGCCGCCAAAATCGTCATTGCGTTTTGCCGGTTGTCCAGCTGGCTGCGTTCGGTTTGCGAAGTGACTATTAAGCCGCTGGGAAGATGGATGATTCTTACCGCGGTTTCGCGGCGATTGACGTTTTGGCCGCCGGGGCCGGAGGCGCGGAAAAACTCGATTTTCAGATCATCGGAGCGGATTTTTGTTTCGGTTAGTTTTGGCTTGAGCAGGACCGCCACGGAAATTGTGGAAGTATGAATTCGGCCGGATTTTTCTGTTTCCGGAATCCGCTGGACGCGGTGAACGCCCGCCTCATATTTCATCAGTGCCCAGATGTCGTTTTTCTCCTCCCTGCGGCCGGTAGGGGAAAGTTCGAAGATGATTTCTTTAAAGCCGCCGATTTCGGTTGGGTTGGAGTCGAGCACTTTCATTTGCCAGCCGCAGCGGTCAGCGTATCGGGAATACGTCCGGAAAAGGTCGCCGCAAAAAAGTGCCGCCTCATCGCCGCCAGTGCCGGCGCGGATTTCCATGATAACCGCCTGTTTTTTAGCGCTCTCTTCGTCTTCGATTAAATTCTCAATTTCTTTTTCAAGGACTTTTATCTTTTTTTCGAGCTGGCTGGTTTCCACTTGCGCCAGAGAAACCAGTTCCGGGTCTTCTTGGGCCTTGATGATTTCCTGATTTTCCTCCAGCCGTATTTTCAGCTCGCTGATTCCCTTTTCTTTGTCCAAAATTTTTTCCAAATCTTCTTTGCGCCGGGAAAGTTCTTCCAGCTTTTTCGGATCAGAAATCAGCTCAGGGTCGCCGAGCTGACTAATCACGCTTTCAGACTCTTTTTTAATTTCCTCAATATTAACCGGGCTCATTTTTCGCGCCTGCCGGCAATTATTTTTTCTTTTTTTTCACTTCTTTCTTAGCCAATCTTTTCCGGAATTTTTCGATAGTGCCCATCGCGTCAATCATTCTCGCCTTGCCGGTGTAAAAGGGGTGGCATTTGGAACAGACTTCGGTTTCAATCAGTTCCTTGGTTGAGCCAACCGTAAAGGTATTGCCGCAGGCGCAGCGGACCATCGCCTCAGGATAGTATTTCGGATGAATGTCTTTTTTCATGTTTATCTTCTAAAAACGCGTTTACTTAGACGAAAGCTGTTTAGTTTCTTTTTGTATCTTAACAGAAAAATTTTTAAAAGCAAGCATCTGTTCTTTACGCAACGTAAAGTTGCGTGGCAACCACGTTGCTTTACGCAAAGTAAATATTTCATCCTCGGCCGCCCCCACCACTTTTACTAAGCATGACAATTTTCAAAAAGATGAATTTGCGATTAACATTGTTATTGCAGAATTCGCAGTGGCCAGTAAAAGTGGTGGGGGGGCAAATAATCAATCGCTAATATTGATTTCTAAAAACGGGAGTGCTATATTAGTCATATACACGAAAACAGTCTCAAATTATGATTCTGGATAATAAACAGGCGAAAAACGATTTTTCTTTTCTCGACCAATCCAAAGGGGAAGCGATAAAAAAATACGGCTTCGGCCTTATTATTGACGAAATGGCAAAAGCAGGGTTGCAGTTTGGCCATCGGACTTCGAACTGTCACCCAAAAATGAAGCCTTATTTTCAGGGGGTCCGCAACGGCATTTCTCTGATTAATCTGGAGAAAACCGCGGAAAAATTTGAAGAAGCGCTTAAATATATTGAAAACCTGATTTCCGAGGGGAAAATCCTTCTCTTAATTGGTACCAAGGTACAGGTGAAAGACTTAGTGAAAAGCACGGCCCAGGAGTGTAAATTGTTTTACGTGGAAAACCGCTGGCTGGGCGGCACTTTCACGAATTTTGAAGTGATAAAGAAACGGCTGGCCTTTTTGAAGGAATTGGAAGCCAAGAAAGAAAGCGGGGAGCTGGAAAAATACACGAAAAAAGAACAGGCGAAAATAAACAAAAAAATCCGTGATTTGGAAACGAAATTCGGCGGCATCAAAGAAATGACAAAGATTCCCGACGCGGTTTTTATTGTTGATATAAAAAAAGAGCATCTGGCCTTAAAAGAAGCCCGCGCCAAAGGAATAAAAGTTATTGCTGTTTGCGACGCCAACAGCGATCCAACCCTAATTGATTACCCAATTCCTGCTAACGACGATGCGGTTTCCTCGATAAAATATATCTTAGACAAGGTTAAGACAGTTATTCTAAATAAGAAAATCAATATAAATCCGTCGAAATCCGCATAAGTCTGTGTTAAAGATGCGGATTTATGCGGATAACTAGAAGCTACAAGAAGATGCTAGATATTGAAAAATTAAAACAATTAAGGGGAGAAACAAGCGTTTCTTTGGCTGAATGCCGGAAGGCGCTAATAGTAGCTAACAATGATTTGGAAAAAGCCAAAGAAATTCTTCGGCAGTGGGGCAGAGAATTGGCGGCGAAAAAAGCCGAAAGAGTGGTCGGCCAGGGAATCATTGATTCTTACATCCATCCCAATAAAAAGGTTGGCGTTCTTTTAGACCTGCGCTGTGAAACTGATTTTGTCGCCCGTTCTGAAGATTTCCGGAATTTGGCGCACGAGCTTTGTCTGCAGATTGCCGCGATGGCGCCAACAAAAGAAGATTTTTCCAGCCAGCCGTGGATAAAAGATGCGGCCAGAACCGTTAAAGACCTGATAAACGAGTGTATTGCCAAAATGGGCGAGAATGTGAAGGTGGAAAGATTTGAAAGGTTTGAATTGTAAATGGCAAATGGTAAATGGCAAATTGGTGATTGACGATTGGACTAAACATTTTATTATTTTAAAATGGAGGAATTAATTGCGTGTGCAACTTTGGCAATTAGTCTAGGGGGAATAGGTGCGATTTTTTACCGGAAAATTCCGGCCTTGTTAGCTTTAACCGAAGCAACGGAACCGGCAAAAGAAATGCCGGTTGGAAATCTGAAGGAAAAGATCAAAAACATTCCTTTTTTGAAATCGCTTTCTTTTGAAATATTCCTGCAGAAAATACTCTCGCGCATAAAAGTGCTTACCTTGAAGACAGAGAATAAAGTTTCTCTGTGGCTGGAAGCTTTGCGCAAAAGGTCCCAGAAGAAAAAGGTTTACGCCAACGAGAACTACTGGCAGGAAATAAAGGAAAAAGCAGTTTCTTTCGGCAAACGCCGCGGCCGGCCGCCAAAAGAGAAAAAAGAAGAAAACCCAGCTTCAAAATAGCTTTCTCTTTTATTCTCTTTTTGATACAACGTAAAGTTGCGTGGCAACCACGTTGCTTTACGCAACGGTTTTACAAGCGAAGCGAAAGTCCCACAGACATTTGCCGGAGTAGCTCAATGGTAGAGCAGCGCTTTTGTTGCTGGGGTAGCTCAATAGGAGAGCATTGGTTTTGTAAACCAAAGGTTGCGAGTGCAAGCCTCGCCCTCAGCTCATGGGTCACGATTTTTATTATTCTCAAGAATATAAAGAAAAACAGAGCGTGATAATGAAAGAGAATTGGAAAAAAGGTGTTTTTGATTTTATTTTTAAAAGAGAAAAAAGAATATGCGCTAGAAAAGAATGCGGGAAAATATTTGAGGTTAAACAAAGCGATCCTAAAATTTATTGTTGTAGAAGTTGCGCTGGTAAGGTAAATAATGTAGGGAGGGTTCTTCCTGAAGAAACAAAACTAAAAATAGCAAAAGCTCTAACCGGAAGGAAAAACCCTCATAGTGGAACCGGTGGTGGTGGTGGTGGGAGAAAAAAAGTACCGAGAATAGAAACTGTATGCGCGAATCCTAAATGCAGAAAAGTATTTTTAAAAGAGCAATGGAAAATTAGAAAATTTTGCAGCAATAAATGTGCAATGAAAGTAATTGGAGGAAAACCAACCTCTCCAAAAGCTGCCCGGGGAAAAGCAGGAATTCGTAAAGGCATTGATGACAAAATTTATTTTTACAGCCGTTGGGAAGCAAATTTTGCCCGTCTGCTGAATTATTTTAATATCAAATGGGAATATCAACCAAAAACTTTTGATTTAAAAACCCAAAGCTATACTCCAGATTTTTATTTACCTAACCACGATGTTTTTATAGAAGTTAAAAATTTTCTTTGGAAATACTCTAAAATTAGGGATAGAAAATTTAGAAAGCTTTACCCAAATATAAAATTAATTTTACTCTTAAAGAAAGATTATTTAGAACTTGAGAAGAAATATTCGCAATTCATAAAAAACTGGGAATATAAAAATAGTCCTTTTGAGGATGTTATTCGGGATAAACAGTAGGCCCGCCTTCGCCGCTCCGTCGCCAAAGTTATGGAGCGTCGGCGACAAGGCTGTCGAGGGACAACGTCGAAGCACGTAGTCGAACCATTTTGGAGTTACCGCTTCTATCTTTGCGGCAAAGGTGGTATTAAAAAAACGCTGGGATTCTTAAACAAGGCAAGTGTAGACCAGAAACATCACTTTTAACTAAAGTAGAGAGAATTTTATGATTAGAAAAGCGCAGATCTCTGACATTTTTGCGATTAAAAGCATTATTGATTTGGCCGCAAAAAAGGGAGAGATACTGCCAAGGACCAAAAAGGAAATAACTGAAATTATTGATAGTTTTTTTGTTTACGAAAGAAAGAAAAATATAATCGGATGCTGTAGTTTAGAAATTTATAGTCAAAAAATAGCGGAGGTTCGGTCATTAGTAGTTTTACCCAAATATCGTAATCAAGGAATTGGAACCTGCTTAGTAAAAGAATGTTTGAAAGAAGCAGAAAAAAAAGGAATCTATGAAGTTATGGCCATAACTGGCAAGGTTTCTCTTTTCCGCAAGGTAGGATTTCATAACTGTATAAATGACCAAGTTCCGATGTTTATTAAATTAAGTAAACCCCGTTAGAAGTCCGCCCTGCCGCCAGGCACGGCGGCAGCCGCCAGGGGCGGCTTACTTCTAACGGGGTAAAAATAAAAGGAATTTTTAAATGGAAATCCTGCTTCAAAAATCATCCGTTCGAAGAGATGATGCCGAGCTTGTCGAAGCATCAAAAGAGATAAAAAAACAGGCGGATTTGTTGTTGAAGTCAGCGAATTTAATTGCACTTTTAGAGAAATACGGAAAAGTCCAATTTAGCGGCAGTTATTCTTACGATTTGATGCTTAATCCGGATATTGACCTCGAAGTAATTAACCCTGATTTTACTCGTGAAAAGGCAGTGGCACTGCTTAACGAGATTATCCAACAAGGGTATTTTTATGGTTATCTGTTTTTCGATTGGGTCGCTTTCCATGACCAGAGATTTCCTCGTGGTTATTATATTGGTTTGAAGATTAAGAAAGACAATTTGAAATGGAAGATAGATATCTGGTGCTTAAATCAAGAAGATAAAAAGACCGTCCGCCTTCGAAACCTTATTAAAAAGCGATTAAGCCCGGGAACAAAAAAAATTATTCTAAAATTAAAAAACTTCCGCAATCAATATCATCCCGAGATAGAAAGCATAGTTATTTATAAAGCGGTTTTTAATGACAAAGTCGCGAGTATTAAAGAATTTGCCAAATTGCTGAAACAAAAGAAAGAGGCAACTTAAGGAAAGAAAAAACGGATGTCAGACATCCCGTTTTTTCTGGCTCTTGACAACTGTTTTAAAAGAAAATAATATAAGAATTAGCAGTGAAGAAAGTAATTCCAGAAAAATGAGATAAAATCAGGGAAAACTGAAGACACATTAAGATAGATCAGGAAGGTGTCTTCCTGATTTTGTTTGAAAGAAGAACCTTGACAACTAAATAAGTTAAATTGTGAGTCCAAAAGGAAAATCCTGAGTTAAATAAAAGATTTCCTAAAGTTGCTCCGTGTCCTTAAGGACACAGCTTTTTGAGAATTTCATCCTTCGTCAGTTTACTGAATTGGAGGATGAAACAGAGTCATTCGATTCTGGATTCTCATTCTTTTTGAGAGTTTGATCCTGGCTCAGGATGAACGCTGGCGGCGTGGATAAGGCATGCAAGTCAAAC
>Ga0066637_10001624_pt1 | contig 14678 bp, 11 predicted proteins | sample CryGeyCG2014_020_FD_62737 | JGI IMG/M metagenome (GOLD analysis project Ga0066637, IMG submission 62737) | Groundwater microbial communities from aquifer - Crystal Geyser CG08_land_8/20/14_0.20 | ecosystem: Environmental > Aquatic > Deep subsurface > Groundwater | place: USA: Utah: Grand County...
AAGTATGACTTGCTTTGCAAGTCAACGAGCTTAGAGATTACGTGACACCGTGGTCCGATTACATCGGACTTACGGTGCACCTGAGGTAGTTTTTGTCGCCAAGATACACGTGGCTTCGCCCCGTAACAAATTTTTAAACAATTTGCACGTGGCTTCGCAACGTACACTTTTGCTACGCAAAACTTACGTAGCTTCGCAACGTACGAAATTCGCGACGCGAATTTTTCGTAGCTTCGCCAAACAGATGTACTACACTTACATCCTCCAGAGCCTCAAAAATAAATCTATCTATGTTGGTTTTACAATTGATCTTAAATCTCGTTTAGAAAAACATAATAAAGGTGAAGTTATTTCCACAAAAAGCAGATCTCCTTTTAAGTTAATCCACTATGAAGCTTTCGCTAACGAGAAAGACGCTAAGGCTAGGGAGGAATATCTTAAAAGTGGCTGGGGAACAAAATCCATAAAGATACTTTTGGCAAATTATCTTTCTGAATGAATCTTTGGCTTATACCCCTTCATTAAAAGAGAATTGGAGACAACGCTGACTGATGAAAACGCCATCGCCGCCGCCGCAATTGCCGGATTTAAGACCCATCCGGTAAAGGGGTATAAAACACCCGCGGCAACGGGAATGCCGATGATATTGTAAAAGAATGCCCAGAAAAGATTTTGCTTGATTTTATTTAGAGTGTATTTGCTCAATTCGATGGCGACTACCACATCTCTTAAATCATCTTTAATCAAAACTATTTCTCCAGTTTCTATTGCCACATCGGTACCCGAACCAAGGGCGATGCCTAAATCAGATTGGGCTAGGGCGGGCGCGTCATTAATGCCATCTCCCACCATTGCCACAATATTTCCCTCAATTTGAAGTTTTTTTATCTCGGCTGATTTTTCTTGCGGCAGTACCTCGGCTAAAACATAATCAATCCCAACTTGCTTGGCAATTGCTTGACCAACTCTTTTGTTATCTCCTGTAATTATGGCGACTTTTTTACCCATTTTATGAAGCGTTTCGACTGCTTCTTTTGAATATTCTTTAAGGGTATCCGCTACCGCAATAACGCCAATAATGTCTTTGCCTTTGGCCAAAATCATGGCGGTTTTCCCTTGGGTTTCCAGGACAACCATTTTTTCTTCGCTTGCCGTTACCTCAATTTGATTATCGATCATTAATTTCCTTGTCCCAAAAAGGACTTTTTGGTTTTCAAAATTTCCCGAAACGCCATAGCCTGGAATCGCTTGGAATCCTTCGACTTTGCTCAGGACAACTCCGCTTTCTTTTGCCCTTCTAACAATCGCTTGGGCTAAGGGATGTTCAGAGTTTTTTTCCACTGAGGCGGCAATTTGCAAAATGTCGTTTTCGTTTTTGGCGGAAATGTTGATCACGTCGGTAACGCTGGGCTCTCCTTTTGTGAGCGTTCCCGTTTTATCAAAAATAACGATATTTACATCTCGGGCGACTTCTAAGGCCTTACCGCTTTTTATTAAGATTCCATTTTTGGCAGCTAAACCGGTTCCCATCATAACGGCGGTTGGGGTGGCAAGACCTAAAGCGCAAGGGCAAGCGATTATTAAAACGGCAACAAAAATCGTTATCGCAAAAGCAAAAGGTTGTCCCAATAAAAGCCAAGCGACAAGTGATAAAATCGCGATCCCAAGCACCGTCGGCACAAAATAAAAAGAAACTTTATCTGCCAGAAGCTGAATTGGCGCTTTTGAGCCCATCGCTTCCTCGACTATTTTAATGATTTGGGCAAGCATTGTGTCTTTACCAACTCGGGTGGCTTTAAAGGTTAAGACGCCAGTTTTGTTAATGGTCGCCCCGATTACTTCATCGCCTTCCTTTTTTTCGACAGGAATACTTTCTCCCGTAATCGCTTTTTCATCAACTCCGGAGTAGCCGTCAATAACGATCCCATCCACCGGAATTTTTTCTCCCGGTTTTACCAAAATAATATCCCCGACCTGTACTTCGGAAATAGGAATTTTAACTTCCTCGTGACCTTTTAGTATCGTCGCTTCTTTTGGTGTAAGACCAATTAGTTTTTTAATTGCCTCGCTCGTTTTTCCTTTGGTTTTCGCTTCTAAATACTTACCCAAAGAGATGAATACTAAGATCAAAGCGGCGCTTTCATAGTAAAGATGCGCTTCTACTTTTGTCCCAAGAAGTGTCAAAATGGAAATTGTTAGGCTGTAAAGATAGGCTACCGCCGTGCCAATAAAAATTAAGGTGTCCATATTTGGCGATAACTTCAGGAGTTTTGTTGCGCCAGAGATCCAGATATTAAAGCAGGAGATAATAATCGCGGTGGTCAAAACTAACTGGATAATGGCTCCGTTTTTTTCCAAAAAGTTTGGCATAGGTAGACCAAACATTTCTCCCATTACCATATAAATAATTGGCAGACTGAAAATTAGCGCGAGAGAAAATCGTTTTTTTACTTCTTTATGATGCTCGTGGGTTTCTTCCTTAGAATCTTCTTCCGTGGCGGTGTATCCCAGTTTTTCAATAATATTCTTGACTTTGATGATTTCTATTTTAGAGGAATCGAATTCTAAATATAGTTTTTCTGAAGCGAGGTTAACGTTCCCGGATATAATTCCAGGCTCTTTTTTTAAAGCATTTTCAATCGAAGCTACACACGAAGCGCAGTGCATGCCGGATATGTTTAAAATTATTTTTTGATTCATATTTTAAAAAAAAGAAAATTTTTAATTCACAACCTCGATAATTCCGGAAACCATTCCCATCCAACAGCTAAATTTAAATCTGCCCAGTGTTTCGGGGGTAAATTCCTTAATGCTTATTTGTCCTGGGGTTAAAGGAATTTCCCCTTCGAATAAACTTCTTGAGATAATGGCATTGGTGCAGCCGCCAGTTCCGGTATCAGTGATTTCCCATCTTACCGGTATGCCCACCTTTACTTTTAAGTAGTTTGGAGAGTATCCGCTAGCGGAGGCGTTAATTTTTATGATTTGTTTGCCGTTAACAATTGGGGGTAATCCCGCTTCCCCACGGGGCGAGCCCCCCTCACTTTGAGAAGAGTTATTTTTTGTGGCGCTAAAATTGGTTCTCAAATCGTTAAGGCTAGAAATTCCCAAAACGTTTAGCTGGAAATTTACATTGTAAAGAGCAAAAAACAAAACCAAAATTCCGGCAATCTTTAAGAATTTTTCTGATAAGTGAGGGTTTTGGGAAAATTTAACGCTCGATAAACCAATAGTTAGAAGCATTGGCAGAGTTCCTAGAGCAAATAAAAACATGATAAGACCTCCTTGAAAGGCGCTCCCAGAGATTAAGGCCAGTCCTTGAGCGGTGACAGTGAAACCGCAGGGTAAGAAAAAGGTGAACGCTCCCATCAAAAATGGCATGTATCGGTCTTTAAAATTTGACTCGTTCGCGATGTATCTTGTAACGAATTTTGGCATCGTAATTTGGAATTTTCTAAATGCCTTAAATCCAAGCATCTGAAAAGATAGGAAAATCATCATTATGGAAACGGCGATGACTAAAATTGGACCAAAACTTAAGGAAAAGTTAATTTTATTGCCAATGGCTCCTAGCCCCGCGCCCAAAAAGCTATACGCGATAAGTCTACCGGCGTTGAAAATTAGGTGGGGTTGAATTCTTTTCCAGGTGGAAGGGGCGTCCGAGTATAATTCTCCCCATTGTTTCGCCATGGAAAGAATTATCCCGCCAACCAGGGCGGCGCAACTAGAAACTCCGGCAATAAGGCCAAACACAAAAAACATGGGTAAGGACGATTTTGAACTAACGTTAACTAGCCCGGATAAACCCAGTCTATTTAATCCAAGGAAGCTGACGATAATAAGTAATCCAAGGCCAAGAGTAAAAATAAGTTCTTTTGATCGATTCTCTTTTTTATTGCTTTGGTAAGGAGCGCTAGAAAATACGTACCCCTCCTTCTTAAAGAGCGCATCTAGTTTATCAATGGTCGGTCTTTCGTTTTCATATACAACTAATACGGTACCTTTGGCGGTTGAGGCCTCGACTGACTTAATGTTTTCTAGCTCGAGTAATTTTTTCTCGATCAAAATCTCGCAGGAAGGGCAATGCATTCCCTTGACATAATAAATATATTCCTTTGGGTTATTGGTCATACTATTAATTATTTAACATCTTTGTAACTCTTAATATTTCTTGAGTCATTTCCGTCTTCCTTTTCTCGTTTTTTGTTTCCATTGCCTTCTTGAAACAAGTATTAAGATGATTTTCCATAAGCATCTGATGGGCCGATTTTAAAAGCCCTATTACTGCCAAATTTTGCTGCATAATGTCAATGCAGTATTCATTGGCTTCAACCATTTTAGTGATTTTTGTTATTGAGCTTTGGGCTTTCTTAAAGTTTATAAGTGCCTTTTCTTTTTGTGGAGTCATATGTAGACCTATACCATAGGTATAGGTATACAATAACAGGTTTTAAGTATTTGTCAATAAGGGGAAGGTGGGGGACAGGAATTTGACTTCAAACCAAACTATCTTCTGAATTTTTGTCGGGCTCCAAGGTCTTTTCTACTGTAACAATGGGAGTGATTTCCTCCACGATCGTTTTTTCTTTTACCTTATTTTGATTTGGCCTGAAAGGTGGCTTTTGGGGAAAAAAAGGTTTCTTTTGTGGTAATGGAGGGACAGATTCTGGTTTTGGCGGTTCAGCAGGCTTTGAAATTTCTTCTGCGTTTTTCGTCTTTTCCAATATTTTCGTTAATGGGTTTTCCTCCATTTTAACTTCTTCTTTAGCAGGTACCTCTTTAACCTCTGGTTCTAAAACTTTCACTTCCTCTTGGGGTGTTTTTGATACGGGAGTTGGCGTAGTTGCTTTGTTTGCCTCCACCTCTTCTCTTCTCATATCAAGGACTTCTGAAGGCTTGGTTGAGACTAGGCGATGTTCCTCTGGTGAGGAAACAAAGCGAACGGCGGCGTGATTATTGCCGGCAAAAAATATTCCTTCCCCAACGGCGCAGGCAAGAAGCATTTTCTTTTCTCCTTCGGATAGATAAAAAGTTTCTCCCACCAAGTCAATGGCAGCAGGATGCTGGCGTAAAAGTATTTGAATAGAGGAGTTTGTCACAATCGCTTTTCCGTAATCTACGCTTAAAAAGTCGCTCACATCTTGGCTAATGGTGGTTAGCCCCAAATAATATTTCCTTGCTCTTTTGGCGATGGAGAACATGAAGGCGGCCGAGTCCGGAAACTGCATCAGGAGCCAAGCTTCATCTACAATTAAAATTCTTTTTCTTAATTCTCTTTTTACCCGGGTCCAAATAAAATCAAGAATAATAAATATGGCAATCGGTCGCAAAATATCCTCCAAATTTTGGGTGGAGAAGACGGTGAATTGGTTGTTAATCGCAAGATTTGACCTCTGATCAAAAATTCCCGCCAAGGAGCCTTTGACATACCTCTCCAGCTTATGGGCGATATTTTGGGCGTCTGGTTCCCGACTTTCCATTAAAACGTTAAAGAGATCACTCATTACCGGTGGTTCATTATTTTGGGTGGCCGGGTCGAGCGTGATCCCCTTTAGTTTATAAGTGGCGATAAGCGCTTTATCTAAAGTCGCTTCTTCTGAGGAGGAGAGCTCTCCGCACATAATTTTAAGGAGCGCGTGCAGGGAAAGAATTTTAAGACCGAGTTCATTATCGTCACTGGTATCCGATTGGGGAAGATCAAAGGGATTAATTTTTGCTTTCGAAGATGGCGAGAAACTGATGTAATCTCCATTTAAAGCTTCGGCCACTTTTTGATACTCCGCTTCCGGGTCAATCACCATAATTTGGGTGCCAAACATTAGAGACCGTAAGGCTTCCAATTTAACTAGGTACGATTTTCCCGAACCGGATTTTGCGAAAATGACCATATTGGCGTTTTCCATCGAGAAGCGGTCAAAAATTATAAGAGAGCCGTTATGTTCATTTATCCCGTAAAGAACTCCTTCGTTGGCGGAAAGTTCACTAGAAGAAAACGGAAACGTAGTTGCGAGCGAGGTCGTGTCCATGTTTCTGGTGATCATTAATTTATCAATGCAAAGGGGAATGGTTGATTGAAATCCCTGCTCCATTTGCAAAGTGGTGTGTTTAGAGATAAGCATTAAAGAACCCAAAGTTGATTCTACTTTTTTGGTGATGCTATTTAATTCCTCAAGCGACTCGGCGGGAATGGTGATGTAAAAGGAAAACTGGAAAAATTTCTCAATTCCTTTAACCAGTTGTTCCTGCAAAGACATTGCATCCTCAAGGGCGGCGGTGACCGAGGGGTCAATCACTTTCCCATGTTCACTATCAGATCTAACGGTCGCTTCCATTTCCCCGATTTTTCTTTTTAAATCATCCAGAACTCCGCGAGCGGTGACTGGATAGTAAAACATTGAGATTTCCAAGGTGCGGTCGTAATTTATAACGGGTGAAAGCCAGTTGGCTCCCACAAACCTTGGATAACCAGAAATAAACAGAGTGCGATAAAACATGCCCCCGATTTTTACAAAATCAAAATCAACCTCGATTGCGGAAGGAGCAATAATATCCTGGACATTGGTCATTCCTTGTGCAAGAGTCTCCTCCGCCGAGAGATTTGGGGCTACCGTTCCTGGGGCGCTCTTTATTGCTGGGTTTTCGGCAACGTCTTTAGTTTTTTCTTTTTTTGAAAAAAGTCCCATGTTAAGAAGATCAAATAGCAAAGATCAAATTATCCGTTCTCGATTGCTGGTTCGACGATCGGTGTCGTGTACTCTTCTTTGGTTAATCTCGGTCTTTGTTCTTTAGCAATATCCTTATTATAAATATCAAAAAATAACTCAATTAGATCTTTGGTTCTTAAGACTCTGCCCTTAATCCCAATGCGATTTAGTTCCGAAATTATAAACTCTTTCTTGGGTTCCAGCTCAACCTTTGCCTTTTTTAGAACGGCGGTCACATCGACGGGGATCCTTTTGGACTTCATCCCAAAAAGACGTGTAAAAGCGTCAAAGGGACCAGTAGGAGGCTTGATCACCCCGGAATTATAAGTAACCACCAGGTAAAAATTCTTGGTCAAAACCTCGTTTTTGGTGACTAGCTCGGTAATAAACTCTCGGTAAGCGTTTATCCGGTGCTTAAGTTTGCTGTCTTGCTCCTTATTCTCAAGTTCGATTAAGCTTTTAATATATTCAGAAATATCAGTCCTTTTGGAGCGGATGATTACTTGAACGGGGAATGATAGGGAGTTTAAAAGGTTACCAAAAGCAAGAATCATCGCATCCTGCTCTCGTTCTGAAAGCAAATCAAAGTTTACCGAGGTGGTCTGAATGACTAGGGAAGCGCCTCCGTCTTTTAGAATAACCACATCGTCTTTGATGTCTTCAATATCCAAATGTTCCTGAGTTGATGCTTTTACTTCCATATCTTTCTAAACTTAAGGGTTTCCGGAAACTTCCATCGCTTCTAATTCCTGACCGTTTACAACAACTTCAATTATATCAAAGGATTCGCCTTCGTAAGTGACATATATTCTATATTTTCCGTTTGGTACCGGAGTGGCAATGGCAAACTGGCCTAGGGTGTTTGATTTAAGGGCTCTGACCGGCTCATCTTTCTCGTCTTTAACAATTACCAAAGCTCCTTCTAGTAATTTTCCCTTCCTTGATTTTACGATTCCGTTTATGACATTAGGGGCTCCCTGAGAAAGTGAAGGAAGAGTTTTCTGGGGTTTTGATTCAGTCGTTTTTTCTGGTTCCAAAGCATTTCCCGATGGTTGCTGGAGTTTCTTAAGACTTAGAAGTTGGTTACGGTTTTCTTCAACTTCCTTCTCTGCCTCCGTTTTTTCTTTCCCAACCGAAGTTAAGCGTTCTTGGAGTTTCTCCATCTGACTTTTAAGGGAGGACTCTCCCTGGTTTTTTTCCTTTTTCATATTTTCCATTTCTTTGGAGAGATTTTCCAGCGTTTTTTGCATTTCCAGATTTTTCTCCGCCAATTTTCTTGCCTCTTCCTCCTTATCAAGAAGTTTTTTAAGATTCTCTTCTCTTTTTTTGCCCTCCTCTTCCATTTTCATTCCTTTCTCTGGCTCCGCTTTTTTAAGGCGCATTTCTTGTTCCATACTGCTAAGCCGTCCTTCAAGAATTGTTTTCTCTTTCCTTAATTTCTCAAGCTCTCCTTTGACCTTATCTTCTTCCTCATTCTTTGCCGTCATCACATTGACCGTTTTTAGGACTGGTTTTTCAATTTTCTCTGGGGCAGAGACAGTTTTCATTTCATTTACGGGTGGCGCGACCACTTCAACCTTCTTTTTCGGAGTTCCCTTAATCTTATCAACCAGATTTCTTAACTCGTTTGCGGTTACCGAAGCGTCCACTCTTGAAGTTTCCGCAACTTTTGGTGCTTCTTCTCTCCTTTTTGGGAGAGTAATTTCTCCTTTATCCTTTGGCGCTTCAAAGAGTTTTCTAAACGGTCTTGCTTTTTTTACGAATCTAACCGCATTTATCGCTTCTCCTCTGTCAGCGACTACGGGGAATTCCTCAAAGTCTTTAGGAATCGGTTCTTCCTCTACGTATTTGGTTTCCTTGGCCGTCGGCACAACATTTTGAGGAGGATTAACATCAAATTGCAGATTTTTCAAAAACTCAATTTCTTTGGCGTCAAGGTCTTCGTTGCCGCTCTTGATTCCGGAAATGTATTCTTGCATCGATTTTCGGCTCTTAGTTGGGGTTAGGGTAATCACTTCATTTTTAATAAAATTGGCGTAATCGGACATAAAGATTCTTGGAACTTCCGGCTCCTTCTGCCAGACTCTTTGGGTAGGGGAGAATACCGCTTTAAAAAAACTGATAATCCACTCATCCATTCCCCGGTCATTTAGCGGGAGAAAGGCGAAAGAAAGTCCGCCGAGTCCGCCGGTAAATATCAAAAGCCCCCTTAAGTAAAAAGGGAGTTTAGAGGAGATACCGATAAAAACCAAAGCGCCTCCGAAGAGAAGATAGATAAATTGTTTTATCGTTAAATCACCGAAGAGTTTAAACTCAACGGACATAATATTTTGAGGAATAGGATGTTGGAGCCTTTGTTCTTGATTGGGCATATTCCTTTACATTCTATCACGATGAAAGGGATTAATTAACAAGAAACTAAAAGCTCAAATGTCAAAGCTCAAAACCACAACTCAAATGTCAAAACTAGTAACAAAGTTAAAGGGTTTTTAGGCGATGATTTTGCGTTTTGCGCTTTGAGTTTTGAGTTACTTTCTTTTAAATAATTTTGGGATTGTAAAAAGAAGGGGCATGTACTTTGATTCCTTCCCTTGGGTAACAAAATCAATCGGGGGGACGATTTTACCCGAGAGCTCGACTTGTTTGACCAAAGATTCTTTTTCTGAAACATCGATATGGATCGTGTATAGGCCGTTTGGAAGAGGGTTACTCAGTGTGAAATGTCCAAGTTCATTGGTCATTAGGGATCTGACTGATTTTCCACTTTCGTCTTTGATATTTACCACCGCTCCTTTTAAAATGTTTCCGTTCGCCAAAACGGCCGTGCCACTAATGACATTCGCTATTTTTGGTGTAATTTTAGGGGTTTCTTGATGTTTTAAGGAGACCATTTTTACGTTTTACCCTTTCTTCTTAGCTGTTCCGACCGAGGGGACCCACATCTCTGGCGCCTTAAAGGCAGTAGCGATTGCTCCTGGGGCTTTTCGAGCTTGGAGCATAATGCCGAGACCGACCACCCACTTTAAAACGTGCGCTATTTGAGTGGGTTCGGTTTCTTGGTACCCCTGGACGGGGATAATGATTATTAGCCCGATAAAGAATATGGCAAAGATTGCGGGAACGCTAACTGTATTTATAATAAGACCTTTTATCCAGTCGGAGGTTAATTTCTCCTGCCCAGGAAGAATTCCTGCCGCCAGAATTAGGGGTCCGAAAATGGTAGCGATAATAATCTTCAAATATCTTTGAGCTAGAGTGAAAAGAACCGACAACATAGCAATGAAGAAGGCGACAATGAGGACAACTGTAAGAATCCCTATAAAAAGATTAATTTCCCAGTTACCGCTAGATAGAGTTTGATTAAGACTTTCAACCGCCATTTCTGTCATATTCATTTCCCCAAACCTTTCAGTCAGAGCATTTTGGAAGAGTCCTGTGCTCATTGCTAACAAGGCATTCATAAACGGAATGGTTAGAGCGGCAATTGGGTAAGAAAATGTTATCAATATAAGTCCAATAACCAAACGAGGTAGCGAATTGGCGACGGATACGGTAACTTGGGCACTAAGTTTTTTTCTAAACATAACCATAAAGCCAACGATCACAAGAATGAGGACGATTAGGGAGTAGGCGATGTTCCTCATTGTTTTCCATAACTCAAGAACGGTCCCTCGAAAAGTTCCGGACATAATTTTCGCAAGGCCGCTAGTCTCCCTCTTAAATAACTCCGCCTCTGCGTAAGCGCTTGGCGGGTTGACGATTCCCAGGGGAAGGTTAGAGGCGAGATCCTGTGAATAATAGGCTAGATTTATTGGGAGAATATTATCCCCATTTTGTATCTCATCAAAGGCAATTGCCATATAACCAAAAGCTCCTCCGGGAAGATACCCCTTTAGAGGATCTTTGGCAGTGCAGCCGTCCTTTTTGGTCATTTCACTTAAATTGCATCCAGTTAGTATTGAGGAAATTCCTGATGCAAGCGCAGTTGGAAGTGTCTCTCCAACGAAGACAGCAACGTCTTGCTTCTTTTCGGCAATTATTTGCCAGGGATCCCCAAAGATGCCCTCTCTATGTTGGAGTGGATCAAACGGGACCGCGTAGCTGGAACGAGGGCTCGTTAAGAAGGCGGCAGATAGAACAAAAAGCGAAGTTATAGAAAAAAGAATTTTTCTTTTCATAGTCTCAGTCACTATTACACCAACATATTTTATTCTTGTCAAGAAGAGAAAAAATAAAATGCCCCTTGAAAGAGGGATTTTAAGTTCATAGAATAGTACTAATGGAATTTTTAATTCATCCCCAATATCCGGGAAGAAAAATGAAGAGGAAGCCAAAGACCGAAAAGCCGCCAATTGAGGATCGCTATTTCTACATCAAAAACGAGTTTGACAGAGTACTAGACAATGTTGAGAAGTTTACTGTTGGCTTGCCGGTATCACTTAAGGAAGAAATTGCCAAAAATATCCAAAAAGATATGGCGGCGAGATGGCTTACCCGTTATGACATCGAAGACATCCTCACTTCGAGAGAAGAGTACGAAGAATTGCCAGGGGCGACCGGTTTAGCAGTTACTGTAAATCCCTTTGAGTGGGTGAAAGATCCAAAAAATGTTATTTCCGGACTCTCCAAGGACGCATGGAAGTCAATTACTGACTCTTCTGATTATGGAAATGAGTTCAAATGGGAATTTGATGTCGGACCAAAGCTTGCGGCTATGGGTATGGCAAGAAGAGATCTTAGTCCGGCTACTGTACATGTTTTTGGTCTCGGGAATGTAAATATTTCTGGTAGGTATAAGCCTATCTATGAGGCTGGGAGCACTACGGAACTTGATCCTCTTTCTGCAAGCCTTCGCGAGTTTGTGCGCTTTCGCTCTGCCTGGCCTACCCGCTGGACGAAGGGGTTAATGCCGGCGAGGGCGGTGGCTCTTTTTCGGATTCAACAAAACCTTGATAATGCGGATCCACTAAAGGTTAATTTAAGAGCCGAAAACGCCAACTATGTTGATAGCGGGGTTTTGCATACCGAGGGGTTGCTGGATGCTCAGGAGGATACGAAACAGATAAAAAAACAAGTTAGTGTAGTAAATGCTAACAAGGAGGAGGCTGATTACGCCAAAAAGATAAATGAATATTGGAAAGAGGCGGGTCGGCGTGTTAAAGCGGGTACCCTTACTAGTACCGATCCTGTAAAGCAAGCCGAACTTACAAAACTTACCGCTGTCATTAGGTTTTTGGACAACGAGGAACTGGCTAATGTAACGAATGACATGATGCAGGCTGTCCGGAAGAAGGCTATTATAAGAACGTACGCCTGGCGTTACTTTAGATCCAAAAAGATCTTTGGCAAGACCATTCAGGATTGGTATCAAGATCCAATTGATTTTATTAAAGAAAAATTTCCCGTAGTTAAGAATCTTAACCGAGGTCTTACTAAGGTACTCACTGGGAAGACATGGGGGCCGGATTTGAAGAATCCGGGCAAATTTAAATTTAATGATCCTTTGCCAGGAAAGTGGCAAGGTATCGGCCATCTTTTAGATAATTTTCAAACGGCTGCGCTTTCGAAAGTAACAAAGATACTTGAAAAAACGGGAGTCTCTAAGTTGTTGGGAACTGCTTTCGGGGCGGCTTTAGGAGCGGCGACTAGTGGTGTGGCTGTTGTCGTGATGGCGGTAACCAAAAATATTATAGGAAAGGTGGCGGGTGACCTTATAAAATCTGCTTGGGAGCAAAAGGGTAACGTTTTTCTCGTCATTGGTGGGTGCGGATGCTTGCTTTTTGCTTCTCCAATTCTTGTGATGGTCGTTATCCTTTCTGGCTTCAAGATCCCAATGGATCGGGTGGGGGTTGGGGGTGCGGATACGTTGCAGAGCTCAGTCCGGATAACTAAAACGGCAGACCCAATGACTTTTAGTAATGACGTGCCAGTAACGGATAGAAGAGTGACTTATACGGTGAAAATCGAGAATCAAGCGACCGAGCAAGCAAGCGTTAATAATCTCGTAGATAACAAAGCGTCTATCCCGGAGTCCAGTTTTGATCTTCCCGCCGGCCAGACAAAAACAATCACATATACAGGAATGGTCGATTCCAGCGGTGATGCTGATGGTGATGGCAGAGATTTTGCTTACATAAACACGGTTGGAGGTTCTGCTACGATAAGCGGGAAGACAGTTAATATTGTCGCTTCGGCCGTTGTTATCGTCGGTACACCACCCGATATGCGACCAGCTGGTTGGCCGACAAGCGGGACGATTACTCAGGGGCCTGGGTGCTCCTACTCGCATGGCGGCTACGCGGCGGTGGATATCGCTGATGATTTGAATACCCCAATCAAGGCGACACATGATGGTGTTGTTAAATTCTCTGGATTTAATGGTGCTTATGGAAAGACTGTTATCATCGAGAACGCTTACTCCCAGACCCGCTATTCCCATATGGAATCTATTTTGGTAAGCGCCGGAGCATCAGTTTATCCCGGAATGGCAATTGGAACCATGGGAAGAACCGGTACCTCAAGTAAGATCACTGGAGTTCACCTGCACTATGAAATTGAGCGTTTGGTTAGTTTCGACGGGGATGTCTTACCTTGGAATGAAAGGTTAGTAAATGTATCTGGTTTGTTCTTCGTCCCAGAAACTGTTTCGGTGGGGCTATGCGAAAATTGGCATACGGTTTCTTCCAGTTATTAAATTCTATGAACCTGCCTAAGACTAGAAAAATAATTTTACTTATTGGGACGATTTTGATCGTTGGTTTGGTCTTTTACGTCTTTGTCAATCGCGAAAAAGTACCTCAAATAACGGAAGCGGCCCCACCGGTGCCAAAACCGATTATCGAAATTCCAGGTAATGATATTTCCACCCTTTCGACAAGGTTTTCTATCTCCGAAAGCTTATTCCCAACCGTTAAAAAACTTTCGGTTTATTCTTGGGAAGATACTCCAATTTTTAGTAATTTTTCCGAGGCGGCCGCCTTTGCCGCAAGCCTTGATCTTAAAGATTATCAAGCGGTTAAGGATGTGTTTGATGGCGAGATTTATCTTTTTACCCAAGACAGCGCTGGGCTTTCTACGCCAAAATCTTTTGCCCAACTTTCCTATTTGGATGGGGTTCGTGAAGGAAGTTATGTCCAATCAAGTTTCGCTTCCATTCCTTCAAAAGAGGAAGCAGTAGAGGAGGCAAAGAAATTTATCGATAAAAATGGTTTTGACTCCAGTCTTCTTTCGGTTAACGAAGCAACTCTAAATTATCTGCAATATCAAAAAAGTGAGCCCCCTCTTTTTCCCACAAACTCGAAGGATGAAGCGCGGGCGGTGCAGGTGGAATTTCAAATGGCGATAAATAATTATCCGATTTACGCTGCTTTGTCTCGGGAATACGCGATGCAGTTTGTGATCGGCCCAGCCGGAAAGGTAATTGGATTAAAAATGAGGAATTTGGGAAAGGTGGGAGAAGTTTTGGGAGAGTACCCCCTTAAGAATAGACAAGAAGCGGTCGCGGCGCTGGAAGCGGGGGAGGGAAAGCTGGTTTTCACGAACGACATCCCACTTGGAGATCTTAAAGAATTTACGGCGACAAAAGTTTATCTTGCCTATTTACAATCTAAAGAAGAAACTCTCCAGCCGATATTTGTTCTAGAAGGGTTTGGGGTAGTGGGGGAGAGTAAGATGGACAAAGTGATTCTCTACCTGCCGGCGATTGCGGATAAATACCTGCAATAATTTACAATTTTCAAGCTCCAATTTTCAATGAATGTTTCAATGATTTAATTTTCAATTATTATGTCTAGCGGAAGATAGGATTTTGGAGAAAATCAACAGCAGTTCTTGTGCTTCTTGCCACAAAATTCTCAAATCGTCTTTGTAATTGGGGTTAGCTTTAGCAAGTAATCTTATCCAGTGTTTTGATTCTTTCGTTTCCTTCTTGCAAATGCCAATCTTATGCTCAAAATCCTTTTTACTTTCTGCTTC
>Ga0066637_10001627_pt1 | contig 14667 bp, 15 predicted proteins | sample CryGeyCG2014_020_FD_62737 | JGI IMG/M metagenome (GOLD analysis project Ga0066637, IMG submission 62737) | Groundwater microbial communities from aquifer - Crystal Geyser CG08_land_8/20/14_0.20 | ecosystem: Environmental > Aquatic > Deep subsurface > Groundwater | place: USA: Utah: Grand County...
ATATTACATTGGCAACCCAAAGTGGGGTTAGAGGAGGGGTTGGTTAAAACAATCAAATATTTTCGGAATTTGGGAAAAAATTATAAAGAAAGGGAAGGTAGAAGTGCTTGATACTTATGATTTTAAAGAAATTGATGAAAAACTTGTCAAAATCACATATGATGAAACAGAAAATTTGGTTAGAACTCTTGCTGACATAAGTCCGAAAGCAGTCGTTTATCATAATGAAGCCAGATTTAGGTTAAAAAAATATCTTGAGAAGAAAAGGTATTACGCCGAAAGTTTTGCTGTCTAAATAAAAAAATGGGGTAAAGGTGATCGGGATATTAAAAAACAATTCGGTTTCTGGTATCGCTATTTCGGTGTTTTTTGGAAAATGGGAAGTGGAAAAGATTTTTGCAGTACCCGACTTTAATTATAGGTATGTTTTTGTTGAGGTTTTTAACAGGAGCAACTTATATCTTGGAGGTTTTTTGGAAAAATGAAAGAGACAAAATTTAATTTTTGGTATATACCGTACAGCAGGTTTCCCGGAACCCAAAAAAGGGGATTCCAAGGGGGTATGCCCCTTTGGGCGCAGAGTGGGGTCTAATACCTCACTTAAGCAGGGGGAGTTGGGAGGGGTAAATTTTGTGTAGCAAAATTTACCCCTCAGTTTATATTCTAAAATTACTATAATTTGCAATCCAGAAAGGTAATTTTGGAATATACGAATACCTTAAATTTACTGCAGATTACAGTAAGATGAGTATATTAAGAATTAGATATTAGAGGAGATAGAAAAGGTGTGAAAATATTACCATGGGAGATGATACAATTGCGGTTGAAGGAGGAGTGAGGTAAATGAAGATAAAAGTAAGCGTCATTATCCCGACATATAACAGAAAGGACGATTTAGTTAGTTGTTTGGGGTCGGTCTTTGAACAGAATTTTGATTCTCGGGAAATTATTGTGGTGGATGATGCTTCTACCGATGATACTGAACAAGTTCTCCGCGAAAAGGGCTTTTTAGACAAAGTGGTTTATCTTCGTAATAAGGAGAGAGTCGGTGTCAGTAAAGCCAAAAATATCGGAGTTAAGATGGCGAAAGGGAAATATTGTTGGTTCTTGGACTCAGATACGAAAATTTTAGATAAAAAATGTTTACGATTTTTATATGATGCGTCGGAAAGAGATTCACTGATCGGTTCTCTCGGTTGCGAAGTGATTCAGCGAGGTAAAAATCTTTTAGTTCGAGAGCATACCTTTTTCGCTAATGATTTAACCTTTTTGTTTTCGAAAGGAAATGAGTTGAAAATGAGAAAATGTGATTATTTAGCTACCTGTAATTGCTTTGTCCGTAAAGATTTGGTCCAAGCTGCAGGTGGCTTTAACGAGTTTTACTTTTATGGGTATGAAGACGCGGAATTAGGTAAAAAAATTTTGGATTTAGGTTTCAAAAATCTCATTGACTCTCGAGCGGCCGTTTTTCATCTTAGGTCACTAAGCTCGCGGACATCAAGCTATCGTTTGCTGTTTAAGAATAGAATTAGGTTTACAATTTGGAATTTTTCTTTTAAGCAGTTGTTGAAACTGCCATTTATCGATAATAAAAATTTTTTTGAAGGTATCAAAATGACTAAAAAACTAACAGCAGATCAGTTAAGAACTAAAACAATCACTGAAACGAATCGGACATTGGGAAGGCTGAGGATACTGGTAGAGTATCTTTTTGGACTGGGGTACGGTTACTGCTGGAACTTATTTTTTTTGGCTCAAACATTGTCGTATAAAAAGAAAAGAAATTTCTTGTAAAATGTTTAAATACCAGTACTGGTTAAGAGAATATATTTTTAGGCTTTTAACGAGGTTGCCTTTTCCTATTAAAAATTTTGGCATAACTTTTTTCGTTAAGAGAAAGAAGAAATGGTTGGAAAGACTGAAAACGCCGGCTCAATTGACGCTTTATGTTACCAATCGCTGTAATGCTCGGTGTTCCCATTGTTTTTATTGGCAGGAAGTCGCCGGGGGAAGAAAAAAGGAGCTTTCTTTAAGTCAGATTGAAAAAATTGCCAGAAGTTTAGTTGATCCTTTGGCGACTCTTTCCATTACTGGTGGAGAGCCTTTTTTAAGAAATGATTTAACACAAATCTGTCAAGTATTTTGCCAGTGTAATCGGACGCGAAAGATAAATATTGTAACGAATGGATTTTTTACTCAAGAAATTAGAAAAACAGTTGAGGAGATTTTAGAGAAATACCCGGTTGATTTAAATGTTCAGGTTTCTCTTGACGGTTTGCAGAAAACGCATGACGAAATTCGCAAGACCTCTATTTTTGGACGAGCGATTAAGACGATTAAAGCTCTAGTTGATTTATCGGCTAAATTTAAGAATTTTCAGGTAACAGTGCAAACAACGGTGACAAGACAGAATTTAGACGAACTTTTAAAGTTGGGAAAATTTATTAAAGAGAGATTCCCAAAAGTTCATCATGGCTTTCAATTTGTCAGATCGGCTTCATTTGATGTTTATCAGATTAATAAAGACCTCCTTTCTGGCTTGGATCCCCAAGCGAAAGATCCCCTTCTTTCTACCGAAGAGATGGAAAAGGCATTGAAAGATATCAGCCAATTTTCAGACCAAAAAAATTCGCTTTTAGGTTCTTGTGTTAAAATCATGAATCAAGATATTATTAGAATGAAAAAAGAAAAAAAACCCTTTGTCGAATGTTTGGCCGGAAAGTATGATGCGGTGATATGGCCCGATGGCCAAGTCTCAATGTGTGAATTTGCCAAACCATTTGCGAATTTAAAAGATTATGATTTTAATTTTTATAAGTTATGGACGAGCTCAAAGGCTGATAAGATAAGGCAAAAGATAAAAAGTTGCTTTTGTACCCATACCTGTAATCTTTTAAACGCGATGCAGTTTGATAAAAAAGTTTTACTGGAAGTTTTGGGGAACAAGTCGCAGGATGAATGAAAAAAAATTAAAATTTAGTATTTGCATGCCCACTTATAATGGTGAAAAGTGGGTTGGTGAAGCAATAAGAAGTATCTTAAGTCAGACTTATCAGCCATATGAAATTATTATTTCTGACGATTGCTCGACTGATAATACCTTGAAAACAATAAAAAAATTCAAAGATAAAAGAATAAGAATTTATAGAAATAAAAAAAATTTGGGTTACGGGGAAAATATGAGAGTACTTACGAGTAAAGCCAAAGGGGAAGTTCTTTTTCTTATGGCACAGGATGATGTTCTTTCCCCTTATGCTCTGCAAAAGACGAATGATGCATTTTTTTTGGATGAGGATGTTGGTGCAGTTGCCCGTCCATATTATCAGTTTGTTGACAATGTTAGGAAACCCGTAAGAGTAATTTTCCCCTACAATGAAAAAAAAGATGTGGCTATAAATGTTCTTAAAGATAAAAAAGCGATTTACACTCTTTTTGATGCAGTTGGTCAACTGTCGGGGTTGGCATATTTGCGAAGGTATCTTGATACTCCGTTTCATCATGAAGTTTTCCCTTCGCATATTTATCCCTTTGCCGCGACTGCCAAGAAACACAAAATTGCTTTTTTAAAGGATTATACAGTTGCTGTGAGGATACCTAGTAGTCAAACCAGATTTAAATCAAGCATATATGATATTTCTCCAACCGAGAGTTGGATAAAAATGATAAAGACTGTTTTTGATGAGCCAAAATATGAATTGGCAAGGAAATACGCCTTGAAGCAAGCGACTAAGAATTTTGTTGGATTGGTGCAAATCAAGAACTACAGTAATTATAGAAACCTGATTAGAGAAATCTTTATTTTAGTTAAGAATCGCCCTTTAAACTTGACAAACATTAGTTTTTGGTTTTTTAGCTTGGGGACTCTGGTTATTCCCAGAAGCATTTTAAGAAGACTGGTAGATGATTTTAAAAATACGGTAAATGCTAGAAGATATCGGAATTTACAAATTAACTTTTGAAAAGCATGTTTATATATAAATTAATCGACTGTTTATATTCATTACCCTTTTTGGGCTGGATGTTTCATACTAGAGTTTATTGTCTTAAAAAAGAACTTTCGGGATGCGGGAGTGTGTTGGATTTAGGTTGCGGGCCAAATTCTCCCGTTCAATTTTGTTCAGTTCCGAAAAAGGTAGGGGTGGAGCTATTTAGACCATATCTTGAATCTAGCCAGAGAAAGAAAATTCACAATCAATATATTTTAGGAGATGTTACTGAGGTTGCATTCAAACCAAAAAGTTTTGATGCTGTAATTTTAATTGATGTATTGGAGCATCTTAAGAAGACTCAAGGGAGGAAGCTCATCAAGAAAATGGAATCTTGGGCGAAAAAGAAAGTTATTTTGACAACTCCAAATGGTTATCTTAAACAAAATGTTCTCGACCAAAATTGTTTTCAGCTCCATCGTTCCGGTTGGTCAGTCGATGAATTAAGAAAGAGTGGATATCGGGTTTATGGTATGGCTGGGTGGAGGTTTCTAAGAACTTCAAAGTCCGCTTTAAGCTGGGTGGGAGAAAAAGAAGAGGACGAGGTTTCTACGATTAGATTTTCTCCTCGTTTGTTTTGGTTGGTCGTTTCCGAATTAACCCAAATAGTAACATATTTTTGGCCGGAGAAGTCGTTTGAAATTTTTTGTGTTAAGGAGGTCTGCAAGTAGCTATGCGAGACTGGATTTTTAGCATTTATACAAAATTGATAGCAAGAAAGTTTGGTAGGTTTGGGAAAGATTCTTTTATTCATCCAATATTAAATATGGAGTGCCCGGAAAACATATATATAGGAGAAAATGTAATTATTGGTTCTTTTTGTTGTCTGATGACTGTTTGTTTGCCCAGAAGACCCAAGCCTTTTCTTGAAATTGGCAACGGGGTTTCCTTGGGTGCATATTCTACTGTTTCAGCTGCCCAAAAAATTATTATTGGCGACAATGTGATGACTTCTCAGAGAGTTATGATAGTTGATCACCTTCATGATTATTCGGATATTAAAGAAAAAAATTATAACAAGATTACCGAAGGAGAAGAAATTGCAATAGAAGAGAAATGTTTTATAGGCGCTAACGTTGTAGTTTTGCCTGGGGTGAAAATTGGTTCTCACTCGGTAATTGGAGCCAATGCGGTGGTTAGTAGAGATATTCCTCCTTATTCAATTGCGGCTGGAGTACCAGCAAAAGTAATAAAAAAATACGATTTTAAGCTGAACAAGTGGGTAAGTGTGAGAAAACTTTAGTTAACGATTATTTTTTAGATTGTTAAAAAAAAGAGTATCGGTTATAATATATAAACTGAATGAAAAGAGCTTTAATTACCGGAATAACTGGCCAGGACGGGTCTTATTTGGCGAAATTTCTTCTGGAAAAGGGTTACAAAGTTTTTGGAACTTATCGACGACTTTCAACGCCAAATTTTTGGCGACTTCAATATCTAGATATCTTTAATAGGGTTGAGCTGATTCCGGCTGATTTGGCTGATATTTCTTCTTTGGTTGAAACAATTAAGGTGTCCGAGCCTGACGAAGTTTATAATCTGGCGGCTCAAAGTTTTGTGGGGGCTTCTTTTGAGCAGCCAATTTCTAGTAGTGAAGTAACCGGTTTGGGGGTAACAAGGATGTTGGAGGCAATAAGGTTAATTAATCCCAAAATAAAATTTTATCAAGCTTCTACTAGTGAACTTTATGGTCAAGGAAGAACTGAGGTACAGAACGAGCACACTGTCTTTAAGCCGGCTAGTCCTTATGGAGCGGCCAAGCTTTATGCATATTGGATGACCCGGATATACCAGAAGGCTTATAAAATTTTTGCTTGCAACGGGATTTTGTTTAATCATGAATCTTGTTTGCGAGGGTTGGAGTTTGTTACCAGGAAAATAACCAATTCGGTTGCCAAGATCTATTTAGGGATTGAAAACGAGTTAGCTTTAGGCAATTTAGATTCAAGAAGAGATTGGGGTTATGCTCCGGAATATGTTGAGTGTATGTGGTTGATGCTTCAGCAAGACAAGCCGGATGATTATGTAGTAGCGACAGGTGAAACCCATTCGGTTAGAGAATTTGTAGAGCAAGCTTTTAGACACGTTTGTTTGGATTGGAAAAAATTTGTGAAAATTGACAAACGTTTTTATAGGCCGTTAGACGTTCACTGGTTAAAAGGGGATTATACAAAGGCTAAAAGGAAGTTGGGGTGGCAACCAAGAATTAAATTTGAAGAATTGGTTAAAATTATGGTGGAAGGAGATGTTGATCGTTGGAAGAAATGGAAACGTGGTGAAACATTTCCGTGGGACGCCTCAAATTATCCAAACGAGAATAGAATCATTTCGAGGAAAATATCTCTAGATGTATGAAGAAAAATTTGGAAGAGATTAAATCTGAAAGAGGCGACACGATTGCAATTATTATTCGTCGCGACTACGGCGAAGAAGGGATAAATTTTGTTTCTGAGCCTGGGAACCCTTTCCAGCTTGGAGTTCTTAAGCACCAAGCGGGTTATGTAGTTAAGCCCCATATTCATAATAAAATTCTGAAGAAAAATAAAGAAAATCAAGAGTTTATCTTTGTTGTTTCGGGAGAAGTTGAGGCAGATCTTTATGACAATGAAAGATTGATTAAAACAATTACTCTTTATGAAGGTGATGCTCTTTTGCAAACGAGCGGGGGTCATGGTTTTAGGGTAAAAAAACTAAGCAAACTTATAGAAATAAAACAAGGTCCTTTTTATGGAACAGAAAAAGAAAAAACTTATATCGGGTAATAATTTTATCCCTGTTTGTGAACCGTTGCTGGAAGGAAACGAAGAAAAATACCTACTGGAATGTGTAAGAACAAACTGGATTTCCTCTCAGGGTAAATATGTCGAGGAGTTTTCCAAAAAATTTGCCGAGTTTTGTGGGGCAAAATATTGTGTTTTGACAACTAGCGGGACAACTGCCCTTCATTTGGCTTTAGTCGCTTTGGGTGTAGGAAAAGGCGATGAAGTAATTATTCCTGCTTTCACCATGATCGCCACGGCTTTTGCCGTTATTTACACCGGTGCAACACCGGTTTTGGTAGATTCAGAGCCAGAAACTGGAAATATTGACCCCCTAAAAATTGAGGAGAAAATTACTAAAAATACTAAAGTTATTTTACCTGTCCATATTTATGGCCACCCTTTCGATATGGATCCAATTATGAAATTGGCTCGGAGATACAAACTTTGGGTGGTTGAAGATGCGGCAGAGGCTCATGGAGCAGAATATAAAGGGAAAAAGGTTGGTGGAATAGGTGATATTGGTTGCTTTTCTTTTTATGCCAACAAGATTATTACGATGGGAGAAGGTGGTTGTGTGGTAGCTAATAACGAAAAATTATTCCAAAAGTTAAATATGCTTCATGATTTGGCCCATTCTCCTCAAAAAAGATTTTTGCATGAGATGGTTGGTTTTAATTATCGTTTGACAAACTTGCAGGCAGCGGTTGGTTTAGCCCAATTGGAGCAGGTAGATAAGTTTATTAAAGCAAGGAGGAGGAATGCAGAATTATATAATTATTATTTAAAGGGGATTGAGGGACTGCGATTGCCAATAGAAAAAAAATGGGCTAAAAACGTTTATTGGATGTATGGGGTTTTGCTTGAGAAGAATTTGGGTGTTGGGAGAGATGAATTAATGGAATTTTTGGCTAAAGAGGGAATTGGAACAAGGGCTTTTTTTGAACCCATGAACCGCCAGCCGGTTTTTAAAAAGATAGGTTTATTCAAGCAAGAAAAATATCCGGTAGCAGAAGATTGGGGAAACAGAGGACTTTATTTGCCCTCCAGTTCCGGCTTGACAGAAGAAAAAATAAAACACATTGCGGAAAAAATTAAAAAGTTTTTTAGAAGAAAAAGATGAGAAAGTCTTTGATAGAGGCATTCAATTCAAGAAGGTATCCTGGGTATAAAAATTATGAGAGAGTTCCTTTAAGGTTTGAAATAGTTAGAAGGATTATCGGGAATGAGGAGAAAAAAAAGATTTGTGATTTAGGTTGTAGTGATGGTTTACTGGGGGAGATACTTTTTAAAGATGGACACAACGTATTCGGAGTTGATATTTCTGAGCCGGCATTGCAGATTGCGCGTTTAAGAGGGATTAGGGTTTTCAAAGCAAATTTAGAAACAGATCGTCTTCCTTTTAAGGCAAATACTTTTGATGTGGTTGTTATTTCAGAAACACTTGATACTATCTATGATACTGATCGGCTTGTGGAGGAGATTAGAAGAATCTTAAAAAAAAATGGTTTGTTTATTATTACTACCGCTAATCCATTCTCTTTAGGCAGAAGACTTGCTTATCTTTTTGGAATCGCAGTTTTTCTTCCGGCTGATTTACACGGAGATAATACGGGGGCGATTAGACTTTTTACCCCAAAATCATTGGCTCCACTTCTTGAGAGACACAAATTTGAAATAGTTAAGATTGTTTCTACCCAAGTTAATTTTTTAAAAGATGGCTGGTTGCATTCAGGACTTTTGGCAAAGATTTTTCCCACGTTAGGAAGCACCTTGATTGTTGTTTCAAGAAGAACAGGATGAGATGAAAATCTACGTTTTGTCAAATTCTTCTCTCATAAAAGATTTGGTAACAGGTGGGGATATAGTTTTGCCACAGACTGCCAAGTGTTGGCGAAATAAATACGAGATACATCTGGTTTGTGGAGTAATTGGGAAAGGTATCTGGCAAGATTTTGGCCCTAAGGTGAAAACCCATGTGTTGAAAGAAAATTTTTTAGAAAAGACAGAATGGTTGCCCTTAGGTCCTTTGAAATATGTTGTCAGAGCGTTTCAGACAACAGTAATAATAGATAAAGTTTTGAAAAAGGAAGAAGGAAAAATTGTTATTATTACGCCGAGTGACTATTTTGTAGATGTAATCCCTGCGTTTTGGGCAAGAATGAGGTTTAAGAACGCTCGCTGGCTGGCGAGGGCGTATCACATAATAGAGTCTCCTTTGAAAAGAAAAGGGAACTTTTTGGCTAATACTTTTTCTTTTTTGGCACAAAGAATTGGCCTCTTCTTAATTAAAGGAAAAGCAGATTTAGTTGTTCCTCTTGGAGGAACTTATAAAGACTTAGTGGCGATGAACTTTGATAAAAATAAGCTTAAAATCTCCAACGCTGGTGTGGATATGAAAGCGCTTAGGAGAACTAAACCGATAAGGAAAAAGTTCGAAGCGATTGAAATTGGAATGTTAACCGTAACAAGAGGGGTTTATGATCTTTTGGATATTTGGAAGTTGGTGGTAGAAAAAATGCCGAAGGCAAAACTGGCAATTGTTGGGGGAGGAGCGGGTGAGGTGGTGAGGGAATATAAAGAAAAGATATTTACTATGGGGTTAAAAAAAAATATCCACTATTTTGGTTATCTACCTAAGAATGAGGAAGTGTATGCCGTGCTTAAGGCGAGTAAAATTCATCTTTGTCCGCTGCATGAAAACGGCTGGAGCTTGCCGGTTGCCGAAGCGATGAGTGTGGGTATTCCCACAGTGGCCTATGAGAGAAAAATGTTTGGAACCGCTTTTAAGAAAGGTTATATAACTGCCCCAACTCATGATAAAAAAAGATTTGCCCAGGTAGTAGTGGAGTTACTTAAGGACGAAACAAAATTGAGAAAACTTTCTCAAGACGCACTCGAAGAAAGTAAATATTTTGATTGGCAATATATTGCCGGAGATTTATTAAATGAAATAGAGAAATTAGGAAAATGAAAGTTACATTGGTGATGCCACCATATCCTTTTGGTTGGGACTCGCCCCCTTTGGGGATAATGTATATTGCTTCAGTCTTAAGAGAGGTAAATCATTCGGTGAAGATCATCTGTTTTAATAAAAATAAGGAAGATTTCTTAACCGCAGTGAAAGAAAGCGATTTTTTAGGAATTAGCTTGACCAGCCAAATCGTAAGGGAAGGAGAGAAAATTATTCAGCAAGCCAAAAAAATTTCTCCGCAGGTAAAAGTGGTTGTTGGCGGTCCTCATGTTACGATTTTTGAAAAAAAAATTTTTGAGCAGTTTCCCCTTGTTGATTATGCCTGTGTAGGCGAGGCGGAATACACAATGTTGGAGTTGGCGGAAGGAAAAGGTTTAGGGCAAATAAGAGGATTGATTTGGAAAGATAAAAAAGGGCAGGTAATTGCTAATCCTCCAAGGGAGCTAATAAAAGATCTTGATTTGCTGCCTTTTCCTGCTCGAGATTTAGTGAACCTGAAAAAGTTTGAAGAAGCAGGCATTATTATGACGAGTAGGGGTTGTCCTTTTCGTTGTGTTTATTGCTATAAACTTTCTGGAAACATTTATAGAACTCATTCAGCGGAAAGGGTAATTCTTGAAATGGAAAGAATGCGTTTTGAATATGGGATAAGAAATTTTGTTTTTGCCGATGATAATTTTGTTGCCGATCCCAATCGGGCTAACATAATTGCTGAGATGATAATTAAAAAACAGTGGAGAGATATTACTTTAGATTTTTCCAACGGAATTCGTGTGGACTCAATTGTGGCTCATCCTGAACTGATAGCTAAGTTTACCAAGATTGGGTTGAAGTCTGTTTCTTTGGGGGTGGAGTCAGTGGTTCAGGATGTTTTGGATGCCAGCAAGAAAGATATCACTCTAGAAAAGGTTGTTAAAGCAATTAGAATTTTAAAAAGAAACAAAATTGACCATTTTGTCTTTCTTCAGGTTGGTTTGCCTAATGATAATTACCAAAATGTAGAGGCAACCAAAAAATGGCTTCTAAAAAATGGAATAACCAATTTTGGGGCAGCACTAACAACACCTTATCCAAAGACTGAACTTTGGAATTATGTTGAAAAAAAAGGCCGGTTTTTGTTCCCAAAAGAAGAGATCTATAAACATTATCCATGGCACAATATGACCAATGTTTATCCTATTTGGGAAACTGATTCGTATAAAGCAGAAGAAAGGATGAGGGCTTTGGCAGAGATACGTTATTTTGCGGCTAGAATGTTGGTAAAAAATGATAAAAAGAAAGTGATGTTACTCCTTCGGAATCCTGGTCTCTTGGGGTGGATTATAAAATATATTCATTTCTCTATTTTGGGCCGGTTTTTACAAATTATTAAAAAAATCTTTAAAACTGACAAATAAAATGAAGGTTCTCTCAATTGGAATTGATGGCGGGGATCCAGTTTTGATTAATAGATGGATGAAAAGGCTGCCCAACTTTCAGTTGTTAATGAAAAAGGGAGTTTCTGGCAATTGTCGTTCAACAAAGCCGGCAATTAGCGCTCCTGCGTGGGTGAGCTTTGCTACTGGTAAAAATCCTGGTAAAACTGGAATCGTTGGTTTTATCCAAAGACAGAAAGGATCTTATGAGACCTACACGGTGAGTTCTCTAAATGTAAACGAGCCTGTTTTTTGGGAAATTGCAGGTGACTTGGGAAAGAAGGTCTTGGTGATGAATGTGCCAATTACCTACCCGCCAAAACAAGTGAACGGAGTCCTTATTTCCGGTTTCCCTTCTCCTGTTTCCCTTGAAACTTTTCCGGAAGAGCTTTCCCCGGAGCTTAAAAAGAAGGGCTATAAGGTAGATTTGGAGATTGGTCCTCGTCCTGATTTTAAGAGATTAAAAGAAGATCTTATCAAACTTATAAACCTGAGAGTTACCACTTTTGTACAGCTGGTGAGGAGAATTGATCCGGAGTTGGCGGTAATTGTTTTTACCGCCGCTGATAGGATGCAGGATTTGTTTTATTCTAGGACGGATGAAGACAAAGAAGTTGAATCGGCAATTTTTGATATCTATAAGGGTATTGACGATGCGGTAGGAAGCCTGCTGAGACTTAACGAGGACGGATTAACTTTTATAAATAGCGACCATGGAGCTTGCAAGGTTAAAAGGCAATTTAATGTGAACGATTGGCTGATCGAAAAAGGTTTTTTAAAACTGAAAAAAAACAAAATATCCATTATAAGCAAGTTAATGATTTGTCTTGGTATGACTGTTCAGGGTCCTTGGTATCAGTTGATTAATAGTTTAGGAATGGCGGGAAAGCTAAAGGAACTTTTGCCCCAAAGGCTGGTGAGGAAAATTCCCTGGGAAACTTTGCCTAACTTTGAAAATTTGGAGATTGACTGGGGGAAAACAGTGGCTTATTCTTATGGCAACCAAAATCTAATTTACTTGAATATTGCGGGAAGAGAGCCGTTGGGGATTGTAAAAAAGGAAGAAGAGGCGGTGATGAGAAAAAGGATAATAAGAGAAATGAAGAAGTTGGTAGACCCGGAGATAAAAATAAAAATTTGGGAAAAAGAACAACTTTATCAGGGAAAATTTCTTAGGGAGATGCCCGAGATAATCTTTGAGATCTCCGAAAATAGTTGTTGTCCTGTTTCTTCAGTTGGACACGGTCGTTTTTTTTCTGCTTCGGAGTTGCGTCATGGAGATCATTCTCCTGAAGGGATCTTTTATGCTTATGGCCCGAATATCAAGGCAGGCATAAAGAGGGATTGCGAGATTACTGATCTTGCTCCAACAATTTTGTATTCATTAGGAATTAGTGTGTCTCACAATCTTGATGGTAAGATCTTGTGGGATATTTTTTCAGAGAAGAAAGGAAAAAAATTAAGACCAGTACCTCTCAAGATTAAAAAAGGAATCAGGGATACTCTTAGAGCTAAAATAAATAGATTAAAATTAAAAGGCAAAATATGAAGTTGTCAACGGTTTTTAATAAAGAGGTTTTATTCCCTTTGGTACTTCTTTTATTTGGTTTGATTCCTATAATCTTTTTTTTAAATGGGAAACTAGTGGTTGGAGGAGACGAGGATGGTTATATGATAAATGCTCCTTTCCAAACTAAAGATCTTTATGTTTGGAAAACCGCAGTTTATCGGGGTGATGGTCTGGGAATCTATGATCCTACCGCTCCGGTAACTCTGGGTTACTCGCTTCCGCTTTTTGTTTTGCAGAAAGTTGGTTTTTCTTTATCGTTAGCTCAAGGAATTTATCTAACTTTTTGGTTCCTTGCTGCAGGATTGGGGATGTACTATTTAGTTAAAAAACTCTTTGACTTTAACCGTGTCCCTTTTAATCCAGTGGCCGGTTTCGCCTCTGCTTGTCTGTATCTTTTTAACACCTACAATATTGTTTATAATTGGTTGGCTCCAAGCCCTGGTTTTTTGTGTGCTTATGCATCGTTCCCGGTAATGCTGGCATTTTTTGTTCGGGGGCTTTCTCAGGACAAACCTTTTTTTTCTGCCTTTCTCTTGGCTTTTTTCTCAATTTTGGTTCCTTTATCCTCTTCCAACTTAGCCCTTTTGGCCCTAATTTGGTTTACTATTTTCTCCTTTAGTTTATTTTTTCTTTTGTTTAAAAATAGGGGAAAAAGGAGAAAATATATAACGACACCTTTTCTCTTTCTTTTTTTATATTTTGTCTTTAATTTATGGTGGATTGTTCCGATTTTTCCTTTCCTTAAGGAAGGTATAAATAATTTAAATTCAGGAATTAGAGAATGGAGAATTATCCAATCATCTTCTAGCGGCTTTTTAAATCTATTTCGGGGCCTCGCCCACCCAGGATGGTTTACCCCAGTTGACAGTCGTTCTGTTTTCCCTTTTTCTTCAACGATTCTTAACAACCCGATTATTCAATTAAGTTTGTTTTTTCCACTTTTTTTCACAATCCTGACACTTTTGACAAAGAAACAAAGGCTAAAGAATTATTTGTCTGTTTTGTTTTTCTTAATTTTTTATTTGCTCTCTCTTTTTTTTGCTAAGGGGGATCACTCTCCTTTAGAGTTTATTAATAATTTATTTTATCGTTACTTGCCGGGATTTTCGATCTTCCGTTCCCAAGTTCCTAAATTTGGGATGTTGATGATTTTTTCCTTGGCGGTTTGTTTCGGGTTATCTGTGGGTGAAGTCTCAGCCTTTGGTAAAAAAGATGGAGCTTTTAGAATGTCAGGATTAATCCCCTACCTGTTCATTTTCTTGGCGATACTACCAGGATACCCGTTTTTCTTAGGAGAAGTTATTCATTCTGGAAAAGGTACGACTCCCTCTTTTTATCATACAATTCCAGCCTATTACCAAGAAGCGCAGAGGTGGCTGGACGGACAGAAGGAAATTTTTTCTTTGTATTCTACCTCCAGCGGATTGGGTTCTTATGTAGTTTATGATTTGGGGAGCAATGAGAAGTATCTGGGAGTTGATATTGATTCTCATATTTTTACCAGACCTATAGTGCATGCACGCTTACCTCAAGCAGTTTTTGGAAATGAAAGAGAAAAAGCGTTTAAAGAACTGATAAAGAACGATTTTGAGGGAGCTGACCTGTTCTTTTCATTTTTCAATGTTAAATATTTGATGCTTCACAAGAATGATATAACGGCGAAGATTTACGGAGGCTATTCACTGTCAGAGTCGATTTTAAAAGCTCTCCCCGGACAAAAGAATCTAGTTTTAGAGAAACAGTATGGTGATTTGCTCTTTTACCGAGTAAAATCTATAGAAAAGTAGGAGGCAGACATGACAGAGAAAAACAGCAGAAAAAAATTAGAATTAATGATACCCTTAAGTCAACTGGAGAAATTGAACCAGAGGGCAAAAAAATTTGGCTTTAAGAACGAGGAAGAATATATTTTGTTTGTTTTGGATGAGCTGGTCAGAGAAGAGGATTATCCTAAACAAACATC
>Ga0066637_10001635_pt1 | contig 14615 bp, 8 predicted proteins | sample CryGeyCG2014_020_FD_62737 | JGI IMG/M metagenome (GOLD analysis project Ga0066637, IMG submission 62737) | Groundwater microbial communities from aquifer - Crystal Geyser CG08_land_8/20/14_0.20 | ecosystem: Environmental > Aquatic > Deep subsurface > Groundwater | place: USA: Utah: Grand County...
ATGCCTCTGCTCGGATTTCTTCTTTTCCTCGAGAAAAGCTTCCTAGCTCCATGTAGTCCTTCATTATTTGGACTCCATACGCATCTTTGAATGCGATTCCTGCTACTTCATCGAAGGCAACAACATCCCAGTATCCTACTAAGCCCACTCTGCCTGTACCCATGTGCATGAAAAGGTTGGCAACCGAGGTCTTGCCGCCTGATAGTAGTATTGCAAATGGGGATATTTCTCTGAACACGAAGCTCTTGCCCGTTCCTCTTGGTCCTAGTTCAATGAAGTTAAAATTATTCTCAACCATTGAGATTAATCTGGATATTAATAGCATCTTTCTTCGGTGATCTAAGTCTGGATGTGTTGATTCCATGCCTATGCTTCGAAGTATTATGTTTAGCCATTCATCTCGAGTGAAGTTTTTCCTCTTTTCCTTTAGATCCTCGATATCGATTGTGGCAGATTGGATTGGCTTTACTTTGGTTATCACAAAGGGCCTATTCACTTTTTTATAATACACCTCTTCATCGTAATTGATGTCCAAGATTGCCCAGATTCCGCCCTCGAGGAGTTTCTCATACTTTCTCACATCAGATTCATCAATATTTACACATTTTATTCCCAGGTTTGTGAGTTCTGCCCAGTATTTGTTCTCGGTTTCAACGAGCCTGACTTTAATCTTATCTATAACTCGATAGGTCTTTTTTTCCTTTATGAATGACTTTATCTTCTCATTTTCATCAGGACGGCAGTAATGCTTGTAGAGTGTGTCCTTCACGTAGTTAAGCCCTTCTTCGACAATCTTGGGATCTGTGGAAGCACAATATTTGCCTAGTAAATATTCTAAAACATAAGTTGGTACATTAGTGCCGCCTTTCAATTTGCGCGACAAGTCTTTTTTCACTATCCTCCCTGGGAAGTTAGTAGCAAGTTTTACATCCAGAGAGTCAATTTTTATTTCTTCCACTATAATTCCTCCTCCTCGAAGTCAATTAAAGTTTCTGTTTCAATCTCATCCAATATTTCTCTTGTTTCTTGATCTTGAGCGATTATCTTTATCTTTTCACCCTTAGGGAGACGCTTTGTCGGAAGCAATCTAAGCCTCACTTGCTCTTCCTTTGCTTCCACGATTATAGCTGGCTTATTTGAGACCACTTCTTGACCATGTAAGCAAACGACTTCGACGGTTCGAGATATATTATTCAACTTATCTACTTTAGGCTTAAGTTTAACATCGAATAATCTGTTAGATATCCCCTTATCTATTTTCAATTTATTGATGACCACATCGAATTTTATTGGGGCATCCCTTCTGGATTTTATTATTAAGTGAGGTATTATAGTTTCGTGGATTGAAATACCACCGTGGAAGAAGGTATCCGCCTTGAAATAGTATATGCTTCTGGGGAAAAATAGCACTTTATTTTTCAAGTTTGGAACGGAGAGCTTTATTAAATTTGGCTCATCAAAATACTCACCGCATGCAAATCTCCTCACGTTATCCACTGGTTTCTCACCAGCTATTTTATATTTGCAATCATTGTCATCAAAGCATAAAAATCCATGATCAGTTACCACGCGAACCTCGGCAAAGCCGCTGTTTAATAGCTTCTTTGCTGCCTTTGCTATGTCCTGCATGATTTGCGAGAAAAACCTGAGGTGATCAATGCCGCCAGCTTCACCTAAATCATCAAGTCCTTTAGAGAATACTATAAGGGTGCCCTTGATTTTATTTAGCTCTGATGAACCCTTTTTAATCAGCTCACCAAGTGTCAGTACTTCCAAGTCCTTATTTCTTGCCTTTAAATAGTCAACTCTGTTCTTTTTAATCCCTAAGTCGCGTCCATCTTTCAGTTTTACCATAAAAGTAGCTTGATCACAATCCAAGACAACGTCTTTAATTGAGAATAAAAATGACATACCAACTGAAGTTATGGTGGGTATCTGAGAATACATTGAATTTATTTCCACGATGTATTCGGCCGAGAGCCTGCGCTCCAACTCTTTTCCAAGTTCAAATCTTAAGGCGTCTACTATTATTATAGCTCTCTTGCCTTCGCTTTTTTTCTCAAAGTCCTTGAAAAAGTCACCTTGGAAATCCAGATTTTCAAACTTCAACTCTCCCTTTTCAGATATGAAATTCGTGAACTTCGAATTAATTTTATCCAAGAATTCCAAGTATAATCTCTCAATCCAAGGGTCTAAATTCTCAGATAAGTCCTCTGTTTCGCTTTCGCGATAGCTTCGATAAAGCTGGTCAATGATGTAAAATTTCTCACAATATCTATCTACCAAATCGCTTTGCTTATCAATCTTTGGTAACTCCTGGTGAAATTCCTCGATTGATTCAATTAAGCTGCAAATATTCTTGAGCTGACCCCAAGCGGGGACTTCACCCTCTCTAGCCCAAAAACTCTTTGCTTTTTTCTCAATGAAGTCTTTATTCGATAAGAGTGCATTTTTAAATTCAGCCTTGCTTTTCACATCAGTATCCACAAGCTCTTCGATGGCTATACAATCTATGATCTTAAATGTCTCAATATCCGCATTAGAAGCATGTTTCTTTGCAAAACTCTTTAGGCTATATTTCTTCTCAATGTCAGAAGTGATTTCTTTATAGATTTCCTTATGTCTCTGGCTATCTCTAATATTCTGCAAGAAATTTATAGAATTCTCGAATTTATCCTCCCCGGGTAGAAGGTCTCTAAATGGGAAATCACTTGGTTTCTCAGTCTTGACGAATAGCTCGGTAAAGCAAACTCTAGCGATAAAGTTGAATCTGAATAGTTTAGCATTTGAAATATCATCGGTGAAGCCATATTTATCTTCAACCAGCTTTTGAAAAGCCTCTAGCTTGTCCGCTTCTTCCAGTTCTTCAATGGTTTTCTCTGGATTCTCAACGAAATTAAGTAATCGGTGGTTGAAATCTGGGAGAATAATGTCCAGTTCGTCTTTAATGAATCTGTTCTGCCAGAACTTCTCGTCCTTGCCAATCGATTCAAAGGCAATTGCTGGCAAGTTTTTCTTGATCTCAGTAATCTTTTCTTTTTCACCCGGAAACTTAACCCCTTTCTTCTTTAAAAATGCATAAAGCGTTTGAGAGAAAACCTTCCCAGTGTAGATATATTCCTTGAGGTATGATATATCCTTCCAGTTCTCAGCAAATGGTAGATAAACCACGTACTTCTTATCTAGCTCTGAAAAATCTATTTCATATTTTATCTTCAACAAACTCCCATCATATTTCAAAACCTTAAAATCACCGGATAAGTGGTCAATTAGCTTCTCATAATCTTTCATTGGGTCAAACAGGAGAATGACTTTACAATATGGCGAAGCCTTAAAATATGATTCAATTTCCTCTTTCAGCCAAGTGATTATCATTCTCTCTCCCTCCTCATCTCATCTGCCAGTTCAAATGCCTTTTCCATTTCGGATTTGGATAGAATATCCCTTGAGAGCACTTCTGCCTCTTGCAATGGTGCGATGTTTACCATAACCCCATCGTCAATCACTGGGTTATATCCCTTTCTTAGAATGGACTCAATTCTCTTGTCTAGGTCTTCTAGGTTTTCAATAGCAGCCTCTAATCTTTCTATCTCTGTATAGATGCTCTGCTTCCCTTTTCCCTCTGCTGTGTTGAGCACCTCTTTTTGTTCCCCAAGTCTGTATCTGTTGATTTCCAGTGCCTTCGAGAGATAAATGTTCTTGAGTTTTTGCAGCATATCTGCATCGACCCTGTGATAATATAGCAAGCACTCAAAGCTCTTCTCTCGGCTATGCAGATGCCAGATAATCGGTCTCTTCTTATACTGACTCACATGTTTCCCGAAGAAATCCATGGAGAGCCAGCTATCCAAATCCTTGTCCAAAATCTCCTTGATCTCAGCTAGAACGTTCTCAATATTTTCTTCTCCAAACATCTTTTCCAAGTAGTCAATCAAGCGCTTTGCGAGTGGCGTCTCAGCAGTATTATCAGTAATTGGGATAATTCCGTCTTTATCCTTCTTCAATTCCTCAAGAATATAATATGTGAGCAGATTTTCAACCTCGTGCTTCAAATCCTTTGTATTTATTAAATCAGCTTCTTTTCTCATCGCCGCAATCGAAAACGGGTTTATCTGGAGCTCAATAGAAATCTCTTCAAGAGTTTTACTGCTCTCATAGAGTTCCTTCAGCTTCTCACCAACCTTGTTCAGCTCATCGGCTGATAGCTCCTTCCTCTCCAAACCCTTAATATACTCCTTCACCTCAGGAAGCATATCATTTGGGGATAGCTCATATCCTTCAATTATCGGGAAATAACCTGCAGGTGTGCCCTGCTCCCTCAGAATCTGCTCTAAATCATCCCCTTCGATCTCGTAGAGAGCGAAGATTTCCTTATCGATCATCGCTTCGTAGGTGTAGAGCTTGACATACTCTTCCTCAATATGGTTAAGGTAAATTTTGTAAAGTTTTTCAATTTTAGTCTCGTTAGGACTAACAAAATTCGCGTATTGGATTGCAGTCCATTTGTACTCACGATCGTTTATGATGAATTGCAGGATGGATTTTTTGATTGAAATGCAGTCATTGGCAAGGAGGGAAACAGTTTGTTCGGTTTGGGAAGGCGGTTCGTAAAACGGTATTCTTTTTAAATCACCAACCTGAAAACTCAATGTAGGATTCAAGAAGCTTAATATAAAACTATCTAGTTTCGAATTTAAAAAACCTATTAAATAGTTTAAAGAATATTCAGTAGAAAAAATAGAAGAACCACTAACATCAGTTACACTACCTTTTCCAAGAAATCTCATACTAACGGATTTACCGCCAATCATCGTATAAGTCAGACAATCTTGGGATAAATATCGATCAGCATTTTTGCTTACATAAATCTGGGCAAATTGTGTTTTCCTATATTGATTGATTGCACTTTTATCCCAATTTATGATAAGATCAATATTTGTAAACCATTTATTAAATTTTCCACCCTTTGCATAAGGTCTCCATTTTAATTTTGAATTTGATTCATTGATTTCCCAAAAGAATCTAAGATACTTATTATTATCTCCAGTAGCGAGACCTTGTTTTATTTCTGAATAATCGTCTAATGGATTCAGATTAATAAATAAATCTCGGATATTGTTATTTATCCAATATATAAAGGGATACCCACCTATATGCTTAAACGTCTCAAAAGTTACGACATACTTATCCTCACTTTTTCCCTTATTATTAAGTAACAAAGCAGAGGATTTATCTAAATCATCAGTTAATTTAAAATAAACACCGTTTCCATATTTTTTGTTTGACAAAATAAACATTGTCGTATTAACTTTTTCCCCGCTTATATCCTCAAAAGCATGCGGTCCTAAATGAGCCATAGTTCTAAAAAAATAGCTTTCAAATAATTTTTTCCTTAGCTTCTCATATTTTTTGATAAACATAAAAGTTTGTTGTGTTATCATTGCAACAAAACCATCATTCCCAATTAACTGAAGATTGCGATCAATAAACGCTGAATATAAATCCAAATCACTTCCATAATAACGCCTTTTTATGAGTTCTTTTAGTCCAGAGTTCATATTTCTTTTATGCATATACGGTGGATTCGTCGCCACCACATCATATTTCTGAGAGATTAAATCAATAAAATTCAATCCTTTAATGGTCTCGTTCGCAAACATCTCTTTATTGATATCTGCAAATTGCATTGCTTTATCCATATAGTTTCTTAATTTATCCATAATTCGCTGTTTCCATCGCTCCCATGTGAATGCTTCCTCTCTGCCATAGAGATCAACTCGCATCTGCTTTTTGTTCCGTTCAATAACCTCATCGATTTGCTCCTCAACTTTGAGTAATGAGCCCAATTCTCTTATATTTTGCAACCCACGCCAAATAGTTTTTACCAACTCTTTAGCTAACTCATCAGTACCAAACACTTCAAGAAATTCTGTTAGTCTATCACCATTTACCATAACCGCATTCGCAGCGACTAAATTCATCTGGTTTATTTTAATATCAGGATTTTTGCTTTTTGCTTTCATCCATAAGCCGAGCGCAGAGAGTTGCACTGAGCGTAAATCAATGTCAATACCATGAAGATTGTATTTAAGAATGTAATCTATTATTTCTTTTTCAGGCACTATACCTTCTTCTTTATACATCTGATAAAACAAATCAAATGCATATAATAAGAAGTGCCCGCTGCCACATGCTGGATCTAAGATTTTTATTTCTTTTACCGGTTTTTTCTCGCGAGTTGTATTGTTGGGGTCTTTAACGAAGTATTCCCAGTTTCGATTTAACTGCGAATCGGGATACATTTCCATCCAGATAGCACCAAGCGAATTTTCAACTAAGAATCGTACCATGTATTTCTCAGTGTAAAGTGAGGTTGCGGGTATGATATCGCTACCAGAAATCTTCTTCTTTTTCTTATAGACATTTTCGAAGATTCTGTCCTTTTCTTTGGTCTGAAAATATTGATAAACCCATCCCAGAAATTCATCTTCTTTATAGGTGTAGTAGTCTATGGAACTGTTTATCAGGTCGATTGCTTGCTTTAGAAATGCATATCTGGGTAATATTAAGCTGTATTCACTATTGGTATCAAAGAGGACTTTGATTTCCTCGGTTATTTCTTTGAATACTTCGAAGAAACAGGCGATTAAGCCATCGTCAGGGGCGTTCGCGAACTCCGAGTGTTCTTCGAGGAAGTTTCTATGGCGCAGGCTTCTCCCGCCATATTCGCTCCGCGTTGTTATCACTTCTTCATCGAGCAGTCCTCTTACTTCCATGCATTTCAAGCCAAGGAGGCGGTTTATCCAAGTGTAGCTGGCTTCTTTGATGAATTCCCTTGTAGCCTCTGCCCTAGTTGTTCCTGCGGTTTCCTGTCTTTTGATAAATGCTGCTATTCTATTTCGATTTTCAAGTTCTTGCTTGGATAAATGTGTTAGAGATCTGCCGTCCTTCCATTCCTTGTCAACATATATGCCGTGTTTGTTGAGGCCATTGTCGATTTCTTTCTCGAAGTCCTCTCTGAGCCTTAACACGAGGTTCTTGATTTTGGTCTTGTTCTCCTTTTCCACTCTATCAACCTCATTGCAATATCACGGTCTCGCCTTTTTCAAGATGAGATTTCACTTTTTTCTTTATGTTATCAACTGCCTCTTCCAGGTCTTCTTCATTCCTTAATACTGTCTTCTTGCTGGCTGCTTTTAAGTTAAGCGTGGTTTGTTTTTCTCCAACTGTTGGTTTAATTAATTTAACCAGTATCATCTCCTTCCTCTGCGTTTCAGATAGGAGGTGATTATCGAGTTCTGAGAGATTAAAGTTGCAGGCACTGCATTTCAAAACGCTGGGCTCCCATTTTGCTTCTTTGCAGAGATAAGTTTTTATTGAGTCAAAGGTGTCTGCTTTAATCTGGGATTTAAAATGTGGGTCTAAGGAGATTTCTTCTTTCATCTTGCTGTAAATTTCATGTCGCTTTTCGTGAAGGGATTCGTATATTTCTTTATATTTCTCCAGTGCTTTATTGTAGTTCTGCAGGATGGTTGGCCATTTTTCAATGATTTCTTTCTTAGTAATTATGGCGCTAATTTCACCAACGTGAGTTTCATAGTTGCTTTTATCGATTTCAATCGAACTTATTGAAATTGAGGCCGGAAGAGTTTTCACTATCGGGAGTGGTTTGCTGTCATCGCTATCAATGAATTTCTGGACTTTGTTTTGATATTCATATGCTTGCTTTATTTTATCCACGTTTTTAAGGAATTCCTTCAATTTTTTGGTCATCTTGGCTTGGCTCAATACAGCGTTACAGAGGCCTTCAATGTCATAGAAAATGTCCTTTAATTTTATCCCGTTCTGCTCCCAGTAAATTTCTTGCTTTTCAAAGCTGCTTTTCATTTCGGTTAATTGTTCTTCGATATTTTGGGATAGAGAATTAATTGTGTCATCTGATTTTACATTGAATATTATATTCAAGTGCTGCTGTATTTCTTTCCTCTCAGAGAGAGGGATTGCCTCCTCTTCTTCGTAGCATAGAACTGCCTTTTTGAATTTGGGATAATTAGTTAGGAGATCTGCAACCTCTGGTTTCTTATAGTCTATGTAATCCCTTCCATCGAATTTGAGGTAAATGAAGCCGCTTCTGAATAGCGCGGTGGTCACAATTCTTACCAGAGTGGAGTCCCATCCATATGTCTTCAAATCAAAGGCTTTCATTAGCTCGGTACCCGTGAGTATTTCACCTTTATCGCAGACTTGTTTGATCTTTGAGAAAACATCGTTTACCACCTTGCCGTGGAGTTTGATGTTCCCTTTTTCATCAAACATATCGAGGTCTTTCTCTATCTGGTATAGGTCTTGAGTGCTACAGGTGAGTATCTCTTTTATGCTCTTCTCGTTAACCTTAACTTTAGCATCGCTAAATCTGGGATAGATAAGGGGAATTACCTTCCCGATCTCCCTCTCCATTACTGTTTTAATTTCGGCTTTGCCATCAAGGCTTTCTTCACTGCCCTCGTTTATAATTGTACCAGAGAGCAACGCTTTTTTCAAAGTCTTCTCAATATTTTCCTTCAAGATGCCTTGAGTGAGGTTCTTTTCTCTTAGAATCGCTATTTCCTCAGCACTTTTCTGCACATTTTTCTCTCTACGCTCTAAAACATTTTTGGTCCTGATGTATTTTGAAATATCAGTGGTAATGTTGACCTCTGGGTCTGGCAGCCAGTAAACGGTATCAGGGCTTTTGAAGCTCTCGCTAAGTATTTGATCTTTATCGAGATTTCCATATTCAACATACAGTGGGGAATACACCCTTGCAAGTATCTCACCTGCTGTTGTGAATTCCTCGTCATCCCCATATACCTTAATATCGAAGTACCTTATGCCCTCGTAGTTAACCCTGCCTATCGAGATTATACTTTTGAGTAGTTCTTTTGCAAACTTTTTTTCATCGTGTTTTTTCACTGGTTCTCTGGATATTTCATCCTCGATTTGCTTCTTGGAGCCAGAGATATATTCATACTGACCATTTTCGCAAATCACATATCTAGCCTTTACCAGTTCTTCGAGAGCGGATTCAACAAGTGTTTCAAATTCAATGGTATTTATCTCGACATCACCTATCATTGCCTTTGCGATGTTTTTATGGGTCTTAGGTATCCACTCAATTTGCTGAAGCAAATAGAGGGTCTTTAACGTATTCTTTACTACTTTAGGGTCTTCTTGTAATTTGATTTGAACGCTATTTATCTCCTTAACTGTGTTGGGTGGGATGTCTGTTATTATTTGATCAAAGATTTCGTGGAAAGTAACAATTCTACCAAGAAGTGAGTCCTTAATTCCAGTGGCTGAACTTTTAATTACGCTCTGCGTAACTCCGAGCATACTGCGCTCAGTGCCAGTTATTCGCTGTACGTAGCCCGCTTCTTTTTGCCTTATATTGGCGAATATTTGCTGGGTTATTTCAAGTTGATAGGGGAGGAATGGATAGGCTGAGTTAAAGGTGTCTTCACAGCACTCTACAATTGGCCTATTCGCACCATCCATTTTAGAAGCATATGAAATCACGCCTGCATATTTGGAATACATCTCAGATAATTTTGGACTAACTTGTTCTTTCTTTTTGAGAATCCTTTCCTCTAGTACTCGGACTGTATTTTCAGAGGTTAGATGTAATTTTGTATCGAATCTATCCATTATTTTGTTATAGTCTAATACCATACCTTTAACTCCCTCGATAAGCTCGTCAAGCTTTTCTTGGGAGGTAATCAATATCCATATTTTACCTCTTCCCTTAATTCCAAATTGCTCAACAATAGATTGCAGCTCGAGTAATAGATTGTTATCGTCTCCTATATACTGACCCATTTCATCTATCACAAATACCATGTGGGGTGAGAGTTCTCCCATGGATTTTCCCAGTTGCTTTATGTATTCAACAATTTTGGCAGTCAGCATTGAAACACTGAGTTCTATCTTTTTCTCCAGCGCTTCAAACTCCTTGATCGCGTCGTCTTCGGATTTAAATTCACTAGGGGATATTCCATAGAGCGCGCGACCAATTGACTTCTTCGAGAATAGCTTGGATTTTCTCAACTCTTCCCAATCTTTACCTTTAATTTCCTTAATCTTCTTTTTAAATGCCTCAAATTTTCCCTCATTTATGAGCTCTTGCTCGAGTTCAGCGATATGTATATCCTCGCTTAATCCCTGATGCTTGAGGAATTGCTTGTACATAGGAGCGGATATGCTCTTTTCCTTCGCAAGTTGGTCATGCTCGGATTTTATCTGGAACATTATAACATGCGATTTAAGTCGAGTTCTCAATTCGTGCAACAGCGCTTTGATCTCGCTTTCGTTTTCCAGACCTTTGATTCTTTCTTCAAAGATTTCAATTGCAGTTCTATTTCCAACCTTTTTGTTCTCAAGTAAGTAACCCAATATTTTTGCGAAGTGTGATTTGCCAGAGCCAAAGAAGCCCGAGATCCAGACTCCGACTTTGTCGTTTTCTTTTAATGCAGTTTCATTGAAATTCTCAAGAAATTTCAGTAGATTTTCCTCTATTTTTTCTGTTACTACGTATTCCTCAAGCTCTTGAGCTATGTTTCGCTCATCCTCTATTTTAATCACAGGCTCAATATCGCGCCCAATCGGATGGACAAAAATATCTTTTATCAACATTTTTTTCTCCTCCCTATATTATCCAAGCCCTGTAATACTCGCTGCTCGCCAACTCTCCCATAAAGTATAATTTACCATCTTCCTTCACCTCTCCTGGATAAAACACTACAAATGGAACTTTAATGTCATTTTCCAGCGTATAGAACATACTCGAAACGCGATAATATGGATAAAAGCTTGCTACATTAGTCACAAAAACAATGTCTGGTTTTATTGATGCGATCTTTTCAAGCACATAGTCCTTAAGATGATACTTGCAGATATTGAATAACTCTTCTCTCACCTCAACTGGTGATTCTTTTTCACGCTCAAAAACTTCTTCTAACTTGCCTTCTTTTTTCAAATATTCAAATATGAATTTATTAATCGGTAATGTTAAGACATTGAGGTTACGCGATATAAGTTTCTCCTCGGTGTTTTTAATTTCCTCTCCGCACTCGATTTCCTTTTTTGGATCATATACAAGCATTATGAATGGAACACCCGTGTGGAGTCCAATTGATTCTCGTTTATTGAGCAGCAAATCTTCCAAGAATTCAAATTTTTCTTGTAATTTCATCTACGTATCCCTCTAATCCCTTGCCTCTAGTATTCAACTCATAAACGCCCTCTCGATATTTGAAATCAACTATTCCTTTTCTAGCAGCATCTTCTAAATAACGAACAATCTCATCTTTATTATCTATAAAGAAAAGCTTGAAATCCTCTGACTTTAAAATCTGTTTAATGTTTTTTCCCTCATCTAGGAGGCAAAAAACAACATACATAATGACTTCAAGAGGGGTGTAACCAACATTGAACTCTTTTCTCTTACTGCCCTTCAGAAATCCAAAATCTTTTAACATCGCCAGATAGTGTTCAACAACTCTCTCCGTAGTCATAGGCGTCCATTTTTTCATTTCGAGATGACTCTTTTTTTGGTTATTGAGAAAATCAAGTACCTCATTTTTTGAAACTCTTAGCCGTCCATCTAGAAATTTCTCATATAGAAATTTTGTTGTCAAATCATATACAATTTTTTCGGATTTACAAAGATGGTAATAGATGGCAAGATTCTTGGAGTTCTCGCTTATTCCCGAAGTAACAAATTTAATCCAAGGCTTCAATTTTATATAAGGATTTGAAAGGAATCTTAGTTTTACGGCAGACAAAACTTTTTCTCGACTCCTCGAGGTGCGTTTATCCAGTATATTATCAACTAGTACTTTTTTCTCGATGTCCTTGTAGGTACTTCCTGCAGCCAATTCTGTTAAGATTATCTTTGTTTCAGGTATACACGAAAGTACTCCGGAAATTCTACTTGAATAACGCTCATTAGTTTTGAGTTCTTCTTCGTTTTTAGATTCAGAGGCAGGTCTTCTTACTCCCTCTGCATTTTTTTTAGCGTCAATTTCATCTAACTCGTTCACATCCGAACTCATTATATTCGAACCCCATTTTTTTCATTTCCTACATAGGCTTTAATGGTATTAAAAATATTGCCTGTGCATGTATTTTTTCTGCACCCTCCTCCTGTGTTTTGGCACTCTGAAATGCACCTGCCTGTCAATCCTTCTTTTCTTTTCAGGCTTCCTTCTGTATTCCTCAATGATTTCCTCAATCCCAGGATATTTCTGCTCAGCCTCCAACACCCTGCTGTGTATTTTCCTCAGCTCATCCACCGCCTTCTCAGTACTGTATCTGGCTTCGGGTTTCCAGTACCTCATCATACTCACAACCATACGCAGGCTTGTTAGTATAGGACCAACACCCAGAAATGTAGGAATATCTATTTTCCCTGCCTTCCTCGCATCCCTGAGTGCTTTCTGGAGGAAATCAGCCTCCCTTTCAATGTCCTCAGATGTCAGGTTTTCCTTTGAAAGCAAAGACTTAACAGATGATTTCATCAAAACATTATCTTTTTCAGAGCTATTATCTTTTAGCACACGCCCAGCAGCTCTGAGATATCCTTTATCTCGTAGTCTGGTTTATCTGTTTCCAGCTCTGATTGTGACTTCTGCTGCCCGTATTTCGCTAGTACGGTTTTCATCCCCATCCTTTTAGGCATCCTCACATCCAGCTTGGGGTTGTCGCCAACCATCATAATCTCATCCGGTTTAACATTTAGTTTTTCGCAAAGCATTTTGAATGGCAGTTCATCATATTTTCCTTTGCCAGTATCCTCCTTTGCTACAACAGTGTCAAAGAAGTGAATAAGTTTCATGGCAGACAATCTCTGATAAGCCTTCAGTCTGGGTGCATCCGTGACAACACCCAGCTTGTATCCTTTTTTTATCAGGGCAATGAGTGTGGGTATGACGTTCGGATATGGTTCCAGAAATGCGTTCTTTGTTTTTAGATAAGCCTGTATGCCCGCAGCAAGTATTTTGTCATCTATTTTTCCAAGCGCATCAAAAAGAAATACTGAGAATGCTTTGTCTGATTCTATTCCCACGTTGAAATAGGTTTTCATCAGCCTTTTTGAAACATGTTCAACAGGCATTTTCAGTCCTGCGTCAACCATTGCTGATGCTGCCTGCTCGCAGCATATTTTTTTCATTTTTATGAAGTCTATGAGTGTGCTGTCAAGGTCGAATGCGACTGCTTTGATTTTTGGCATATTGTTGTGTATGGTTTTATAGGGGTATATTGTTTTTTATTCCTCCCCTTCACCTGCACACGGACATATATTTTTCCTCATCAAAAACAGGATTTGATTTCAGAGTAATTAGAGTTTTTGCTAAGAATTGATAACGGGGGCAGAAGAAGTTTTAAGTTCTTTTTCCTCGCATACCTGCTTGATCAGACTTTCTAGATAATCTTTGTCTTCTTCGCTGAGAACTTTTTTCATAAAGTCTAAATTATGACTGCTGCTCGTAAATATTTTTTCAGACCCAGCCTCCCAAAGATTACTTTTTATTTTGTTATTAAGGACAATATCAGCGATTTTACACAATGTGCAAGATGAAATTAACCCCCCATCATCAAAAAGTGCCAGGTGTGTGTGTGGCCCACTTTTTCCGTAATTATTCCAATGGATTTGTATTATCCAATCCTTATTTTTCTTTAATTCGTTTATTAGTTTCCCTTCATCAAATCCCATATCTTGATAACAAAGGCCTATATCAAATATCATTCCAAACTTATTTTTTTCATTCTTAAAATAATCTTTTACTTTTTCTATATTTTCACCAGTAAATATTGTGCCTTTCCTTCCGTATTCTATTCCAATTTTTTGTTTACTTTGTTCACTAACCTCTAGTATCTTATTTAAATCTTCATTTAATTGTTCATAAGTACCAGGCTTTGCACTATGAACTTCAATTATCCCAAGTTTTAATTTTTTTTCTGCTATTGCATTAATAATAGCTGAAAGTCTATTGATTGAATCTTTACTTTCATTACCGCCATACCCTAAGTACGTAGGAGCATCTACCTTTTTATCAGAGTATTCTTGCTCAGTATGGACATGTATTTTGAAATTATTTTCAATCCATTTATCTAATTTGCCTCCTTTATTGCATTCTTCAAGGTATTTTTTAGCTTTTTCTTTCATTTCCGATGGGTTTGTATTCCTATCTCCAAGATTCTCATTTTTAAAGGGAAAATATAATTCAGACATACCGTTATTGACATATTTTTCTATTTTTTCTAATTTGGGCACACAGTTACATCCAATACCGTATGTCATTATTTCTTTTCCTCCTTCCCGTCATACATAAACCCGCTTCCACTCATTATTATCACCTACTTTCTGCATGTTCTTCCCTGTTCTTAATTTCTTGCTTCTTTTTCCGGAACTTCTCCCAGAAATCTACGAGGTCTCTATGTCCAAGTTGAAGCAGGAATCCTTTAATTTTGTTGTTGATTGCTTTGGATTCTGCGCAGTCTATACTGCAGATAATATGGGATGTAAATGGGAATTTGTATCCTTTATCCTTCTTAAAATCACGCTTGATGCAGCATTC
>Ga0066637_10001636_pt1 | contig 14615 bp, 11 predicted proteins | sample CryGeyCG2014_020_FD_62737 | JGI IMG/M metagenome (GOLD analysis project Ga0066637, IMG submission 62737) | Groundwater microbial communities from aquifer - Crystal Geyser CG08_land_8/20/14_0.20 | ecosystem: Environmental > Aquatic > Deep subsurface > Groundwater | place: USA: Utah: Grand County...
GTGTCATAATGTTTCTTTAATTAAATTGAACCTTTAATTAAGAGACATTCTGACAGAAAACTTGCCGGGTATGAAATTTCTAAATTGCCCGTACTATGAAATTATCATATTGCTGCGACATTACCCTAAAAATCCTTTACAAAATGAAAATTGTGTGATAAAATTTCAAAGCTGAAAAGCCATGAAATTATTTTGAATTAAAAATACAGGTAGGAGGTGAAAAAAATGAAACAGATGTTGTTGTTAACAACGATGGCGCTAGTTCTAGTTTTTATCGCAGGAGTAGTGAATGGCGGAGACGTTGCTGACGACGAGACCGTCAATGTATTAGCCACCATCCCGCAATTGGTGATGGTGCAGAATCTGGACGATGTGGTCGTAACTTACAGTAGTTACGACTACGATAACAACTTGTTTATTTTAGCAGGTAGTGACGCTTTTAAAGTAATCACTAACTGTAAAAATACAGGCATTATTAGCGTAGCTACTGGCGGAACACTAGTATCTGGCTTTTCGGAATTTTCCGCTTCAGTGGACCCAACCATTATGGTCTGCCCTGGCGCGACCAGCGCGACTCTTACTGTGGGACTAAAAGCTGACCTAACTGTGGATACCGGTACTGACATCAGTACCGGAGGCACAATTACAGTCACGGCTATAGCGACGTTTTAGTTTAGTTCCCAAACTTGGGAACTAAATTCTCGCTTCGCTTTTAGTCAAAAAGGGCGGCTTGGAGAAATCCAAACTGCCCATAATTTTTTGTTCTTTATAAATTATAAGGAGATTCAAGATGAAAAAGTTTTTCCCCTTTTCCTTAGTTTTAGCTTTATCAGTTTTATGCGCAAGCAAAAGTTTGGCTTTTTATTTTTCTCCCTTTGTTTTGAAATTGGAGCTTAAAAAGGGAGAAATTTATAAGCAAACTTTTATTGTTGGCAATAGTTGGTCAAAGAGCATCAAATGTGCGATTAGTGTGAGCGGCTGGGAATTATTAAGAAGCGGCGAGGTTGTCTGTGAGACCGTTCAAAAGAGTTATTCAGCCGCTTCGTGGATTAAGATTAAAGAGGTTGAATTTAATTTACCGTCTGGCGGCGAAAAAAAAATTGAAGCAGAAATTACGGTGCCTAAGTATGCGTCAGCTGGCGATTATTTTGCTTCAGTAGCAGTTAAAGCCAGTATATTAGAAGATATAAAACAGAAAGGAGTCACGCAGTCAGTAGAAACCTGCTTTCGCAGCGCGCTGCAAATACACGTTTTTGGCTTTATGCCTTCTGTAAAAGCAGAAGTTATTGAATTTAAAGTAATAATGCCAGAAGAAAAAGAGCAGGATATCAAGATATTCGCTGCCCTTAAAAATTTTTCCCGCGTTCATTTAGACGCACGGGCCCAAGTTGAGATTAGAAATTCTGCTGGTGAAATTTTTGACCGGTTTGACCTTTACGGAGCTGGTAAAAATATCAGAGGAGATGCCTTTGTTTATCCTGAAGGTATAAGAGATTTCTGGGGCAGTATCAGCCGGCCCTTAGCCGAGGGAGAATATGTAGCTGAAATAAGTTTTGTCTACGGTTCTCGCTTTCAAACGAACAAGGCCGCAATTAACTTTGTCGTTAGCCGAGAACTGGGCCAAAAGCAAAAAGAGTTTTTAACTCTCATTGTTGAGCCGGAATTATTGGAAATAGAGGTCTCGCCTAAGAGCTTCAGAACCAAAACTGTCAAAATTTCAAATTTGGATTTTGAGGCCTTGGAGGTTCAAATTGTCTCTCAAGAAGATTGGCTGAAGGTAAAACCTGATGTTTTAAAAATCCAGCCAGGTAAGACAAAAAACTGCAGGATAGAAATTTCTATTTTTGAAGAAGTGGAAAGAGAGGGCAGGATATTTGTGCAGCCAGAAAGAGGGAAGGTAAAGGAAATAGATGTGATAGTTAAAGTTAAGGAGGTTGAAAAAAGATGAAACGGATGTATTGGCGGCACTGGTTATTGTTTGTTTTGATAATTTCTACTGGTTGTGGTGCGTCAAAGCAGCAATTTCTGCCGCTAAAATCTACTTTGCCGGCTATTATTAAAAATATAGAGCCGGCAGAAACAATAGAAGGACAACCTGAACAGCCCGAAGAGGACTTAACCAATCAGCCCAAAGTAAGCAATCTTTGGGAGGAGACAGATTTAAGAACTGTTCTCCGGGATTGCTCCGCGCAAACTGGAATAAACATAATTTGCGACGAGACGGTACAAGGGATAGCAAGCTTGGAGTTAAGGGATGCCCCATTGGAAAGGGCCCTTAAAATAGTATTGTTTCCTTGGGGATTAAGTTTTAAGAAAATTGACGATTATTATTTTGTTGGCTCCGGCATTCCAGGCACATCAGGCGCTCTCCTGCTTTCGCAAACAGAAAGCATCATTACCAATAAGCCGGCAGATGATATAGCCAACCTGCTTGATCCCACGCTTAAGTCGTTTGTCAAAAGCATTAACCATTGTATTGTCATCGTTGCCCCACGGCTGGTTAGTGAACGTATTAAAGAACAGGTGAGGATTATTGATTCTCCGCAGCCATTAATTTCAATTGAATTAGTGGTGACGGAGAGACGTTGCAACCAAGGAAAAAAAATAGGGTTTGATTGGTCGCAGGCTTTGAATTTCAGCTTGTCCGGAGATTGGCAAGCCGGTTCTTTTGCCAAAATACTCAAAACAGAGCTTAACTCTTCCTTACAGGCATTAGTTCAGCAAGGAAACATTGAACTAAAAGCTAACCCTAAAATTGTTGTGCAAAACGGCCAGGTGGCAGAAATAAATCTTACTAAAGAGAAATATATAGTTCTTTATGAGGAGCCGTCAAAGGGGGATGGCCGCTATTTTTACTATTCGCGCTATGAGGCCAAGCCAATCAGAAGCGGCGTAATGCTCAAGGTTATGCCTCAGGTCTCGCGCGAGGGTGAGATAATTCTCACCCTAACCGTAGAGGTGTCAGATATGGATGAGTCCTCTTTGGATGGAAAAGAGCTGCCGATTGTCAATAAAAGAGAGGTAAAAACCTCTCTAAGGATTAAGTCCGGCGACACGGTCGCTATCGGCGGGCTTTACCAGGAGGTATCCAAGGAGTTTAAAAATGGATTACCTTTTCTTGGTAGAATACCTTTTTTCTTTGGAAGAAAAAAGGCAGCCAGAGAAAAAACAGAATTAGTGATTTTTGTTTCCCCTGTCATCATCTAAAGGTAAATTTTTTCAAATTTTTTGTTTTAGAGGGCTTTGTGATATATCACAAAGCCCTATTTTTTTTATTCACAATTGCTTAAATTTTTACTTTTGGTAGAATTGATTAAACTATTCAGCATTTTATCTTTATCAAAATGATTGAGATTACAAATTTAACCAAGCAAAAGATAAATCAGGACTTGTTAGTGAAAAAAGTAAAGCAGGTTTTACAGTCCGAGAAAGCTAAAAACCAAAACATTTCCATTTGCTTGGTAAGTTGTGCTAAAATAAAGGAATTAAACAAGAGATTTAGAAATAAGAACAAAGCAACTGATGTGCTTACTTTTCCGGAACTGGATATTTTAATTTGTCCTAATGTTGTCAAAGAAAATGCCCGAAGACAAGGACTGGCTTTTGAGCGAGAACTATGCAGAGTAGTTATTCACGGTGTTTTACATTTTTTGGGATATGACCATGATAAATCAGAGAAAGAGGCGGAGGAGATGAGAAGGAAAGAGGAGCGATATTTTAGGAAAGTAGCTTTTTAACGACTAATGACAAATGTCTAATGACTAACAAAATGTCAAATGTCAAAATTTAGTTATTGGATATTTGGATTTTGACATTTTATTAGGCATTAGTTATTAGGATTTTGACATTTTTTATGAAATTTTTTACTCTCACGGCATTAGACATTGGCACTAATTCCATTAAGGCGGTTTGCGGCAATAAGGACTTGCGGACTGGCGAGGTTAAGATTTTAGCTTCATCACAAGTTCCTTGTTTTGGCGTTCGCAACGGCGAGATTATCAAGCCCGAACAGGTGGCTAAAGCCGTGGAAGAGACGGTAAAGGAATTAGATAAAAAAACTAATTTAAAAATAAAGGACTGTTGGGCAACAATTGGCGGCAGTCATATTTTTTCTTTAAATTCACAGGGTTTAGTGTCGGTTGCTCGGGCTGACCAAAAAATTTCTTCTGAAGACATTCAACGGGTGCTCCGAGCTGCTCAATCAGTCAATCTGCCGAAAAACAAAGAAGTAATTGATGTTTTTCCGCAGGAGTTTATCGTTGACGGCGAGGCCGGAATTAAAGACCCGCTCGGGCTTTGCGGCATTCGTTTAGAAGTAAAGGTGCTTTTGGCCTGTTTATTCTCGCCTTTGCTGGAGAATTTAGAAAAAGCAATCGCTTTGGCCGGGTTGCGATTGATTGATGTTTCCGTGACATCAGTGGCTTCGGCTCGGGCGGTTTTAACTGAAGAACAAAAAGAATTAGGCGTAATGCTTTTGGAGATTGGGGCTGGCACTACTCATGTAGCTGTTTTTGAAAAAGGCGACTTAAAGGATTTTGCTGTATTTCCGGTTGGTTCGGCCAACATTACTAACGATATTGCCATTGGTTTTAGAACCGAGATTTCCACTGCGGAAAAAATAAAGTTAAATTTTGCGGCTTTGCCCGGAGCAACCAAGGATAAACAACGGGCCTTGCTTAAAATCAAAGCCAAATCAACCAAGAAAAACAAGATAAGTCCCGAGCAGACAGAACAAATTCAGCCCGAATGCTTTATAATGCCTAAAACCGGCGTGGATTTTTCCCTTAAACTCTTAGACAATATTGTGGAATCAAGAATCAGCCAGATTGTTGCGGAGACGCAAAAGTCAATGAAAAAATATTTAGTTAGTCAATCATTGCCAGCTGGCGTTGTTCTAATAGGCGGCGGGGCTAACCTGCCGGGCTTAGTGGAATATATCCGTCAAAAATTTAAGCTGCCTTGCCGTTTAGGCAAAATTCAGGGCTTAGCTGATTTTAATGACTTTCAGTGGGCCGGGGCTTTGGGGCTTTTATTAGTTGGTTTTGAAGAGGAAGAATGCGAAGATAACCAAAATGATGTTACTGTTAAAGAAAAGCTTAAGCGGGTTATTAAATCGTTTTTACCTTAAAGGAAGGAGATTTATGATTTATGATTTATGATTTATGATTTATGATTTATGATTTATGATTTATGATTTATGATTTGGTTTTGTCTATCGCCGTCGTAGGGTCGCCGACAGGCCCGTGTTCAAAGACAAGCTCGTGTTAAGAGATAATAATATTGTGAAACAAAATTTTTCTAAAATTAAAGTGATTGGCCTGGGCGGTTCTGGAGTTAATGCCATCAGCCGCATAAAAGAGGACTCGTCTATTTCTGGCGTGGATTTGATTGCGGTCAACACTGACGCTCAATCACTGAAGATTTGTCCGGCCGAGCACCGTATTTTGATAGGTAAGAACACCACCCATGGTTGGGGAGCGGGCATGGATGTGAAATTGGGGGCAAAAGCCGCTCAAGAAAGCCGCGAGGACTTAAAGCAGGCCTTGATTGGCGCGGAAATGGTTTTTTTAACATGCGGATTGGGTGGCGGCTCTGGGACCTCGGGTATTCCGGTTTTAGCCGAAATTGCCAAGGGTCTGGGTATTTTAACTTTAGCAGTGGTTACTTTACCGTTTTCTTTTGAGGGTCAACAACGTAAAAATATCGCTTTGCAGGGCTTACGGGATTTGGAAAGCAAGGCCGATGCCTTATTGGTTATAGAGAATGATAAACTTTTAGGCCTGGCAAAACCCAACACTACTGTTCATTCGGCTTTTTGGCTTTGTGACGAGGTCTTGCGAGAGGCGGTTAAGGCAATTTCCGATTTGGTGTCTTTGCCAGACATTATCAATGTTGACTTTGCTGACTTAAAAAGTATTCTCAATAATGCTGGTCGGGCTTTTTTAGGTATTGGACGGGCGCGCGGAGAAAAACGGGCTATTATTGCCGCTTCAGCGGCTTTAAGTTCTTCTTTGTTGGATTTTTCATTGAAAGATGCCGCTGGTATCTTAATTAATATAGCCGGGGCCGGTGATTTGTCTTTGAGCGAGGTAAATGTGGCCGCGACTTTCATTAAGAAAAACGCCAACCCTAAAGCCAGGATTGTTTTTGGGGTTTCCGAAGACAATAATTTACAGGATGGTGAAATAAAAATTACGATTATTGCCACCAGCAAGTGATGAAATTTGAAATCCAAAATCCGAACGCCTAATGACAAATAAAATTAGGACTTACGGGTTTGCCCTAAAATTGTCATCCTGAGGGTAATCCCGAAGGATCTCAATGGTTGAGACCCTTCGGCTATCGCCTCAGGGCGACACTGCGTGTCGTATTCTTCGCCTACCGGCTCAGAATGACGGCAAACCCGTAAGTCCTAACAAATTCAAAATTCAAAATTCAAAACCGTTTTGAATTTAGAATTTTGAAAATTTGAATTTGTTTCGTGCTTCGGATTTCGTGCTTCGTGTTTTGTTTTTTTAGTTATCCACAGCTTGTATTTTATTTTTTTAGGTATAATTGACTTCGCTTAACCATTATTTTTTATGATAACCCCAGAAATTGCCAAAGTTAAAAAACGTGATGGCAGTATTGCTGACTTTGAGCAAACTCGCATCACCAAAGCCATTTATAAAGCCCTGACGGTTACCGGCGAGGGCGACGAGAAAACAGCTGAAAAAATTTCTGACCGAGTAGTCAAGATTCTAAACCGCCGCTTTTCTAAAAGAGAAATTCCCGATGTGGAACAGATTCAGGATATTATTGAGGAGATTTTAATGTTAGAGGATTTGATTCAGACCGCCAAGTCCTATATTCTTTATCGAGAACAGCGCCGAAGAATGAGAGAGGTGGAGACCATTTATGACGAGGCCGTGGAGATTTATGACAAGTATATCAACGAGATTGATTGGCAGGTGAAAGAAAACGCCAATATGGCTTATTCTTTGCAGGGTTTGAATAATTATGGCGTTTCCACCTTAACCAAACGTTATTGGTTGAATAAAATTTATCCCCAGCAAATCCGTGAAGCATTTGCCAGCGGCGATTTTCATATTCACGATTTGGATTTTTTAGGCGCTTATTGCTGCGGCTGGGATTTATACGATTTGTTAAAAAGGGGCTTTGGCGGGGTCAAAGGCAAGGTGGAGTCCAAACCGCCCAAGCACTTGCAAACCGCTTTGGGTCAAGTGGTTAATTTTTTCTATACTTTGCAGGGCGAGGTGGCGGGCGCGGTTGCTTTTTCCAATTTTGACACTTTGTTGGCGCCATTTATCCGCTATGACAAGTTAGAACACAAGCAAGTGAAACAGGCAATGCAGGAATTTTTGTTTGGCTGCGCCGTGCCCACCCGCGTCGGTTTTCAATGTTTGTCGCAAGATACTCAAATTTTGAGCCCGGAGGGCTGGAAGTCGCACAACGAAGTAAAAGAAGATGATGCTGTTTATACTTTTAACTTGCAAACCAAACAGATTGAACAAAAAAATGTTTCCTTCATTTTCCGAAAGGATTATGACGGTTTAATGTATAACTTAAAAAATCGTAGCCAAGACCAGCTAATTTCGCCTAACCATCGGGTTGTCAGGCAAGCGTTTAACGCGGAACATTATGTTTTAGAACCCATTGAGAAAATTTTAGAATTAAAGTCGCCAATTGCCGTCCCAGTCAGGGCGGATAATACTAACAGTGATTTTCCCGTTGCGGATGAGCAACTAAAGCTTTTGGCTTGGACACTGTCTGAAGGAACTATTGAAAAAGATGGGAGTCACAGGGTTTCAATTTATCAATCCCAAAGCAATAAAGAAAACTATCAAGAAATTATTGGGCTTTTAGACCATTTTAATTTTGACTATTCTCAAAGAGAGCAGATTTCGCTTGGGACTTGTATGCACATTCGGCTTAAGCCGCTTTCTTCAAGGGTTATCCACGGTTGGATTGAATCAACGCGAAAAAGAATGCCTGATTTTATTTATAAATTAAGCCAGCGGCAGGCAAGATTATTTTTAGATGTTTTTGTAAAAGCCGATGGCTGGGTTGAAAAATATCGCCAAAGAATTACCACCACAGACGAGAATCTCTTGCATGGATTAGAAGCGTTAGCTGTTTTGGCTGGTTATAATTTTTCTGTTATGCAAAGAATGCCCCAGGAGGGAGGCATTGGCAAAAAACTACAGCATATTCTAACCTTAACTGAAACTCAAAATGACTACATAATGCAGGTTAATAAGGTTGATTACCATGGAGTAATTTGGAGCGCGCACACTGACAATGAAACAGTGATTGCTAAAAGAAATGGTCAAGTTTTCATTACTGGCAACACGCCTTTCAGTAATATCACTGTTGACATAAGTCCATCGCCTTCTTATGTTAAACAGCCGGTGATTATTGGCGGTGAGCCGCAAAAAGAGACATACGACGAGTTTGCTGAAGAAATGAAAATTTTCAACAAAGCGTTTTTTGAAGCAATGTTGGAGGGTGATAAGAATGGAAGAATTTTTACTTTTCCCATCCCAACTGTTAATATTACCCCAGATTTTCCTTGGGACGAGTCCTATTTAGAGCCAATGTGGTTGGCCACCGCCAAGTATGGCATCAACTATTTTGCCAATTTTATTCAGTCCGATATGAAGCCCGAGGAGGTTAGGAGCATGTGTTGCCGGCTTCGTTTGAATAATAAAGAGCTTCTGAAAAAAGGCGGCGGGCTTTTTGGCGCAAACCCGCTTACCGGTGCGCACGGAGTGGTGACGATTAATATGTCTCGCATTGGTTATTTGTCAAAAACAAAGAAAGAATTTTTTGAACGGCTGGAACGGGTAATGGATTTAGCCAAGGAGTCGCTGGAGATTAAACGAAGAACCATAGAGGATTTTATGAGAAAGGGTCTTTATCCTTATTCACGCCATTATTTGGAAATAGTGGAAAAGATGCGCGGCAGTTATTACGGCAATCATTTTTCCACTATCGGCATCTTGGGTATGAACGAATGTCTGTTGAATTTTATGGGAGAGGACATTGGCTCGCCTGAAGGCAGAAAGTTTTCTTTGGATGCGATGGATTTTATGAGAGAAAGAATAGTTAAGTATCAGGAAGAAACCGGTAATTTGTATAACTTGGAATCCACGCCGGCTGAAGGCGCCAGCTTTCGTTTGGCTTTAAAAGATAAGGAAAAATATCCTGAGATTATCACTGCTGGCACTAATGAAGTACCATATTATACGAACAGTACCCAGCTTCCGGTGAATTACACTGACGATATTTTTAAAGCGGTTGAGTTGCAAGACGAGTTGCAATGTAAATATAGCGGCGGTACTGTCCTCCACCTGTTTATCGGCGAGCAGATTCGCGACATTGGAGCGATGAAAAATTTGATAAAAAAGATTTTTAGCAATCACCGTTTGCCCTATATTACGCTTACTCCGACTTTTTCCATTTGTCCTAACCATGGCTACTTGGCGGGCGAACATTGGAAATGTCCCAAATGCATCATTGAACAGCCCTGCGAGGTTTATTCGCGGGTTGTCGGGTATATTCGGCCGGTTCAGCAATGGCACAAAGGCAAAGCGCAAGAATTCAAAGAAAGAAAAGAGTTTCAAATTCCCAATGAAGTATGATGCTTTTAAGATGCTTTAATAAGCTGGGTAGTTCTATTTCCAAAATTTTTTTCCATTTACCAATCCGAGTAGAATGAACCTAATACAAACTGGATATCTCAGCGAATGTCTTATCGCCCTTATGGGCTATTAAATTTTTTAACACCTTATGAAGCATTCAATCAAAAATGAAAAGGTTGCACGTTAGAGTAGAATTCGTGTAAAAGACAAAGAATAAAGAAATGATCTCAAGATTGCAAAAATCAAAAAATTATAGTATTAAATTAAAATAACATGCTGCATGGAAAATCACCTTGGCAAACTATTAGTCGAAAGAAAATTTATACTTCTAAATTTCTAGAAGTTTTTAAAGATAGAGTTAAAATACCAAAGAAAAAAATTATAGCAGAATATTTCTTAACAAAAAAAGGAGACGTGGTGATTGTTGTAGCCACAACACCAGAAAATAAAGTAATTATGCTGAAAGAATATAAGTATGCGGCTAATAAATTTATGCATGTTTTGCCAGCTGGGCATATTCAAAAAGGAGAAAGTACTCTCCGAGCTGCCCAAAGGGAGCTTTTAGAAGAAACAGGATATAACAGTAATCATTTTTCTTATTTAGGCACGCTTTATGAATATCCTACGCAGGATTTACATCAAATAAAAGTAGTGCGGACAAAAAATGTGTTTAAGGATGGCTTAGTCAAGCATGAACCTACAGAAAATATCTCAATCTACTTAAAACCCGTAGATGAAATAAAAAAGGAGATTTTGAAAGGTAAACTACAATCTTGCAGCAGTTTAGGGGCTTTAGCCCTTGCCGGTTTATTATTTTAAAAATTAAAAGGAACTTGTTTCTCAGCTAACAAGTTCCAGACAATGAAGTATTGAAGAAAATTAAATCCTCCTTCAATTCTTCTTCGGTGCCTATATTAAAATAGTTTAGATTCCGGGCAATATAAATAAACATCATTTTCTTTTTAACTAAGGGATTAATAATAGCATTCCATTCCGCGTTATTTAAATCGTTAAGAAAAAATTGAGCAATTTTTTTTTCAAAGATTAGAATACCTGCGTTGACTAGACCAACCGTTAAAAGATCAGTTTTGAACCTTTGCGCTTTCAATTCCGAAGAAAGAAGTAATTTGCTGTGCGAATCTATATGAAGCAAGCGATGGCGATAAAGGCAATTTTTATAACATCCCACCATTGTTGCAAAATTATCATTCTTCCAATGGAAATCAAGAGCTTCTTCTATGCGCAGACCTAGACGGATTTCATCTCCATTACAACAAACAATTGTCTGTTCAGGAATATAATCTAAGGCTTTGCTGATAGCATTATAAATTGTCCATTCGGTTTGGGTGGAAGAACAAATTCTTTGAGAAAAAGATTGTGCTAGCACCCAACTGCGCACATCTTCTCCTCTATAACCCAAATTAAAAACAATGCTTTTGATTAAGGGGCTATCAATCAATATTTCTGTTGTATATTGGATAAGAGGTTTATCCTGTACTTTAAACAACACTTTTTGCATCTCATTTCCCATAATTTCACGGAAACGAACCCCTTTTCCTCCTGCTAATACAATTGCCGCTACTTTCTTGGCGTGATTCATTCTTCTTCTCCTTTTTTAAATTATTAACGAACTGAAAACTGAAAATTTTAAATTTTATCTTGTCTACATCCAACCAAATTCCTTTAGAAATGTCAAGTTTTTTCAAAATTTTACCCTTGCTGAGATATCCAGTTTGTATCAGGTTCATCGGATTGGTAAATGGAAAAAAATTTTGGAAATAGAACTACCCAGCTTATTAAAGCATCTTAAAAGTATGATAAAAATCGGTGGGTTGCAAAAACTAACTTTAATTGATTATCCGGGCAATTTGGCTTGCACCGTGTTTTTAAGCGGCTGCAATTTCCGCTGCCCGTTTTGCTATTCGGCCGAGCTGGTTCTGCCGGAAAAGATTGCCCGGCAACCAGAGATATCGCAAAAGTACTTTTTTGATTTTTTAAAACAGAGAAAAGGCCAACTTGATGGCGTGGTTATTTGCGGGGGCGAGCCAACCATTAACCCTGACTTACCGAATTTTTGTTCACAGATTAAAAAGATGGGCTATAAAGTAAAATTAGACACCAATGGCTCAAATCCTTTTCTCTTAGCCAAGATATTAAAAAATAAATTACTGGACTATGTGGCTATGGATATTAAAGCGCCTCAAGAGAAATATGCGCAAATGATTGGTTTTGATGGCTGCCATACTTCTTATCTCTTGAATAAGATTCAGAAAAGTATTGATTTGTTGAAAAACGGAGCAGTTGATTACGAGTTTCGCACTACTTTTGTGCCCGGGCTGCATACTAAAGACGACATTTCGGCAATTGTGCGATGGTTAAAGCCGGCTAAACGGTTTTATCTGCAAAACTTTCGGCCGGAAAAAACATTAGACCCTAATCTTTCTACCTTACGGCCATATCAAGCCGACGAAATGGCTGGTTATTTGAATTTGCTGACGCCGTTTTTTGAAACCGCTCAAATTCGCTAATGCTTTCATATTCTAAAATTGTTTGCTTTTTTGCCTTGTCTTTTATTCTGGGTGTGGCTCTGGCTTCATTTTTGACAATTCCTTACTGGTTCTTTTTAGAGCTTTTTTTGTTGGGGATTTTTTATGCTTTGATTTTTCATCGTCGTAAATTTATAGTAGTTTTTGGCTTTTGCTTAATGGTTTTTGTCTTAGGAATGTGGAGAACTGCCCAAGAAATAAAACCAGCGCCCGAGTCCAAGAGGCCGGCCGGCATAAAACAACTGGCAATTATTGAAAAGGCATTGCCTTCTCCTCAGGCCGAGCTTTTGACAGGCATTCTTTTTGGCGAGCAGCAAACTTTGGACTACCAGTGGAAAAAGAAAATGAACTTGGCGGGCCTGAGGCACATCACCGCTGTTTCGGGCGCTAATATCATTTTTTTGTCTCAGGCATTGGTTTGGCTTTTAATTGTTTTGGGATTTTATCGCAAATGGGCTTTGTTAGCCAGTATTTTTTTAATTTGGTTTTACATTTTTTTGATTGCTTGGCCCGCCTCAGCTGTTAGGGCTGGCATTATGGCCAGTTTGCTTTTAATAGCCAGCATTTTGGGCAGACCCAATAGGGCCCAAAGAACCATTGTTTTAGCCGGGGCTGTTATGTTAGCGGTTAATCCATTGCTTTTACGTTTTAACATCGGCTTTCAATTATCGTTTTTAGCTGCTCTTGGCTTGATTTATTTAGCGCCTTTGTTGCAAACTTGGTTTTTGCGGTTTAAAATTTTCCAGCGAGTTGATATTTCCGGGATTTTGGCTATTTGTCTTTCGGCTTGGCTTTTTACCTTGCCTTTGTCGGTTTATTATTTTGGTTATTTTTCGCCAATGGCTGTTATGGCTAACTTGCTGATTACTCCGGTGATTTCTTTAATTATGCTCTTGGGTTTTTTGTTATTATTGGTTGGTTCGGTGTGGCAGACCTTAACCGTAATTTTTGCTTGGCCCGTAAATTTCTTGCTGGATTATTTTTTAAAAGTGGCTGATTGGTTTTCGCCCGACATTTTGGCTGACTGGCAATTTTATTTTTCCAAAAGCATTTTAGCGGTTTGTTATTTTGCCTTAGCTTTCTGGATTTGGCGAGCCCAACGACAAAACAAAGTTTTTTAAGGTAAGTCAAAATGGGGTCAGCCACCATTTATGATATATTAGGTCCATACCAAGAATAACAAGAACAGATGTTGGAGGAGAAATATATCATGAGAGTGTAGAAAAACCTATTTTTGTCATTCTGAACACATTCACTTCGTTCGGTGTAAACTCCGTGAAGAATCTCGTTCTGACGCGGTTTTGACCTTGCCGGAGATTCCTCGCTAACGCTCGGAATGACATTTTCAGGGGTTTTTCTACGCTCTCATCATATATTAAACAGAGCTAACGTCCGAGTCCAAATTTTTGACAATGACCAAGATTATCAAACTTTTGAAAGTTGACCCCATTATTCCCATTCATTATTCACTGTATGGAAATATTGATTGGGTAAAAAAAGTAGTTAAAGATTTCCGCCTTGAACAAACATTGCGAGGAGTGGGAAGACCAAGAAATGGTGGCTGACCCCATTATTCTGACCCCATTATTCCTAAAGCCAATAAACTGCGGCAAGGGGAGACAAAAAGAGTAGTTTTCTTTTGTTGAAATTTTTGTTATACTCAAAGGGCAATTAACTAATCAAAATATATCTATGGCGAAAAGAAAAAATGGAGTGGGCAAAGCGCGAAAAACACATTCACACAAGACGAAGAAGCGGCTGGAAGCAAAGAGAGCTATGCTGAAAGAAAAGAAAAATAAGAAACGCAAATAAAGTTTATTAAAAGGTTGCCTTATACATTATCGTGTCGGGCGAGTTTTTGATTGGGAAAAGATAAGGTAATAACCCGCTCAACGTTTCCGTTCCCGCTTGCTTTCCGCCTAAGGCGGAACGGGGTGGGAAAACGTTTCCGCAATTTTTCTGTTAAGAGGAAGATAAAACAAACACTACCAAAACAAAAACTCCCGTTTGGGAGTTTTTGTTTTGGTGGGATATTCTAAACTTTGCGCGAAATTTCTTTGAACGAAACTGACGCTCCGCCCCGCCGCCGCTTGCTAACGCTCGCCACCCCGCAAAAAAGTTTTCTTCACATTTTTTGATTTGCGCGCGATTTCTTTTTCTTCTAAAAGGAAAAGAAAACTTTTTTGCTGGGTTCTGCTCTTAACGAGCAGGGCGGCGGGGCTTCGCTTCGGTTCGGGCGAGGCGGAATTCCCCCTTCACCCGCCAAAGTTTTGCGAAGCAAAATTTAGGCGGGCAAGCCCCCCCTTCCGCCTCGCCCTCGCTTGAGCTGGCGAAATTTTTTGCGGCGGGCTTTTCTTAATTTGAGTTTATCAAAAACAGAAAAACCTTGCAATGCAAGGCCTTTTCTGTCGAAGGTGCGCCGGTC